>Ga0164297_10004180_pt1 | contig 13076 bp, 15 predicted proteins | sample GEODES058metaG_FD_113539 | JGI IMG/M metagenome (GOLD analysis project Ga0164297, IMG submission 113539) | Dystrophic lake water microbial communities from Trout Bog Lake, Wisconsin, USA - GEODES058 metaG | ecosystem: Environmental > Aquatic > Freshwater > Lake | place: USA: Trout Bog Lake... | reverse complement strand
GTAGGGGTTCATGAAGTTACCGATCTGCGCACCCGTCACACCACCGGCTGAAGTCTCGGCCGCCGTTTCTCCGGCTTGTAGTGGTGTCTGGTAGGCAGTTAGCGCTGTAGGCGCCGCCGCAATCGCTTGATTTTGCAGTTGGGAGAGCGGGGCCACCATATCAGTCGGCGTAGCCGCCATTGCGGCATTGCCCTGATTGGCAAGACCGGTCATGTACTGGTTATACCAGTCGGGACCAGTAGTCTTTACATCACTAGTCGTCGTAATATTCGGTAGGGGTGACCCTTGTAATAGATTCGTGGTCATTTGATACCTTTCATGTACTCAAGGGGCGATTTTGCCTTCGGCGGTATTTTGCCCAGTGGTGCCGAGCGCTTGTGCTTGCGGATTGCATCTCGCCACTCATCCAGTTTCCGAGCGCCCTCTTTATTCGATCCGTCGCCCAGTGCGGCCACGATCTCAGCGTCGAGCACGTACTCACCATCCGCGAGTTTAGCGGGTACCAAGTCATCCTGGCCACCACCATCGCCTTGAACGTAGTGCGAACCTTTGTGTTCTACATCCCCACCGTGTGCGGCCATTAAAGCGGAGGCCATCACATTACCACCATCCTTGAATGCGGCTACCTGCGGAACCGTTCCGGCACCAAGAAATTGATTTAGCATCGCGGCGATATTTGGTTCGGTCCCGTAGCTGTAGTAGCTCGGCGTCTGAGCACCCGTCGTCGCTTGTGGGATTGAAATCGACTGCAATGGTGAATATTGCTGTGCCGTTGGGGATTTAAGGTTTGCGATCATAGACTGCTCGGGGGCTAGAACGTTAGTGAAAGTGTTGGCTCCTGTATCCCCAAGCCAAGTGGGGCCGCCCACATAGGCTGTCCCGCTTGGTGTTGTGGTGTTTGAACTCGGTGCACTGCCGGCACTCGAAGCCGTCGTCACCGAAGTTGACGAAGGTATTTTAACAGGCGTCTGGGATGTCTGACTAGTAGTAGTACCACCGGTGCCATCAGTGTTTATATAGGGGTAATCGGTTGATGCTGTCGAAGTCTGGTTCGTAGTCGATGGCGTTACCACCGAAGGAGTCACCCCCGGTGCAGTAACATTAACGTTAGGATTGACGTTGGTGTTAGTATTGGTGTTGGTGTTGGTGTTGACATTCGGGTTAACATTCGTGTTAACGTTCGCATTAACATTGGTATTCGCATTAACATTGGTGTTAGTGTTGGTGTTGGCGTTAGCGTTGGTGTTAGTATTAGTGTTAGTATTGGTGTTTGTATTTGTGTTACTGTTAGCGTTAGCATTAGCGTTAGCATTCGCATTAGCGTTGGTATTCGCCGCAACGTTAGCGTTTGAATTGGCATTAGCATTCGCATTGGTGTTGGCGTTAGCGTTTGCCGCGGAATTAGTCGCGGTATTAGCCGCCACTTGAGCGTTTGTGGCCGCGTTGGAATTTGTCCCCGCATTCGTCGTCGCGTTAGCCGCATTGTTAGCCGCGATGGAGCTTACAGTCGATGCGTTGGACGCCGCATTAGCTGTAATCGTATTTCCCGAAGCCGCCGCGTTTGTGGCAGTAGTTGCGGCATTATTCGCACTGGACGCCGCATTGGACGCCGCCACAGCGTTGGCGGTCGAGGCATTTCCATTTTTGTTAACATTGGTAACCACCGATGCGTTAATAGCGGGAATAACAGAGCTTAGAGTAATAGGGCGGCTCGTGATGTCGGACCCTACTACCGCGGAATTATCAATAGTCACATTGGTTGGAGCGCCACCATTCACCATGGTCTCGCCAACATACTCGCCTAGGGTAACCGTATTACCGGAGGAATCAGTGCCAATTACCGTATTCGGTGTAAGATTTAGATTATCTCCGGCGCTTGTGTCCACGGCACTGATGATCTTGTTCACAGTGTCTGATCCGATCGTGGTGTTCACCATCTGGGAGGCGGTCCCGACGTTGATTCCGGTGCTCGCCAGTAAATTGGTAGCGGCTGATGCGGAATCGATTGTGGGATTTCCGGTCGGTGTAATCACACTCGCGGCGGATCCATTAGTCGCCATATCGTTTCCGATAGCGGCTGAACTGGCCTCGATTGTAGTCGCTACGTTGTGCCCAATTCCCATCTCGGCCACCGCATCAGTGAGCACAGTATTGAGATTGATTTTTCCTGTGGTTAAATACTGAGTAGCCACCGATTGAGCACCACCCTCGACACCCTCGCCCACGGCGCCGGAGATGTTGTGGTTAACAAAATCAGTAAGCGCGTTAGTGACCGAATTGGGCATCATGGTGCTAAACGCTTTAACCATGCCTGGTTCTAGCAGTCCGGCAGTGGCTAGAGTGACGGCACCGGCAGAAACTGCGGCCTGAGATGCTTTAGCATCTGCATCTTCGGGAGAGGAGCCGGACGCGATGAGGCTATTGTACGATTGTTGGTAAGCCGCACCAACTGATTCTAAGCTGTTCAAAGCTAGATCTGCGCCCATGCCCGCCACAGCTCCTGCGAATTTACCGATTGCACCCGCGGCACCGGCCGGCATGATCTCCTGCAGTGCTTCCGAGCCCACCAAAGATACCCATCCACGCGGATTTTGTACAGAGGAGGATAGAAACGCCATCACCTTATCACCGAGACCGTCCGCGTTATTTACGGCGGTCATAATATTATTGGATTGCTGTGCAGTCTGTGGATCGAGACCGTTTGCGCCGTTTTGCAGTGATTGCGCGGCAACGTAAAGAGGATTCGAAGTTAATGCGATTGGAGATAGTGTGGAGATCACTCCGGCGGTCTGCCCCAAAATATCCGCACCCGCATTCATTGTGGTGCTCAATGCCACTTGCGGCACGTTAGTGAGGACAGAATTCGCGGCTTGATAGATCTTGTCTGCTGTGCTTCCCGCGGCAAATCCACCGGGGAGACCACCAGAAATCAGATTTCCCATCTCGTCGTATACCGCACTGCTCGGCATCACAGTTGACGAGGTAGAGCTCGATGCGGCATTCTTTGCGGCCGCTTGGCTCGCGGCTAGGTTCGCTTGCTGTGCGGCTACATCCACCGTAGAAGTATCTTTCGCACCTTGTCCTGCGCCCGCAGTTGTACTGGACGGCAATGCATTAACAGCGGCTTGCGCGGCGGCAGTCTGCTCGGCACTTGTCTGGGTCGTGTAGCTCTGCCCATTGTAAACAAATGTAGCATTGTTACCCAGTTGTGCTCGTGCGGCGTTGAATGCATCGCCAAAAGACCCTTGAGCTGTAAAATCATTAGATGCGCGCTGAGCACCCTCACCGGTAATTGATGAGCCCGTGTCGGTGGAAGCCGATCCGATTGCCGCGTTGGTCTGGTTAATCAGATCTGTAGCCGCATTGCCCGCTGTAGAGTCGGTGCCCGAAGACACATTCGAACCGGTCGCGGCAGAGGACGAAGTTACATTGCTTGGGGTCGCATTACTAGAAGCGGTGCTAGAGGTCGTTGATGCTTTGGAATCTAGTAGTGCGTCGTTTTCTGCTATTTGAGCTTGAGTCTGGGCCGCATTGGTACCTGCGGTGATTAAATCACTCATCGCGATTTTAGACGGATCTTGACCACTGGCTAAACCCGATATTGTTTTATTGACAATGGCTTGATCGGAAGCAGAAAGACTGGAATATCCAGGAATTTGCGATAGCACTTGAGGCATTGCGGCATTAAGTCCACCGGCTTCGGCCAAGGTTAGTGCATTGGCTTTACCACCACTGGCTACTTCACCACTCGCCACATTGGCGGCGGCGCTACCTAGGATCGAACTACCGGTGGCATCGGTAACTGCGCCCCCTACAACTGGCGCTAGCGCTTGACCGGCTTGCCCGAGAACGTACGATGTAGCCGCCTTGGTCAGGTCGCCAGTCTGCGCGTAAGTTGAAGCCGCATTGATTGCCGGTATTAACTCAGCATTCCCTGTCGCCGCGGCTACGACATCGACCAAAGGTGTGGCGGTAGCGGCCAAGTTACCGATCACACTACCTGAAGTACCGCCGGTGTAACTCACCTGATTGTTACTTGAGATGGGAGCTAAACTACCATTGGCATTACTTTGGGTGTTAATATTCAGTACACCGCCATCACCCGCGCCGATTTGAATTGTAACTTGACCATTACTGCCTGGGACTATATTCGCCAGAGCGCTACCGGGTATTACATTGCCACTAGCATCCAGTAATACGGTTTGTGTTTGAGTTCTTCCGGTATTTGGAACAGGTACAGTTTGAGTACCTATCGTCACACCGCCATTTTGGATAGCATTAATGACGCTCTCGTAATTCGACCCACCTATGCTTTGGACTGCTAAAGGTGCGGGTGTCGAAACCGGGGCCGCCGCAGGGGCCGGTGTTGGTGCGGAAGTTGGTGCGGGTGTCGGCGCAGGAGTTGTATCGGCGGGGGCCGAGAATGTACCTGAGGGATTTACTTGGTTATATGCAGTTTGGACCGCCGCCACACTGGTGCCAGTGGCCGCCGCGACTTCTGCGGGACTCACGCCGTACTGATCCATAGCGGCCGCGATTTCTGCCGCACCGCCGCCCGCCGCTTGAATGGCCGCTATACCGTCCGCGATTTGCTTTGCAGTTAAGTTACTCATGAAACCCTCGGATTCACTGCATTAACCACGGCTTGTGCCCACTCCTGCCAATCACCAAAAATGTAAGGACCTGGAATGCCCTCGTTATTAAATACATCGATGGCCTTGAGACCGGATGCCCACCCCTGCCAAGTCGTATCGGGCCCTGGGATTTCGAGCTGATTGGCGGCGTAGGCTTCGCACATCAGACACGCCCAAGATTCAAAGGTGTGGTGGCGAGGATCGTACACCAACGGGAATGGGTTGACCTGATTATAGACGATCGTTGTACTAGGTGCTGTAGCCACGAACGTCTCCAGTATCTGCGTCGAGGATCACACGACCCATTTGGTAATTGCCGCCCACTACATTGGACACGAATTGCAAGCGCATCTCGCGGCGTTGCTCTTTCATATCGATTTTGGCCGTAGTAGGGTCGAATGTATAGGGTCCGGTCGTGGCATCAGTGCCCTGCGCGTATGCCGGTCCTGTGATATACAGATCAATACTACCGGTTTGAATAAAATCGGGTTCCACGCGCTCCACACGAAGCCACTTGTTAACATCACTCTGCAGAAGTTGTTGCGAGGGGCCGCCCGTCACGAAGCCCAAGTTTCCGGTGGTGAACGAGCTGTAAATTGCCAGTTGATAACCCGCTTGAACAGCGTCCACGCCGATTTCGTGCTGAAAAAGGGAAACGTAATTCATGAGGGGGCCAGTAACCGTTATGTGGAATCCGGACCCACCGGCCACAGTGCCAGTAAGCACATCCCCCACCGTATATCCATAACCATGGTTGGTAATCTTCACAGCAGTGACTACATTGCCGGATACTGTGATGGTGGCCGAGGCGTAAGCACCCGTACCTCCGGTTAATGTCACATTAGCGTAGGTTCCGTTAGTGTAGCTCGATCCGCCAGTGATGGTAAAGAAGTTAATGCCGCCCGTGTTATTGATATTCCAATCGGCGTTGATTGGATAGTGAAACACTTGCGAGAAGTACCCCGCGCTACGTTGAGCGCCTGGGGCTTGACCGGCATCGTACCACAGATTTTCACGCACATTGTAGATGATAGCATCGGTGCACTCGGTCGCATCGCCGCGTGGGTAAAACCACCAGATCTCTCCGTAGCGAGTCACCTTGGTAGCGTACACCTTCTGCCGTTGCGCATAGTTAAGGTTATCGAAGAAATAATTAATGTTCATGTCATTAGGTATCTCTTTTACCACACCATTGTACAATTGGAACCGGTCCACTGCACACCAGTAGTAGATACCATCGTACTCAATAATCGACTGACTAGACAGAATCGAGGTGGAGCTAGTAACGATGTCGTACCTCCAGTAGAAGGTAGAAGATACCGTACCAATGGTCACAGTAGTGGGAGTATAACTTACACGGATCAATGAATCCAAAGCCCAAAAAAGGCCCGCCGGGGCGTTAGAACCGCCACGAACGGGGAGTCCTTTGACGATTTTGGTGGAAGCTACGTTGGTAGCATTAGCATCGGTGCTAACCCAGTCGAACGGATTGCCGGCCGCACAGTTTTGAATCAGACCATTATTCCCGTACACGAAGATGTAAGGATGCAAGACGCAGACACCACCCGAGACCGATATGTTGTTATTAAATGTGAGCACGGCCGCGGTCGTAGTAGCCGTTGGTGCCAAAGAGAGCTTTAACGTGGTTCCAACAACAGACACCACCGTAGTGCCCGCCTGAATTCCTGTACCAGACACTGATTGACCTGCTCCTACTTGCACATTGAGCGGGTCTAATGTGGCTGTGGTATTACCACTCACAATATCCACCGTTGCCGTAAACACCCCAATTTGCGACATCGTGTACCCCGTCGCATTGCCGATCAGAACCGGGGTATTGGTGGTGCTATCGATGGCGGCCAGATTTTGACCGGGGTGTGCTAGAATATAGCTCGTGCCCGTTCCTGCCGGTGAAAACTCGGCGTCGAATTGCCATAGGTTATTATCGTTAGGAGTGAAGTTACTGAGCGTAAAGTCGTTTATACCAACACCTACACCAAGACTATTGATCGGTAGTACTTGAAGTCCGGCACTGTAGCCACTGTACACGTTGGTGTAGCCGTCGGCAGGGTCCACGAAAATCCCGCGTGATGGACCGGCGAGGTTTGCCGTGATCTCCGAATACCCCAGGATTTTGCGAGGACGGCCGCGTTGAAATCGGCACCACACACCATCGCGGTAGTAGATTGAGTCGAAAATCGTACCATCCCGTTGAATTCCGGGTTTAGTGGTGAGTGCAAATACTTGCTTAGTCATCAGAAAGTGCCCGCATTAACGCCTGTGGCATCTAGTAAAAACACATTATTTCCCAATATCGAGATGCCTAATTGGCCCACGCCCGGTCTCCAGATACCAGTGTTGTTTTCATTAGCGAAGTTAATCGCGGGCGTCGCGGCAGTGCCATCAATAACGCTCAAGGACGTTGCGCCTACTTGTACGGTATTAGCATTGAAAAAATTAGTACCATCGCAAATAACGGATACTTGCGCGCCTGCGGGCACAGTATAGGTATTGCCCACCCCAGTAGTGATGCGTAAGGCGTAGCCATTATTAGCCGCCTGATTACTAAGAATGTATAGTGACACCACCGGGGGATAAACGATCGTCACATTCGCGGTCATCGTGCCTACGAATTCCTGAATGACACTGCCGCACTGAGCGGATGTTAATGTATAAGTACCAGAAACCACCGGGTAAACAAGCGCGGTGAAATTAAAGATATTGCTGACGCCGTATCCGACTGAGATGAATTGAGTACCATCACATACAACGAATGACGATTCGTTCGGATTGTATACCTTGTAGGGATTAGTGTCTATATTATCGCTACCGGAGCAAGTAACCTGTAGAGATCCAGTGCCATTGTTTTTAAGTAGTACGAACCAATTATTACCTAGAGATGATGCTAGTGGTAGTACGACGGTTCCCGCACCTCCGGCCCACACCTTAGTTTGCGCGCGGTCGCTTGCTGTAAGCGTGTAGCCGGTCGAGAAAGTCGATGCGGGGTGGGTCTGGTTAAGCGTCGTGGATATTGCTTCAAGCCCCAAGCCGGCCAAAGTAGAAGCATCAGCGCTCGATGTACCAGTGCCAAAAGCTATGATCCCCCATGTACCGGCCGCAGTGGTGTTGGTAGTGACGTAGATGTATTCGGCTTTGCCGGAAGTAATCGCGATGATCGTACCACCGGAGTTGTCCACCACTGTGAAGGTGTTTGACCCTAGATTTCGAATTAAAGCATCTTGGCCCACTGATACTTGATTCGCGGGCGGCATGATGACCTTCAATCCCGAGGTAGTCGCGGTGATCTCCATCACGCGTGCGGCCACGTTACTGGTTCCATTACTGCCGACTGGCCAAGCGAGTGCAAGATCGGCAGAGATGGTATAGGACGTGTAACTTACATCCGTGGGTTGGATGACGTCACCAGTGAAGGGGGATACAAAGCTCATGCATCCACCGCAATAGCTTGGCGATCAGCGATACGGATTTTGTCTTCGCCTCTCAGTGTTTCCATGATGATATCGTATTGCGCTTTCCACATCGCGGTGCGGTCATCATTTTTAAGAAACGGCATCGCTTGAAGGAGTGAACCGTAGAGCAAGGCTTGTGGCGCGTAGATGGTGAACCAGTTAGTCTGATTACTGGAATCGAGCGGCTGTACACGCTCGTAGTACAGGATCTCGTAATTGTATGCCACATCGGGCGTGGGAGCAACGAGCCAGTGCGTGTAGTCATAATCCGCGTAGTACAAAGGAGTAGATGTCTGCGTATCGTCCGGCCAATAGTTACGAAGGTATTCGTACTTGCGCAGATAGATGGGTTGCTTGGTGCCGTTCACCGTCACATTCATGGACACCGTCTTGTGCCACCGATCGGGCTTCTGTATCACATTGGTACCGATAGTCATCGTGCTTTCGGCTACACTAAGATTACCCAGAAATTTGATCTCAGATGCGATCACCTGCTCGGCAAGCATAATAAAAGTCGGAATATATTCTAGAGTAGTAGCGTCGGTGCGCTCAAGATACTTTTGAATATTATCGACCAAAGAGTCATATGTCATCACCACGGCGGTTGTCATCTGTGCTCCTCAGTACGGCTTTTCGATAAGGGATTATAACACATTTTTTGCTCCAAGGTCAAGAGAGAAGATCATAAACTTGCTTGGTCAGAGCACCCCGTTCGTGCACCCCGTTCAAACCGCCGTTCACATGGCGTGTTAGACCTTCCAGGTCATCAGCATCCGCATATCTATTGCACTGGTGGGTTACCCAGAACCAACCGGCACTCATGCAAGCGTACATTGGGGTGGCTACTAATTGCGGGTTTTTAACAAAATCCATGCCCACCGACTGGCCGAAATGCCAGTAATTATCGTGGAAAGTCAGCTGAATGCATCCGCGACCATGGTAGAGCCACCCGTCGCCACTGGCCTCGTTTCGATTTCCGTACCGATTGGCGTACACCCGGTTAGCGATTTTTTCGGGCTTGTGTGCGAATGCCTCGTATTCACCGGGTTGAAAATGGGTATGGAAATGAGCTTGAAGACTTGCGGCACTGTAGGATAGGTTTTCTTCCAGTGTTTTGAAATGGTTGCACTCGTGCGCGCACTGTCCGATAAAAGCGGCTCGTTCATGGCGTGTAACTATCTTGAATTTATCGAATGTGGCCTGGATGGGGTCGAGCCATTGGGCGCCGATTCCAAGAGTGTGGAGTATCTCCGGTGTCATTTAACCCCCTCGTTCACAGTTTGCATCACTGTTTCATACTGGGCGATGCAGGAGTTGAGGGAGACGATTGCGCTGTCCCCGTCTGCGGCGATTTGGACAATATCTTTAATAGCCTGTCGCTCAGATTCGGCTCCTGCGGTTGCATTCCCAGAGGAGGCACCTGAATCGGCTTGTACACCACAGGTGGAGGGGAGGCGCAACTCGCCAGAGTCAATGCGAGCATTAATACTAGACTGCTTAGCTTGAATGTCATTTTTCGCCTGCTTCAGTTGGGTGGTGGCTCTTGCGAGCTTTTGTCCGAGCTCGACCTCTTTTGCACGAGCTTCTGCATTAAGTCGCTCAATTTCTGCTTTATCCTCTGCAACGCGTCGTTCATAGCCTCGATGATCTGCGACATAGTAACCTCCTAGTACGACTAGCACAATCCCCGCTACCTTCGCGAGCATAGCATGGGGTTTTAGCATTGGCAGGAAGCCTACCAAATAGCTGAGCACATAAAGCACTACACCACCGGCCAAGGCGGCCAGAGCGAGGTAGTACATTATGTCGCCAAATAAAAATTCAAGCATTTAGACTTGCCCTCGCGTTTGCCATGCGCTCTCGCTCATCCGGTGGTGGCATCACGGGCGGCCCGGCGGGAGGGGGTGGAGCTGTCCAAGTGGGGGACATCGAAGGGGCCATCATAACCACTGGGGCCGGTGGTGGAGGGGGCGGCGCGACGTAGGCCGCGGTGTTAGCTTTGGCCGCATTCATCATATTGGTGGCCTCGTTGGTCAGGCCCTTGGTCAGAATCCCTCCAATGCCGCCCACGATAAGCAGTACGATATCGTTCAGCATCTTCGTGTATGCTTGGTCGATCGGCGCCATTGCCTTGATCGGTTGAGACACAAAGGTCACCGAGTATAGCAACGCCATCACGATAAATGCCAAGATCAGCGTTACGATGATTATGACAAAGGATCGAACCCTTATCTCTATCTCATCGGCAGACAGGCGTTGCTTGGGGCTGTTGAGGAATGCTAGAAGGAGTTCCTTCAATTTTCTTCTCCAATATGGGTGCCACCAGATACTCGGGGCAATCCTGATTAAATTCGCATAGGGGCTTTTGGCAACGTTCGGATTTGAAGTTTTCGGGATCCTGGCAGAAATACCTATACTGGTCATGGCACCCAGTGAGCAAGAGCACAAGAAGTAGTGCGTACTTCATTTACCTTCAATCCTCGCCAACGCTTTGTCCACTCGTATCTCCATCGCTCGAATATCCACGTACATCCACCCCAAAACCGGCAAAAAGAACAATACCACGATCAACAGCAGTACGATCAAGATGAGGGCGTATGAGTCAGGCTTAGAATCATTCCCCATGTCCATGCGATCATTAGTGTCGTAATTACTATTGTAATTACTCGGTTTTGAAATTCCTCTGCCTTTTGCGCCCGTTGCCATTGTGCTCTCCGTTTTGCTAACATCTCCTCTCTCTTAGCAATCGCTTGCACATTAGCAATATGCCCAATCTGCTTGTTTACCCTTGTGTACAGGTCTTTAAGCTCCTGCGGCACATGGTACACCATGTAATTACTCAAATCCGCGTTCAGCTTCTCCATCTGAAGGTTAGCGATCGTGATTTTGATCGCCGCCTCCTCCCCTTCTTCGCTGTTCGCATGAAGCGCGAATTCTTCCTGTTCCTTCACGTAATTCTTTAGTGCGTTGTACGCCCTGTAGAATTTAATCAAAGCATCACTCACCTGACGGTAAATGAGGTTTTCATCGAATTCCGGTTGTGGCTCCTTCTTCTTTTTGGCTTTGACTACTGGCGCCTCGATGACATCGTTCTGGGGCTTCTTGCCACCAAAGATAGCCCCTAAGAGCCCAAAAAGCCCGGAGGCTTTCTTTTGTACATTCTTAGCGTCTTTGACAACTCCATCAACTTCCTTGGCGATGTCCACAACAATCTGCCTACCCTCTTTGTACATCTCGCAAGCTTCTTTGCAAGCGGAATACGCAGAGGTGGCAAGTGCGACAAGTGTGAATGGATCAATTTCTACAACCCGAATATCTTTTTAACGATCGTCGCGGCAACACCGGGGCCCAAGAGAATAGCGGCAATGACCGCATACAGGAGCCACTCGATTTTGGCCATCTTTTTCTTGCCATCACCGAGTTTTTCCAGTATCATCTCGTACCTTGCAGTACAAATCGCTTCGTGAACCGCGAGTCTCTTGTCCAAGTCGTCCGCCATGCTCAGGCCTCAGGTGGCCATGTTCTTTCGTGCTCTTGCAGGTGCGCTTGACTGGCATACGGGTCAACGTACACCTCGTCCGCATCTTCGTCCACTGGTTCGTAGACTGGCTCGGGCGTCGCTTCCACCTCCTCTTTGTGGGTCTCCACGATTTCTTCGGGCGTTTCTTGTGTATTTTCGTCGGTCATGGTATCACTCCTTAATCAAAACCTCTGAGAGTCTTGGCCAATGTTTTACGTTTTGCCATCTTTGGGCTATCACTAGGTTTAACAGCTAGCTTTTTGGCCGGGATCTTCTTGCCCTCGGGCACATGGAGTGCCTCACGAAGCGCACCCGGGTGCTTAATGGCTTTTTGGATCCATTTAGTCGCCATGAGGAGCCTCTGCTGGCGCTTGAGCGGGTTGCTGTGCCTGAGCTTCTTTTTGCACTTCTTGAATCAACTGGAATACTTCTTGGAAAGGTCTAGTTCCCAAGTACGCCATGATATTGTTCACGAGTGTGGTTGATAAAGTTACTTTATCCATTATGCGCTCCAAGGCAAAGGTTGTGTTGTGGGGGAAACTGGGGGATTCTCAAGACTATTGATTTGACCTTGGACATTTGCTTCAAAGTTAGCAATACCTTGAGCACCCAAAGACTCTTGCACCCAACCAATGACTGTGGCTTGAGTTAATTGTGCGTAGGGTGTAAACCCTGCTTGAGCATCAGTAACTGGGTATTGAGTATTACCACCAATACTAGCTGTGTGAGTGCCATCAGTACCTGTAAGCTCCCAGTTAATGTTTACGACATATCCTGCATTAGGGCCAGAGGGCCATTGTTGCATTGATGTGATTTGCCATGTCCATGAATTTACGGTTGCCATATGATTTCCTTTCGGGGGTTAGAAGCCAGCCACGCCAGCACTTTTGAGTTTAGCCTGAAGTTCTTGGATTGACGCAATTAACAAGGGAATAAGTTCTGTGTAACGCACCGCCAAGTATTCTGTTTCATCGCCTTTAACCATTTGAGTTTGGTCAACAGCTTCAGGAACAACATTTTGAACTGACTGCGCCAACACACCTACTTGTGGCTTATTGGTTGCATCGTTTTTCCAAGTAAATTTAACTGGTTGAATTTGAGCAATATCAGCAAGTGCAGTTGTGTAAGTACCTGTTACATTTTTCAATCTTGCGTCAGAAGCAGAAGTCCATGATGTTCCACCAGAAGAAACATAAACACCACCAGAGCCACCAACTTGCACTTCAAAAGCAGTGCTTGAAGAAGTGTCAATAGCTCCTTTTGTTCCAGCATACCAATAGTTACTTCCGTTACCATTTCCAACTATCAAAGATTGATAACCAGATGCAGTGTTTCCATTTAAAATTATCAAACCACCAGTATTGCCACCACTTGTACCACCAATACCAAAATACCATTGAGCATTTTTTAAGTAAGCATAAGGATTTCCATCTCCATCTGATAAAACAATAT
>Ga0164297_10004179_pt1 | contig 13077 bp, 12 predicted proteins | sample GEODES058metaG_FD_113539 | JGI IMG/M metagenome (GOLD analysis project Ga0164297, IMG submission 113539) | Dystrophic lake water microbial communities from Trout Bog Lake, Wisconsin, USA - GEODES058 metaG | ecosystem: Environmental > Aquatic > Freshwater > Lake | place: USA: Trout Bog Lake... | reverse complement strand
CAAAGTTATCTGGCACCATGCTTTACCCAATGCACTGAACCCGGTCATAACTGCCATATCGGGCTGGCTGGCCGAACTTATGGCAGGATCGTTTTTTGTAGAATATATATTCGGATGGAAGGGCGTTGGTAAACTTACTGTTGATGCTCTGGATAAATTTGATTTTCCTTTGGTGATGGGCTCAGTTTTGCTGGCTGCATTCCTTTATGTAGCCATCAATCTAATTAATGACCTGATCTATGCATGGCTCGATCCAAGAGTCCGATTGCATTGAGCGCCTATATATCGTTGAAAGCGTGCTTTCTTATCGCTGAGAGCGCTTTATTTTGAAATCTAATCAATCCGGTCGTTGAAAAAAAATGTTGCAAGAGGTATTACTTTTTCAATGCAGCTCCTTGCATCTTAGTAACTTGTGCACCCATATTCAAGTAAATTGTATCCAGCAGATCGGGATGACTCTTATACCATTCAAGGCTCTTATCAAACTGATCCTTTGTAATGTGGTGATGATCGAAAATGATCTTATAATAAGCAGCCAGAGAATCCATGTCTTTGATCCCGGCACGATGCAAAGTATCCTTTGCTATCATGCTGTATGATTCTGCAATTGACACATCGGTCAGTATTTTCTCCATGGCTTTTTGCGGCAGTATGTCTTCAGGAATTTTTCCCGGTTTCACGTTACATGATAACATTGCACACAAAGCCACCACCAATACACTTTTCCAATGCCTCATTTCAAACTATTGTATTTGGCAGAATTAGGAACGTCCAAAGCAGTAAGAACTGTTATGTACTGATTGCGCTCGCCTTTCGGAGCACCCGCAAGTATATGGAGTATCTCATCGCTCTTAGCGCTGAAAAAGAATTGAATGAGTACCGAACTCGGATTTTCACGGTTCACCTGATATAATTTTTTCAAACCTGTAAGTATGCGGCTTCTTGATTCATTAGGTTTGGTATACATACTATCAAGTCCCTCCCTATGCAACGTATACCAATACGCCCGCACATCATGAAAGCGATTATTCATCAACTCGTCCGTTATCCAATAGCGGTTGTGGGTACCATCAACAGCCTTCCATCCGGTGATCGACTTACCCTGATCAGGAGCATTCAATACCACGTTCTGCGCTTTTTTAAGGTAAGTAGTACCGCCATCCGGTGCAAAACTGTCATAGTCAAGCCCAATGACCAAGTAGGCATAATACCCTAAGATTGCAGTGAGATTGGACACCATCGGGTCTGTTCCGGAAATGGTGTTATCATCAAACTGCAACGTATTGAATTGTGTGAACTTAAAAGTGATATCGCGGTCAAGATAATTGATCAGTGTTGAACTATAGGTTGTATTATATACAGGGCGCGCCGCCTGAATGCTGAAAGTTGCACCATAGGTATCGTTATCTCCATTTACTTTATTGGATGTAAGGTTGATCAATATATTAACGTCGATCTTTTCATAGGTATTGAATTCATCCGTTGTCCATTTATGGTTATTCATAAAATCAGTTATTGCTTTTTGCATAGAGGTGAACACCGAAGGATCTACCCCGGTTATCTTATCATGCATAACTGTTACCTTACAATTGAGCTCTTGTGCAATTGTCGCCCGACTGCCTATCAACAGCAATACCAAAATTATATGTTTAACTATGGCTCTAAACATTCCTTATCTCAATAATATAGTTCACAATAGCCTCAGCTATGTCTTTTTTACTTTGCAAAGGTAAGGATTTTACACCTCCTGCCCGATCATAGATCGTTATTTTATTAGTATCGAAGCCAAAACCCGCACCTGCATCATTCAATGTGTTCATAGCGATCAGATCGGCATTTTTTTCTTTTAATTTCTTAAGCGCATTTGTCTCTTCACTGTCTGTTTCCAGTGCAAACCCCATTAACGTTTGCATGGGTGATTTTATTTTACCCAATGAAGCAAGAATGTCCGGGTTCTTTACCATAGTTAACGTTAAATCCCCGTCCTTTTTCTTGATCTTTTTATCAGCCATCGTTGCCGGCCTAAAATCTGCCACTGCAGCCGATAAAACAGCTATATCCATGTCCCCGAACGCACCAATGCAAGCATCATACATTTCCCGGGCACTTTCTATATTAATTGTATTGATACCGGGCATTGAAGTAGCAAGGTGGGTCGGCCCCAATACCAATGTCACTTCAGCACCCTTTGCGGCAAAAGCCTCAGCCAAAGCAATGCCCATTTTGCCGGTTGAAAAATTGCCGATGAACCTCACCGGATCCATACGCTCAAAGGTGGGTCCGGCGGTTACCAATGCCTTTACGCCTTTTAAAGAAGCCGCATCAGAAAAAAAATGATCTAAGTGTGTCAATATTGCTTCCGGCTCGGCCATTCTACCCGGGCCTATCAATCCACTCGCCAGTTCACCGTGTTCCACCGGCAGCAGATGGTTGCCAAAAGATAAGATCCGCTCTATGTTCTGCTTTGTAGCGGCATGTTTCCACATATCCTCGTCCATTGCAGGGGCTACAAATACCGGACAGCGGGCCGACAGGTAAACAGCCGTCACCAAATTATCACAGAGTCCAACGGCCAGCTTGGCTAATGTATTGGCGCTGCATGGAGCAATGACCATTGCATCAGCCCACAAACCCATCTCAACATGATTATTCCATGTGTCGCCCTTGCTGATATCCCCCAAAACCTGATTTTTAGAAACAGTTGCCAACGAAAGCGTACTTACAAAATCTTTAGCTGCGTCAGTAACGATCACCGTTACTTCGGCACCTGCCTTCACCAACAAACGCACTAAATGGGGTGTTTTGTAAGCAGCTATGCTGCCTGTTACTGCTAATATTATTTTTTTACCTGCCAGCATAGTTAATTAAGGGCAAGTTAGGAAAAAATAACAAAAATAAATGCAAAACTCATTGATACTGCACTTCGTATTACAGCATTGCCTGTTATACATAATGCGTCGTTCACTATTCATCGGAATTAACATATGTACATACACGTATTTGTTGACAAAAGCCTGAGCATGCGCATTTTAAATAGCAATAACCACTATGGGTATTAAAAAAACAACGGGTTAAATGGCATAGATTTCGTAACTTGCGCCTCTCAAAATTTTCTATGAAAGAAGTATATATCATTGCAGCGGTGCGTACGCCAATTATAGGTTGGGGTGGCGCATTTAAAGATTTTACCGCTACACAGCTTGGATCTAAGGCAATTAAAGGCGCATTGGATAAGGTAGGCGTAAGTGTAAACGAAGTAAATGAAGTGTTGATGGGTTGTGTGATGCAAGCCAATCTGGGACAGGCTCCTGCGCGTCAGGCAGCCCGCTATGCGGGTATTCCGGATACAGTACCCTGTACTACCATCAATAAAGTGTGTGCGAGCGGCATGAAAGCCGTTATGTTGGGAGCCCAATCTATAATGTTGGGCGAAAATGATGTAGTGGTGGCAGGTGGCATGGAAAGCATGAGCAATGTACCTTTCTACAGCGATAATATGCGCTGGGGCAACAAATACGGCAATGTGACTTTGACAGACGGTTTGGCCAAAGACGGATTGATCGATGTTTACCATAACTACCCTATGGGCAATGCTGCTGAACTGTGCGCCAAAGAATATAAGATCAGCCGGGAAGAACAGGATGCGTATGCCATTCAAAGCTACAAACGCAGTCAGCAAGCTTGGAGCGACGGTAAATTTAACAACGAGATCGTTCCGGTAGAAGTTGTAAAAAAAGGAGAAACCACCGTTATCAGTAAGGATGATGAACCTTGGAATGTAAAATTTGACAAGATACCGGCGCTCAAACCGGCATTTATAAAAGATGGTACCGTAACTGCAGCCAACTCCAGCACTATGAACGACGGTGCATCTGCTGTACTGTTAATGAGCAAAGAAAAAGCCGAATCAATGGGATTGAAACCTATTGCAAAGATCCTTTCATTTGCCGACGCAGAACAGGCGCCTGAATGGTTCACTACGACCCCATCTGTAGCAGTTCCCAAAGCAGTAGCTAAAGCCGGATTAAACATGGACCAGATCAATTTCTTTGAATTGAACGAAGCATTCAGCGTTGTTTGTCTTGCAAACGCACGCATCATGAATTTGGACAATAATAAAGTAAACGTCAATGGCGGTGCAATATCTATGGGCCATCCGTTAGGCAGCAGTGGTAGCCGTATCATTGCCACCCTTATCGGCGTATTGAATCAAAACAATGCAAAATATGGCGTTGCCGGTATTTGCAATGGTGGTGGCGGTGCCAGCGCTGTAGTCATCGAAAAAATGTAATTCCCTGCTTTTTTTTGAAGCACAAAACGGTTTTAAATTTTCACAAAAAAGGGTACTGAACAATCAGTGCCCTTTTTTATAGTGTGGTTTTACAGCACACATTATATTTGTTACCGGAGTAACAAACCATGGATAAAACGTTTCTTAGCAAGAAGAAGAATTTTGGGAACCTGCTGTTGGCGTGGCACAATGATCATAATGACCGGTCTTTGCCCTGGAAAAATGAAACTGATCCCTACCGCATTTGGCTCTCAGAGATCATTTTACAACAAACCAGAGCGGCGCAGGGCCTACCCTATTATTTACGATTTATAGAACAATACCCAACCATTGCAGATCTGGCTCATGCCGATGACAATGCAGTATTTAAACTTTGGGAAGGACTGGGCTATTACAACCGGTGCCGCAACATGCTTGCTACTGCCAGAAAGATCGCATTCGAGTATAATGGAGTATTTCCCACTTCTTACCAAGACATCATTGCGTTAAAAGGCGTGGGAAACTATACTGCTGCGGCCATAGCGTCATTTGCTTTTGGATTGCACCACGCTGTAGTAGACGGCAATGTTTATCGAGTATTGGCTCGCTATTTCGGGATAGAAACACCCTTTGATACAACCGCCGGGAAAAAAGAATTTGCGGATCTGGCACAAGAATTATTAACTACCGGCAAAAGTGCAGCCCACAATCAGGCGATCATGGACCTCGGCGCTACGATTTGCACACCCCAAAAGCCAACCTGCGAAACTTGCCCTTTGCAGCAAAGGTGTTTTGCCAGGGAGCGTAAAATGGAAAACCTTTTACCGGTACGTAGCAAAAATATTATCATTTCTACCAGATATTTCAATTTTCTGATATTGACATTCGAAGGAAAAATTTGGGCAACGCAACGAACTCAAAAAGACATATGGCAAAATCTTTACGAGCCATTTTTGATCGAGACCGACCATTTGTTGAATATTTCGGAGATAAAAAGACATTTATCTTTAACAAAACACGGAATTGACTACTTACACATAACAGAAATCGGAGAATTGAAACAAAGACTGACGCACAGAATCATTGAAAGCCGCTTTTTTTTCGTACCGTTAAAAACACCTTTTTTTGACATATCGAATAATGGAATATGGATAAACGGTGATAAGATAAATTCTTATGCGTTTCCTAAAACAATATTAAACCATTTTAAAGAAATTGATTACTTTTAAAAATCAATGATGCTTTTGGTATTTCAATTTGGCAATTAACATCTGGTATGAGAGGTGTAAACAAAGTAATTCTGATAGGTAATCTGGGTAAGGATCCGGATTTTCAGCATGTGGAGGGTAATGTTGGTGTCGCAAAGTTTCCATTGGCAACTACCGAAACGTTCAAGGACCGAAATGGCGCAGTGGTCACACAAACCGAATGGCATGCAATAGTGCTGTGGCGTGGATTGGCCGATCTCGCTCAAAAATATCTAAAGAAAGGAAGTCTTGTTTATATAGAAGGTAAACTTAAGACCCGAAATTGGGAAGACAAGGATAAGATCAAACGATTCAATACCGAGATCATAGTTGATAACTTAGTAATGCTTGATAAGAAAAAAGATTTCTCTGAATTGTCTGTAACTGAAAATGCAGGAGTGCCGGCCAAAGGTCTGCATGACGCGGGGTTCAATGTTATGCCCGAAGGTCAGATGACTGATGAAGACATGCTTTTTTAGCCGGTTCAGGCTGATGTCCGACTTATTCATGGGGAATTCACAATTGTTATTACTACTTTTTATTTAATTTTGGCTCATCATCAAACTCTATAAAAATTGGTAAGTACTGACGACAGTGATACGAAACTCACTCAATTACTGCTGCAGATCAATATTGGAGCCATTTCGGCGTCCGGCGCAACGATTCTTTTCATTCTTATTTTTGCTATGCTGTTGATGACGGCTCTTATTTCGGGAGCTGAAACTGCTTTTTTCTCGCTCACAGCCAAGGATGTGAACTTTTTGAAAAGTAAAGACCGCAACAACGCACGTCAGGCCGTATTGTTACTGGAACAGCCCAAGCGGCTGCTGGCAACCATTCTCATTGCCAATAATTTCATCAATATTGCGATCGTTATCAGCACAAATATGCTGTTGCATTCTATATTACCTGCTACTATCAACCCGGCATTGTCATTTTTTATCCAAATAATTTGCGTCACTTTTTTACTTGTGTTATTTGGTGAAGTATTGCCTAAGGTATATGCCACTCAGAATAATTTACGGATGGCCTTGTTCTCATCGCAGTTCATCAAATTATTGTTTGAACTGTTTAAGCCCATCAGCGAAATGCTGGTCAACTCTACCCGATTTTTGGAAAGTAAAATGTCTTCGCGACAGCAGAATAAAGTCAGCAATCGGGATTTTGAACATGCAATTGAACTGACTGTGGGACATACTGCCTCAAAAGAAGAAGTCAATATATTTAAAGGCATCTTGAAATTCGGCAACATCACTGCAAGGCAAATCATGCGTACCCGACTGGACGTAAGCGGTATTGATGACGAGATGAGTTTTGCCGAGGTACGTAAATACTGTACCGAAGCCGGCTATTCCAGATTGCCGGTCTATAAAGACACTATGGACAAAGTGGTAGGGATGATCTATACCAAAGACTTCCTCCCCTACCTTGAAGAGGATAATATGAACTGGCATAAGCTCATAAAGCCTGCCTACTTTGTACATGAGGGTAAAATGATAGAAGACCTGCTAAAGGAATTTCAGCAAAAACGCATTCACTTTGCTATAGTGGTTGATGAGTTTGGTGGCACATCAGGTATTGTAACGCTGGAGGATATTATGGAAGAGATCATTGGCGATATCAGGGACGAATTTGACGACGACGATCTGAATTACAAAAAGCTGGACGAACAGACCTACGTTTTTGAGGGCAAGACGCTTATCAATGACGTTTGCCGCATATTAGGAGAACCATCAGATACATTTGAACACGTAAGGGGCGAGAGTGATTCAATAGGTGGGTTGATCCTTGAAATCTCAGGCCGATTCCCTGCAATCAATGAGACCATACGGTACGACAGGTTTGAATTCACCGTATTAGCTATTGAAAAAATGCGCATTTCCAGGGTTAAACTATTCATGTACCCCAAACAATCAGACGTAGAGAGCGACTGACAGTACTTATTAGAAAAGTTGGCTTAGGCCTTTATTTAATATCTATTCTATTTCACAAACATTATCAGACCGGGCTTTACTTGTTACCCGTATTGTTTATCTTTGCCCTTCAATTTCTTATTATGTCTTCATTATGGTTTCGCCGAAGTAAGAAAGGAATATTAACCTCAACTCAGGAGAAAAAAGAAACTCCGGACGGATTATGGCATAAATGCATCAAATGCAAATCCACGTTTACGGTAAAGGAACTGCATGATAATTTATACGTTTGCAGCAAATGTAACTACCACAATAGGATCAACGCCAGAGAATACTTTGAAATATTATTCGACAATAACGAAGCTGAACTTTTGTTTGAAAATATCGGTCCGGTAGATTACTTGAACTTTGTTGACATGAAGCCCTATGCGGCACGGATCACAGAAGCGCAAGCGAATACAGGCCTTACGGATGCTATAACAGTAGGTGTTGGTACTATAGAACAAAAACCGACAGTGGTTGCCTGCATGAATTTCAACTTTATCGGAGGGTCAATGGGGTCTGTTGTGGGAGAAAAAATTTCCAGAGCTATTGACTACTGTATCGAACATCACCTGCCTTTGGTCATCATTTCAAAATCAGGCGGCGCACGCATGATGGAGAGTGCTTTTTCATTGATGCAAATGGCAAAGACTTCTGCAAAGCTAACAAGACTGTCTAAAGCCAAATTACCCTACATTTCATTTATGACTGACCCCACAACCGGTGGCGTGACTGCCTCTTATGCAATGTTGGGCGATGTGAATATTGCAGAGCCTGATGCGCTGATCGGCTTTGCTGGCCCACGGGTCATCAAAGAAACGATCAAAAAAGATCTGCCATCCGGATTTCAAAAATCCGAGTTCCTACTGGAACATGGTTTTTTGGATTTTATTGTTGACAGGTCACAACTGAAAGCCAAACTATCCACTGTATTAGGCTGGTATTTACCTGATCTGGCAAATATTGCGAAAGCCGAGGCTGTGCAGTAATTTCAGTATGAACCAACATCCAATTGAGCGACCCGAACATATATATAAAGAACAAGCCAGCCACCTTTGAATTTGCTATAGAAGACAAGTTAAAAGTTGGTATAGTGCTTACCGGGTCAGAAATTAAATCGGTAAGGAACAGCAGAGTCAGTTTCAATGATTGTTACTGTTTTTTCGACCATGGCGAACTTTGGATAAAAAACTTGCACATTGCTCAATACGTAAATGCAGGCTATGCCACTCATGATCCGGTACGCGACCGTAAATTACTGTTGAAAAAAAAAGAGCTCCGAAAGTGGGAGACAAAAGTAAAGGAGAAGGGATTTTCAATAGTGCCGCTTAGCATGTTCATTGACGAAAACGGACTTGCAAAGCTTGATATCGGACTTGGAAAAGGTAAAAAGCATTTCGATAAACGTGACACTATAAAAAAACGAGAAACAGAACGCGACATAAGGCGTCATTTACAATAATTTGCGAATTATTGATTTTGCGATTGTTATTTACTTGTAAAATATCATACTTTACTGTCGAAGCATCACTAAATATCCGTACATTTGTTTTTGATACAGTTCAACAAAATGCGCAAGTGCTTTTACATATTAATTACTGTTGCATTTATAAACACTCCAGGGTTTGCTCAAAACAGCGCAAAAAATTTCCCTATTTTAGACCTTAAGTCATGGTCGAGAAGTGAAACAATGGTTCTGAACAATGAGTTAGGCGGGGGGTTAACACCTGAGCAGACTTCTTACATTTACTCTTCTAATCTCCATGCAATCATCAAGATCAACGAGATGACCCATGGCAATATTACTGAAGGAAATTGGGATAAGAACAAAAAACGCTTTGATGCAATCATCAACGAACGAGAAATTACTTACAAAAAGGTTTTGAGCAGTTCCCAGTATCAAAAACACATAGAGGCCGAAAAGAAGCGTAATGGCAATTATGCTAATACCAGCATTCAGGTATCTGCTGCGAATAGCGATGCGGATAGTGTTTCTTCGGTGTCATCCTACCCTGCAAATTAATTTGTCTGCTTTACTTTTGAATCATTCTGCTGTCTCTGATCATCAATTTCCGACGACCGTGCGCCTTTTTTAAAACGAACTTTCACACTAAACAATAAGCGTTCCTCAAAGAACAAAATTGTACCAACGTTTAACCGGATTTAGATTGGCTGAAAAATCAATACAAAAATCTTTTACGTCAGGAAACCGTTCATTTTTAGGGTAGGCTCCGTCCATACCATTTCAGGAAGTATGCATTGTTAAGCCTCAAAGAAAAGCACCAATACCAAGTTAGCTTATTCCACTGATGATCTTAAAACAAAATGCCGCTGCAACATAGAAAAAAGCAGGATGCAGCGACATTGCAGTCTAAATATTGGCACTACGAAAAAATCAATCTGCCATCGGATAATCTGTATAACCCTCAGCGCCGGCAGTGTACAACAAAGCGCCATTAAAATTGGTGGAAAGCTCAATACCTTCTGTATAACGCCTTACCAAATCAGGGTTATTGATGAACGGCCTGCCAAATGCTATGAGCTCAGCGCTACCTGATTCCAAAGTTTTTGTTGCCGATTCTTTATTAAATCCGCCGCATAAGATCATTGTCTGCTTAAAGCTAGTTCGCATGCTGTCCTTCAGGCTTTGGGGCACGGGTGGTGCTCCCATAGGCGAATGGTCTACCAGGTGTAAGTAAACAATACCCAAATCGCTCAGGGCTTTGGTCAAATAATTGTAAGTCGCATCAATTTCCGGGTAGGCATGCATATCCGCATTGACGCCATAGGGCGAAAGCCTGATACCTGTTTTGTCTTTGCCAATAGCAGCGGCTACAGCAGCGGTCACTTCCAGTACAAAGCGGCACCTGTTTTCCATCGTTCCACCATATTCGTCAGTTCGCTGATTGGTTTGCGGAGAAATGAACTGCTCTATCAGGTATCCATTGGCAGCGTGCAGTTCTACACCGTCAAATCCGGCCTTAATGGCATTGACAGCCGCGTGCACAAACTCTTCAATGGTGTCCTTAATTTCCCTGGAAGTCATTTCGGCAGGCATTTCATAATCCTGCATTTGCTGTGCGTCGGTCCATATTTGTCCGTTCACTTTTACTGCCGATGGCGCTATGACCCTGCCACCCTTGGGTAGATTGGCCGTATGCCCTACCCTGCCCGTATGCATCATCTGCATAAAAATTCTGCCACCTGCACTGTGCACTGCCTGCGTCACTTTTGTCCATCCCTGTACCTGTTCTTCACTATAGATACCGGGTATTCTGGCATAACCCAATCCGTTGGGAGATGGCGACGTCCCTTCTGTTATGATCAAGCCCGCACCGGCACGTTGGCGATAATAGGTTGCAGTAAGATCACCCGGCACATTCCCCAACGACCTGCTGCGCGTCATTGGCGCCATTACCATTCTATTCTTTAACTCAATGCTTCCCAGTCTGTACGCTGTAAATAATTTTGATGATTCCATTCTTTTGATTTTAATTTCCGTGCAAATTTACCAATTTATCGCGCCCTATAGTATATGCCGGATCACACTATCGCACATAACGGAATAGGGATTTGTTATAATGAGGTCCGTTTTAGATTTAAATAAACAACAAGCCTACAAACAATTCTTTTGAATTGAACAATTTTGAAGGAACTCTATAAAAAAACCAGCTTGTTAAGTCTACATACTTAGCTTAATTTTTGACGACCTTAGTACAATAAACTCCGCTTTCGGTCTGCAGCCTGAGTACATAATTGCCTTTTGCAAGCGTTTGAATGTTCAGTGTTGCATTTGCCCCCGTGAAGGAAAAAGATGCTACTGTATGACCATTCACATCAACTAAATCTGCATTGGAAATTAGATTGTGTTGTGTGTCATAAATAGATAAATAGTCATTGGTAGGGTTAGGAAATACTTGTAATTCTATGCTATTTCCGGCTACATAAGTCACTGAAGCGTCATTCATTAGAGATAGTTTTCTTACTCTGAAATCATGGCTGTCAGCAACATAAATGTTACCTTTCCTGTCAGTAGTTACATCGTTCGGATAGAATAATCCCGCTGCTGTAGCAGGACCGTTGTCTCCGGAATAAACGTCGGTACCATTTCCGGCAATAGTATTGATGATACCAAGTGGAGACACGGATCTTATCCTGTTATTGGCTACATCAGCTATCAACACGTTTCCGGACGAGTCAACGCACACGCCTGCCGGATAACTAAGCCAGGCGGCCGTTGCCGCTCCACCGTCTCCACCATAGGCAAATGTGTCTCTGCCGGCGAATGTCTGTATGATGCCTGTTGTCAATGAGACAATACGAATGGATGCATTGTCGTCGTCGGCAATAAGCAAATTGTTATGCGCATCAATTGCAACATCGGCAGGATTGAAAAGGCTGGCATCCGTGGCCGGACCTCCATTACCGGTATAACCAAATGAACCGGCATGCCCTGCCACTGTGCTAATGATACCCGACGGCGTTATTTTTCGCACAATATTATTTCCAAAATCAGCCACATATAAATTTCCTGAATTATCAAAGTTGATGCCGAACGGTTCATAAAGTTTTGCAGCAGTGGCCGGACCATTATCGCCACTGAAACCAAGCGTGTCATTTCCGGCAATAGTAGTAATGATCCCTGCTGCGTCCACTTTGCGGATAACATTATTGAGATCGTCTGAAATATACAAATTGCCGCCGCCGTCAAAGGCCAAGCCATAAGGATAATTGAGGCTCGCTGCGGTGGCAGGACCATTATTTCCTGTGTATCCCACAGCGCCATTACCCGCGATAGTGTGTATTATGCCGGAACTATCTATCTTAATCACTTTCTGGTCAACAAACTCAGTTACATAAAGGTTTCCCGCACTGTCGGTAACTATAGCACCGGGATTTCCCAGATCAACGGCTGTAGCATAGTTTCCGTCTGCTATTGCCCCTGTACCACCGCCGGCAACTGTAGTAACGACGTACTGCGAGAAAGCATTAGGAGCAAACAATGTAAACCCGATTGCAAGTAGGATTGGCAATATATGTAAATATGGTTTAATCATTTCTCTTTTCTTTTATAAGACACTGTTTTTCAATGAAAAGGTTGGGAAATACTTTGAAAAAATCGCCAATAACATTTCAATATTTTTTGTTCCTTTAATTTTGTTGATAACAGACCAAACAACCTGTCAATGTATGTATTTTCCTGAAAGCCCCTAAAAAAGCAACCATTTTCATGATTGCCTTTCTGCGGAGTAGACACGACAGTGCCATTATCGAACCTTTTGAAGAAGAAATTTATGGAAATTTATGATTTTTTGATTGAACAAATTGAGACTATGTCAATTGTTCCTTGAGAGACTGTTGGTCAGAAAATAAGACCAAAAACGGCGGGAAACTGGCTTTTACCCAGCCCATCCGGGTACTGTTTTCGATAATCCTCCCAAAGCATCAGACGAGTAACCCCCTTCTTCTTCAGGGCTTTATCCATCGATGGAAAGAGCCTGAACAAGTTCTGCAACTTCTCATTTACCGGCTTGTCTTCCGGTCTGACGAATAGGTCTTCGAGGTCTTTGTCACTGAGCGAACTGATCTCCTCAAAGGTCAGATT
>Ga0164297_10004175_pt1 | contig 13086 bp, 11 predicted proteins | sample GEODES058metaG_FD_113539 | JGI IMG/M metagenome (GOLD analysis project Ga0164297, IMG submission 113539) | Dystrophic lake water microbial communities from Trout Bog Lake, Wisconsin, USA - GEODES058 metaG | ecosystem: Environmental > Aquatic > Freshwater > Lake | place: USA: Trout Bog Lake... | reverse complement strand
TCCCACTTTCAACACCACATTCAACAATGACTCCTTCAATATTATTTTGCAGTATATACGTAATTGCATCCGCGCCGTCCATTATAATATATAATAAATTATATTATAATTTATAAATAAACGCAGAATTATTAGTTATTTGAAATTCTATATTGTCTAATAAAAAGCGTCGTTTTCAAAAAAAAAACATTACTCTACATAGGATAGGCTTTTCTCTTTTTTAGTTTATTGCGCAAAATATAATTTTTGGTATTTGTAATCATCGGTTTCATTACTTTTTATATGTTATTATAAAATAAATTTATTTTATGTAATAATTTGTATCCAATGACCATTTTTCTTCCATAGTTTTTGTGCCTAAAAAATGACAAGACAACGGCAATTGCTGATCATATTCCCGCGCGACATACATCTTCCCTACATGAAGTCGCGTTTCGGCATCACTGTCCATAAATTCCATGTCACTAAGAAAAACGCCGTCATAATAATTAGCCCATACTCCATCCCGATCCGAAACCTTCAAATAATTAACTAAAGCACGATGTTTTACTGATGCACAAGTGGGATCTTCTTTTAACATCTCTTGGGTCGTCTCCGATACATCTGGACCTTCTTCCATTGGATGTAAAATAATTTTGGCATTCTCTATAAATAAAGCCATTCTTACAAGTCCGCCTTCTATATTCGTAAACTGGGTTTTACTCATTGGCCAGCTAAAAATAGTTACAGGTTTGTGTCTTTTAGATGATGATTCATAATGAGTATTTTTCTCCCTGTATTTTTCCATGGCAGAATGTACCGCTCCCACATAATCGTGAAAATAAAAATACGATCCAAATAAATTCTTTTTATCTGACTTAGAAACCCCCATATTAGCAATATAATTTGCCTGAAATGCGGTGGAACCTACATAGACCACAATCGGTAACTCGTAATTTTCTTGTTGCGAGTTTTGTAAATAAATATATTCTGGATGATTCTCAAAAAATCCGGACACCAATGGATCTATTGGAAAATGCCCACAAATCATCCTATTATTCAAAATCTCGTCCATGGTTATTAACCACAAATCGTTTTTACGATACAAATCATGAACCCGTATCTGATATGCGCTGCAATCATAGAACAAATAATAATTTTCTTGTTCCTGATAATAACCCTCATATTGGTAAAACCCTGGATGTTGATAACAATGAAACATGATATCTAATATACTTTCTGCGCGCGTTTGACTATCTATGGTTGCTTTATATTTAAAAGTCGGGAATGTGATTTGATCCGGGTTTGTTGGATCCGTTTCCGGAAATTTTTGCATAAAAAACTGTAGAAAAGGATACTTTCCTTGGGTATTCACCTGAAATGCACAAATGTGTATTTTCGGTTCTGCACAAAGAAGTGTAGATACGCGGACGCGGTTCTTATTTAAATTCTTCAAACCCGTATATTCATAATACTTTTCTCCATATACCACCGTTTGTTCTTCCTTGTGATAAGGCGACTCTGGATCATCTATAAATTCCAAACCACGTTGGTTTTGGTACAACTCATTCATCTTTTCACGTAATTCTGTATATTCTTTCTCCCATTCTGAGTTGTCTACATCTGAATCATCATTTGTATCCACGCTGTCTTCTAGACGTTGCATTCCATTTTTTAAAAAGTAGTATGGTTCGTTCAATATTTTTTTGTTAGTGTTCCCGGGCAACATTCTTATTCTATAATCTTTTTATTATATTTATGTCTTTTTGTCTTATTAAATTATTATATTTTCTATTCTGGTTATCTATTTTCTATTTATCTAACTTCATTTTTATTGTTTCTTTTACTTGTTCTTCCCGATTTTCCATAATAAACTTGGTCAAATCTTCAGCTTTGTTTGGATCTGTTGCATAATAATTTTGTAAAACTGACATCAATGTTTTTGCATTCAACGGTTTCTTTGTACGACTTTTTTTATAAATTAGAGAACCACCATTGATATCAAAACAATCTATGTCATTTTTCTTCATGACTAAAACCAACGAATCAGTTAGCAATTTCTTACGGTTTCTACGGTCCTTTACTTCTGCCTGTAATTTAGATAATTCAGAATCTATTCTCATCCATTCCTTTATATTACTTACCAACTCTTCTTTTGTTTCCATATAGTTCAATGAATATAGAATGATTTAGAGACATCATTTTATATTCTTATTCTTGTTTTATTCTTGTTATTGTCTATTTATATCATTTATCGGCGACGTCTTGTATGTCTTTTTCCACCAGTACGTTTGGCTGAATATGTCTTTCTTTTTCTTCTTCTTTGTCCGCCAGCAGAAATCATTCCTGAAACTGGTGCGCCTGAGTTATTTGCAGAATAATATCTAGACAATGTATTGTTGGCTACATTACCTATTCTGTTGGCCATACCATTCAACGCGCCATATAAATTTCCAGCATGCATTTGCATCTCAGGAGTCATTGTTATTCCGCTCCTTATTGTATTAAATGCTCCCGTAGCAGAATTTCCCAATGTTTGCAATGATTGTGTCATTTGTTCTCTTGATAATTGTGGGTTTGTTAGACTAACCAATGATGTTCTCATATTAGATAAATGTTGTTGCATCATCGGATCACTTCCTTGACTTCTCAATTGCTGCCCGACCCCTTTGGCTAATCCCCAAGCAGAACTCGCTGCACTTCTTGCGCCACTTTGAAATGCTGGATGTTGAACCGCGCTTTTTAATCCACTAAAAAAAGTGCTTGCTAAATTTCTAGCATTATATCCCATTTGAGATATTGCGGGAGACATCGTTTGATAATTTTGACTATAAGGACTATACCCTGGGTTCATTATATATACTACAATATATTTTTATTTTTGTAATAAATGAAAGTGACGTTTGCATAATTGATTATCAAACACTTTTACTCCACACGTATCTCCTTTCCTCGGACCAGATTTCAAAATTTGAACACACAAAAGTCCTTCAGCAGCCGCAGCCATATTTGCCTCCTGTTTCGCCTTCAGCTTTGCTTCTTTTGCCTGCTGTTTTGCCGCATCCTTTTCATTTTGTTTCTCTTCTTTGGCCAACTTTTTTATCATCATAGACGTGTGCTTTAAACAATAAGTCTTCCCATTTTTCTCTAAAAGCAGCACCAACGTAACTCCGCACGGGTTTTCCGTTACAATCTTTACATTATTAACATTTTCTGTAACGGTGCTAATAAACGCGCACTTTCCCTTTATAAATTCAAAACACTCCTTTGGATTTAACAAAGATTCGTCCAAATAATTGACTCCATGTTCCAATTTTACACCAGGAATATTATAATATGGCAATAATGTCTTTTGTACGTTTCTACAATAAGGACAACGAATCTCTTGAGATTTCAAAACGCGATGCTCCAACCTATTAAATAGTTTTTTGTGTGCCAAAATATCGTGATATAAAGGCAAATAATTAAATTTATGTTTGCATTCCAACTCAACAAAATTTGTTGTTAATGGCATATTACTTATCAAGCATAACTCCTGGGATGAATCCTCTTGTACAGTCGCATCCAACGATTTATATAATTCCTCATAAAAATTCAAATTAATATTCTTATCTATAATATAATTTTTTGCCATCTTTTAATCTTATACATTTAGTCTTTATATTTTTTATATTTTACTTAGTTATATTAGTTACCAAATGTCACCAAATGCATGGGGACCACCTATATGGAATTTTTTACACACATTGGCCGCAAAAATTAAAGAAGACCGATTTCAAACCGTCGCTCCCCAATTATTCTTTTTTATTAAAAAAATATGTGCTAATTTACCGTGTCCGGAATGCTCCCAACACGCAAGATTGTTTTTAGGAAAAATACAATTTCAAAAAGTTGTATCTCGCATAGATTTAATCAAGGTGTTATTCATTTTTCATAATGCGGTAAATAGGCGCAAAGGGAAATCAGTTTTCTCACTGGACAATATAGGAAAATATTCACAAAACAACCTTATCCAAACATATAATCAATTTATTGCTGCATTTAATACCAAAGGGAATATGAAACTATTGGCCGATTCTTTTCAACGCCGTTTGTTAGTAACAGAATTTAGAAAATGGTTTATTCAAAATTTATCCAACTTTGAGTAAAGTAATTACATTACGTTACATTACATTTGACCGATCAATTCCCCATTTTTGTAAACATTACACTTAAATGTCTGTTTGGAAGGCATCGTACAAACCTCTTTATTATTGGATAATTCGTTAAAAAATAAATACTTGGATGAGCTACCCATATAGAAAAATACCGGTATAGCAATTCCCGCCGAAATACCCAACACAATGTTTACAAATATTTCGGTCATGTTTCGTGCGCAATTTCTATGATAAAATACAATTATTGTGATTATTAAATAGGTTATTAATAAAGCTAACACCATGTAATTCATGCTTTGATTGATGAACATGGGAGTACATAAATACATAAATGTAAATGCAATCACAAATATACTTACATAACTATTTCCATAATCACCATATTTTACCATGGTGCAAACGGTCCGGTCATTATAATAAGGATCCTTCCCAAATAACCAATAAATAAAAATACGCAAACAGCAAATGCCAATTAGCAAAGCTAAATAAATAGCACCTTTGGGACTCATTACAGATGTAGGAATAATAAAAAGAATGGTAGCCAATACTACCGGCGAATAAAAAACGAGAAACTCAATAACATTCATTGGATTGGAAAGAATCAACGCTGTTCCTGCCATTTGACCTTTTCCGGAAAACATGGAATTCCCATTTTGTCTGCGACCATTATAACTAGAACTAGAGCTAGAAAAATCCATATACTAATATTACAATATATAATATTTGTGTATGCCGAATTGTATGTACCAAAATTATATTTACCCTACTAGCAATATTTCAATTTCAATTATATTCTAATTCTTTTCCAAAATCAATTCTAATACTTCGGAAATTTCTGTCACCGGATGAAATTGAATACCCTGTACTATTTCTGAATTACGATATTTTTCCATAAATTGTTCCCAATCTTTACTGTTCTCCAATGGATAAATAAATTCTTTTACTCCTGCCTTAATTCCTCCAAGAATTTTAATATCCAAGCCACCAATTTCCGTAATCTTCCCATCCAAAGCAATTTCTCCCGTAATGGCAAAATTATGTTTAATTCGCCGATGATTCAAAATACTATAAATTACGGTAGTAATCGCTGCGCCCGCAGATGGACCATCTTTGGGAACTGCTCCCTCCGGGCAATGAATATGTATTCCATATTTACTTGTTGCAGGTTCATTGTACATTTCTTGTATCTGTTTTTTTCTCTCAGCTGAAGTCAAATTCCAAGCCAAAGTAAGTGCCACATTCATACTTTCCTTCATAACATCCCCTTGCATTCCTGTTAGTTTCAAATGCAAAAAGGTTTCATATGGATAAAATCGCGCTTGGATAGGAATAATTCCTCCTTTTCCTATAGAATTCGCCCACAATCCATTAATTGTTCCCACCACATTTTCTTCATGAATTTTTTTGATTCGGACTTCTTGTTTCTCTTTAAAATACTTTGTTTTAATATCGGAGAGCGTAATACTTATCGGAAATGTATATTTCTGATTCTTATTTTTCAATATATCCAAATTAATTTCTCCTACAATTTCAAATAATATTTCACGTAATTTTCTTACTCCAGGTTCTAACGTATATTCTTCTATCACGGTCGTCAATACTTCGGGAGAAAAATGAATCAACCCTTCCATGCCTATTTTTTTATAAATTTCCGGTAACATATGTGTATTGGTAATTTCCAATTTGTCTTCTAGCGACAAACTAGAGAATTTTATGCGATGCACACGATCCAACAATATCTTATCTATGGATTCTACATCATTGTAAGAAAGAATAAATAATGCTTTAGATAAATCTAAATCTATGCCACTAAAGTATTTATCTTGAAATGAATCATTCTGTGTAGAATCTAATAAATGCGTCAAAATTCCCACAATCTCTCGTCCATGTTCAGTTCGGCTAATCTTATCCAATTCATCAATAAAAATAATTGGATTCATGCATTTTTTGTCCATCAAAATCTGCACAATTCCTCCCCATGTAGAACCTACATAGGTGTAATTATGACCATGTAAGGTACTTCCATTGGAATCTCCCCCCATTTGTATCATTGCGAATGGTCTAGGTTGCCCATTTTCATCTTTCAAACAGTTGGCCAAACCTCGTTTGGCAAGAGAAGTTTTCCCTACTCCAGGTGGTCCCTCAAAACCAAAACAATACCCTTCCTGTTCTCCGCTAATCCATTGACCAAATACGCGTTCTATCTGCTTTTTCGCATTTTCATGTCCATGAATGGCTCCATCCAATGTTTTTTTTACATCTACAATATACTCTGTAATTTCATCAAACCGTTGATAAATCTCTTGGATTTCCGGACGCACCATAGTGTCAATTTTGGTTAGGGCATGATTTGCACCTAGGATAGAAAAAAGTGATTTTATTGTACTATCAACGGAGCTATTATTTAATATTTGGCTGGAAAAAAAACTCTGACAAATATCTAGAATAGAATGAATTAATTCAATGCGTGTTTTTTGAGATGTTTTTATTTTTTGCTGTTTTTTTTTGACAGATTTCTCTCCAGGAAACAATGAACATTCTTGAATATATTGATTTATCTTTTTTATCAGAGCAAACAATTCTGCTTTACTACATTTTTCCAACTGCACCTTAACGGTTTCCACCAATTGTGTCCAAGTTCCATCTTTGATCTCTTTTCCATTGCTTACCCAAGAGAGAAAAGATGGAGAATAACATAATTTCATAATTTCTGCGCCAGTGTATTTTTCCTTTTTTACAAATTCGGTTGAATTATTAGTATACGGTAATTCATTTATTACTTTTTGAAAAATAACTTTAATCTCGTCCATAACATACATTATTTTTTCACGTTTATATATTTGAAATGGAATCTTCAATAAACCATCCAAATATTGCCGTGCCTTGGATCCGGAATCATCATTTTTTGCTTTGATTTCTTTCAACTTCATCATTGCCTTTTCCTTCACTGTTTCTGGTGCTTTCATTAAACAAATTTGCTGTTCCAATGGTATCTTGTTTATATCCGCATTGGATAATTCGCTCGTATATTCTATCGTCCCTTTCATTGCATCTCGGAACAAATCTTTTATAGACCAAGGAAAACTATCAAATAAAATGGTTTGTTCTAATGTATCTATCATTCCATTTGCATCGTTAGATAATAAATCGTACAACAAATAAGCAATATATTTATTTTCTATATGATTTGAATGAATTAATAAGTATATTAATGTGCTACGTTTACAATACAAATCGCTTTGAATAAACTCTTTTACTATAACATTTAAACTTTTTTGTTTCATTAACTTATATTGATTTACCATTCCAAAAAATTTTTGATATATGTCATTTGAACTATGAATAAAATAATCCTTCAAAGATAATGAATGAAAAAATTCATAAAATACATCAAATAATTCCTTATTCGCGACAATGTCCGCAGGTAAATTATCTAAGATACTTTTTGAAATATTAGAAATATAGGAATTATTCAAAATTTTTAATAGAACATCATCTACAATGCCATATACAAACAAGTTTTTTTTCCCGATTTCGTCTTGTAAATAAATTTTCATTCCATACACTTTCATATGAAATGATTTGACGTTAGTATAAACATCAAAACAATCCAGTTTTTTCATTTGAACATTTATTAATTCCTCCATATGAACAAACTTGGTCGTTTTTTTTGTATCCATATCTGTTGTCGGTTTGGAGAATGCTATTTTATAGCCAGTAGGATGAAAATATTTTTTTAATATTTCATATTTATCTCGTTGTTCTAAAATTTGAAAAGATTGATTGTTCCCAAAACAAACCATAATTAAATCTTCTAAAGACTCAGTACCATAGGTTTTAAATACAGCAGATATATCATTATTAATCGTCTGAAGTTCGCCAATCGCAAACTCAGAGGATAAATTTGTAACATTTTCTAATAATTTTGTCATTTTTTCGCTAATTAGTTTTAACTGTTGAATACAATTTTTCACCTCACCAATTCCTAAAATATCTACAGTCTTATTTTTTTGCACATGAATAATTGTTTTTTGAATAATATCATGAAAAAAACAAATTTTTTTATCTACAAGTATGGAGAGATCATTTTTAACTGTTGGTGTCAATTTCTCATTTTTCTGGTGATTTTCATTCATATTTTTTCCTATATATCTATAATGTCATTAAATTTACAATTTATCTTTTTGTTTTTGTTTTTATTTTGCGATTTGCTATTTGAAATTAACAGTTTATTATTTGTCAGTTAGAAAAACCAATATTGTGTAAATGACAATTCTAAATATATATCATAACCATATAAATGCTCTACATAATATAAATGTAATCGTATTTCCAATTTACATGGGAATTCCAAGTTATTTTTCTTATATTGTTAAAAACCACCTTGACATATTAAAAAAATATGTAAAGAATATCTTACAAGTAAATAATTTGTATTTAGATTGCAATTCTATTATCTATGATGTAGTGCGAAATATTGACTTTGCATCATTAACAGAATCCACAAATAAATCTATAACGCAACGGGTTATTAGTAAGTTAGAAGATTATGTACATACTATTTCTCCCAATAGGACGGTATTTATTGCATTTGATGGTGTGGCACCAGTCGCCAAGTTGGAACAACAACGTACCCGACGATATAAATCTTGGTATCAAGCCGAAGTTTCCAAAACCATTTTTAAAAAGCAAGGAGTAGATGTTTGGAATACGGCGGCTATTACTCCTGGGACAGTATTTATGAAAGAATTAGGAGAAGGCATTTTACGTCATTTTTCGGAAGACACGGTTTTACAACAACTCGGTGTGGAAAAAATAATAGTATCTACAAGCGAAGAATATGGAGAAGGAGAACATAAAATTTTTGAATATATTCGCCATCATCCCAAAGAACATGCGGATGCAACCACTGTAATTTATGGTCTAGATGCGGATCTAATTATGCTTTCCATCAATCATTTGCCAATTCATCCCAAGATCTATTTGTTTCGCGAAACTCCCGAATTTATTAAAAGCATAGATTCTACATTAGAGCCAGAAGAATCCTATTTGTTGGATATACCCCAATTGGCGGAGATTATTATTCAAAATATGAACAACGGGCGTGAATTGACAACTATACAAGCAAAAAATCGCGTTTATGATTACATTTTTCTATGTTTTTTTCTAGGGAATGATTTTCTACCCCATTTTCCAGCTATCAATATTCGCACAGGGGGAATAGATAAGTTACTCGGCGCATACAAAGAGACTTTGGGAAATACCGAGGAGAATTTAACGGATGGGAAAATAATTTACTGGAAAAATGTTCGGAAATTGATTCAAGCTCTTGCTGAGCGCGAAGAAGATTGGCTACAAACAGAAATGCATCTACGCGATAGACGAGAGAAATATCAATATCCAGAAAATACGCCTGAACAACAATATGCAAAATTTGAAGCCGTTCCCAATTATGAACGTGACCTAGAGAAGTATATTGATCCCGATAGAAAATTCTGGCAATATCGTTATTATAAAGCCCTTTATCGCGAAGAAGTTAATGAGACAAAATGCAAGCAATGGGTTGTTAATTATTTAGAAGGATTAGAATGGACAATGAAATATTATACGCAAGGTTGCGCCAATTGGCGCTGGCATTATCACGTCAATTATCCACCGCTCTTAGCCGATATACTAAAATATATTCCTCATTTTGGTCAAGAATTGGTGCCCATACAGGCACCCAAACCAGTGTCTCCATTGGTGCAATTATGTTATGTCATGCCATGTCATAGTCTTCCACTTTTGCCCAATAAATTATATCAAACATTGATCCAAGAACACGCCGATTGGTATAAGACCGACTGCGAATTTGTTTGGGCATTTTGCAAATATTTTTGGGAATCACACGTAGATTTACCAGACATTCGCATTGAAGAATTGGAAGCCCTAGTTGCCCGCGTTGGTCTTTAAGTTATTTGAACAAAATAATATAAAATTGTTGATTCTTATGGTTTGATACATAAAATATTATTATGCTTTACAATAGCATAATGATATGAAAACTTTTATTATATAAGTAAAAAAATCGGCCGTCAGTCATGTGCAAAAAATGCATGTTTTTTTCGCCAAAAGTATTTTCGGGAAGTTGTTTTTGGACATTTTTTTTGTCCATTTTTGAAATCCCGAAATGACTTTTGGCAAAAAAATATGCAAAATTTACACAAAGAGCATAATGCTCTCATTTCCATTTTTCATTTTTTCAGTTTGTGATTGTAAAATTTTTGGGGGTCCAAAATAAAAGTATTTAAACACTATTTTTTGTTTCCAAATATTAGGGGGATGGATACAAAAATAGTTGGACAAATTGAAAAAAAATTTTACTGTTCTGTATGTGACTATACATGCTCTATGCTTCAACATATGAAACAACACGTTTTAACTGGCAAACACCAACGTTCACTATTTGGAAACAAAAATGAAAAAATGGAAACATCTGATAAAATAAATACTCATCACTGCATATGTGGTAAGGTTTATTCCACACGAGGTGGGCTTTGGAAGCATAAACGGTCATGTAAAAATAGTGACAATGTGTCTATTAGTAGTAAGACCGAAATAGCTTTGGAAAATTACGATGAATTAATACCTGTTGCAACCGCACATGTTTCTGCTATTTCGGAAAAAGACATTTCTTTAGATAAAAGGTTGATTGTAGAAATTTTGCACCAAAATCAGGAATTCAAAGATTTAATTTTGGAGCAAAATAAACAGAACATAGAATTACAAAAGCAGTTGATTGAATTATCCAAAGAGGGAAAATATATTACACATAATACACATCATACAACAAATAATAAATTCAATTTGAATATTTTTTTAAATGAACATTGTAAGGATGCGTTGAATATTATGGATTTTGTTAATTCTCTCAAACTCCAACTTTCGGATTTAGAATGTGTGGGAGAATTGGGATATGTAGAAGGAATTTCCAAGATTTTTGTGAATGGGTTGAGAGAACTGGATGTGTTTAAACGTCCCATTCATTGCAGCGATGTAAAACGGGAGACGTTATATGTCAAAGACAAGGATGTTTGGGAGAAAGAGAATGAGAGAAACGAACGATTAAAATTGGCAATCAAACATATTGCTCACAAAAACATGACACAGGTCACGGAGTGGCGTCATGAGAATCCTGATTATAAAGATGCAGATTCGGTGGTAAGTGAACAATATATGAAAATCATTTGCGAATCTGCGGGTGGATATACCGAGGCAGAAGATGATAAAAATTATAATAGAATTATTTCCAAGGTCGCAAAAGAGACGGTTATTGATAAAAATTCTTTTTTATTGTAATTCGCAATTTTTTATTTTTCAAGAAACCAAGAATATTGGAATATAAAACTAAAAAGCCAATTTTCAACTTAAATATATTTTCTAGAAATAATTATGACATCCAAGCAAATTATTGCCTCGTTTGAAGATCGCGACGAATTTCTACGGCTTCTTAAAGTGAACCCTGGGTTAGTGATTGTAAAATTGGGCGCTACTTGGTGTGGGCCTTGTCAAAAAATTGCACATGTGGTTCATGCATTTTTTGCGTCTTCTCCTGACAATGTAGTGTGCGCCGACGTTGATGTGGATGAGAGTTTTGATTTATATGCGGTCTTAAAACAGAAGAAGATGGTCAATGGGATTCCAGCGATTTTGCTTTTTAAAAAAGGAAACGTCAGTTTTATTCCAGATGATAGCGTCACTGGTGCAGGCGCGCCTGAATTGGATGCATTTTTCAAGAGATGTAATCAGCATTTAAAGGCAATCTCTTAAGAATTTAAAACCTGGTTATTTAAAAAAATAAATAGCAAAAAGTGTAAAAGATATGTAAAAATAATTTAGAGTTTTCTAATTATTTTTACCTACGTAATCCAGAACTAGAAAAATAGAATTTTGATAGAATGGGAGAAATGACGAATGTTAATCCATTGATATGGTGGCAGAATTCCATAGAGGAAAAGAAAATACAATATTGGAATGATTTGCCTGCAAAGAAATATATATTAGAAATAACCAAATGTTGTGGTTACAGCACATGGGTTACTGTGTATAAACGTAGAACAATAGATGATTTATATCAATGTGTTCAGGATACATTTGAAATGGAGCCGGAAAAAAATTTCTCTCTTTATTTGCTTCATCAGGAGACAAAAATTCCCAAGCGTTTGGAAAAAACAGATCCACGATCTTTAAGAGAAATATTTACAGATTCAGAAAATGCGAAATTTTTAATTCCAATATATCCGGTACCAGCGCCCATTATTTATCGCGTGTATTTAGATGACGGCAATTGTCATAATCATCATGGGCTTTCCAATGATTGTCCGATACATATTTAGTGCGAACGTGTTGCACGACGCTTTCTGAATTTCCGATGTTTGCGAGTTTTACGAAGTTTTTTCAGTTTTTTGGATTTTCTTATTTTTTGTAGTTTTCTATGCTTGGTATAACGGCGACGTCTTCCACCCAATTGCGGTTCAGTTTCTTGAGATTCAGATTCAGATTGTGGTTGTGAACTGGTAAGACCGGATACATTTGTATCTTGGCTGCCAATGTCAATTTCCGGTGGCACCCCAGTTCCCGCATAGGCGCTTACATCAGAACCGGGACGAGGCCCAATTGCCAAACCAGTTCTTCTTTCTTCACTAAGAGCGCGAAATAAAAGCGGAACCATATCAGGACCGATCACACTTTCGCGAATAAAATCTATCGCATGACTCATATCTTCCGCGGATTGCGCGGATATCGTAGATTCTAAAGATATGACGCTGCTGCTTTCGGAAGCATCATCTCGTTTATCTAATCTTTCTACTGTTTCTTTTATTATTATTAATCCATTTAATATGCGACTTCTCACATATTCTGTTAAATTTCTAGCATAACCTAAACAATCGGATGCAGATGGCATACATGT
>Ga0164297_10004173_pt1 | contig 13088 bp, 3 predicted proteins | sample GEODES058metaG_FD_113539 | JGI IMG/M metagenome (GOLD analysis project Ga0164297, IMG submission 113539) | Dystrophic lake water microbial communities from Trout Bog Lake, Wisconsin, USA - GEODES058 metaG | ecosystem: Environmental > Aquatic > Freshwater > Lake | place: USA: Trout Bog Lake... | reverse complement strand
CACCTGTATCCATATCCAGCAGCCCGGAGAGACGCCTAGCGTCGCCCCGCAGCGGCGCGACGTGCTTCGCTTTGGTGCAGCCGGCATGTTGACAGCGCTGGTGCCCGGCGGCGAGCAGGCAGCTACTGCGGCTGGCGTGGACCTCGGGCTCCGACGCAGCGGCCGCAGCGCAAAGTTCAATAACGTGCCTCTAGAGGACTACAAACGTCTGCCCAACGGCCTGCTGATTTACGACGTTGTTGTCGGTAGCGGACCTGTCCTTCAGAAGGGACAGCGATGCGCTATTCACTACGACTGCAGATGGAAGAGGCTGACGGTGTCCACCAGCCGCGTTGGGATGGGTGTGACGGGCGGCACTCCATACGGTTTCGATGTGGGCACCAAGGCTGGCAGTGCCGGAGGGCCCTTCATTGAGGGCCTCAATGAGGGTGTGGTCGGCATGGCTGTTGGCGGCCAGCGCAAGATCATTGTGCCTCCAGAGCTTGCGTATGGCAAGCTCAGCGTCCAGGAGATCCCGCCCAACGCAACGCTCGATTTCGACATAGAGTTGCTGTCGATCAAAAAGGATAATGTGTTCGGCAAAGCGAGAGCCTGATGACTGTCTCTACAAGACGCATGTACAGTGCGCGCTGTGACTCGGATTCAAATATGGCGTGTCTTCTTAATACTGTTACGCTACCGATTTGCGCGTTCCATTTAGTCTCCACAGAGCCGTGCGGTGGCTTCCCCCACACAGTGTGCCAGCGCCCCTGCGCCCCGCAGGCGCGTACGCCAGCATCCACGTTTTATGTCTACTGCCACTCCTCCTCGTAGTAGGCGGTCTCCGGGAACGGGTGCCGGGAGCCGTTGTACATGGGCAGCTCACCGCCGGTGTACTCGAAGCGCTTCATCTTCCAGAACGGGATGTAGTAGAGCACGCCGCGCCAATGGCCGAAGGACTCGCATGCCTGAAGGAACCATCCCTGGTAGAAGGGCATGCCCAGGACGGTGAGGAACTCGACCTGGATGTCTGGGCGATGTGCCCAGCAGCCGTAGTTGATGAGTCCGTAGCCCAGCACTCCGATGGTGTACATGAAGCACTTGAGGATGGCGAACGCGATGAACTGGCGGTAGATGATGACGTGCAGCACGAAGAAGGGGTACAACATGTTGTAGAAGATTGTGAAGACGTGACGGTACATCTGGATGCGGAAAATGAAGTTGCCCACCGTGTGGCCGACGTCGTAGAAGATGAACTGCATGACGCGGTGCTGCAGGCGACGCGGCTGGTTGGTGAACCAGCGGTAGGCGCGCTGCTTCCAGATACTGGACGCGCCGTAGCCCTGCACGCGACCGTTATCGCATGCGGGGCACATGACGGGCGGCGTGTATGTGTAGATGTTGCACCGCAGCTCCTGGCGCAGCTGCCAGCCGCTGTTCAGGTTGCTGGTGCCGATCCAGTTGTCCTCGCCGTAGGGCAGGAAAGGGTGGATGCTCAAGATGTTCATGAAGCGGTCGCGGCGCCACATACCCACCATGCCATGGCAGAACCACGTGGTGTGTGCGATGCTCTCCCAGTACCGCATCTGGCTGATGATCTTGAACTCCATGTCGACCCACTTCTCCACGCGATTGTTTTTGAACATCATAATGCCGAAGGACTGGCCGCTCGTCGCCGGGTCCGCGAAAATGTCCGGGTCGAACACGAAGTTCTCGGGCACCTGGGTGTCGTCGTCGAGATGCATGATGTACTCGCAGTGGGACATGATATGGCACCCCTCCCACAGGGCACGCGACTTGTGGCCCTCGGGAATGTAGTGGTACTTGATGTCCGGGTGCAGCTGCAGCAGCACCTCCTTGGTGTCATCCAGCGGCGTGGGGCTGTTTGCGTTGTCGCAGGCGATGATGTTCTCCGGAGGGAAGAACTTGAGCAGACCGCGGCAAGTACGCACGATCTCGTCACGAGACTGGTGGCACGCAATGACGACGCCGATCTTCTTCAGGTAGTCTGGGCTATTCACCTTGTCCGTCATGGGCGCGTCGATGGCTGGCCAGCGAGCGTAGGCGAACATGAAGACCTGGACCATTCCAAAGAAGAGCTGCATGACCGAGAGACGGGTGAAGTAGCGGACCTCGCACACGCGCCACAAGTGGATGATCATGCCGGACGTCCACATGAAGGTGAACAGCACGGTGAGGGCGCCGTAGTAGAAGATGGCGCGCGCGTTGGGATGCCACTTGACGCCTGCCCAGCGGCCGCCCTGCATGTGGTCGAACCAGTCCCACCACATGTACTTTGGCACCTTGAACTTGCCCGGGCGCTCGTTGATCCAGGCCACCACCTGGGGCGGCAGGCGCGCCTCCGCCATGGGGCTGACCGGGAAGTAGACGAGCCACATGACGAAGATGGGCAGCGGCATGAAGACGACATACCAGCGGGTCATGAACAGCTTGTCCGCCGCCGCGGCGCCGATGAGCATGCCGATGACGCCGCCCATGAGGGCGCCGCCGGTGGGGCTGAACCGCGGCTCGGAGGCCACCATGCAGGCCTTGCGCACCTTCTCCTGCAGCTCGCGCCCAGTCTCCGTGAAGCGCTTGATGCCCAGCACGATGAGCAGGTAGCCCATGACGAAGGAGAAGTAGTCGCCGAGGATGTACTCCCAGTACGTGTTACCCACAGGATTGCTCTTGATAGGGAAGCCGAACTCCTTGCAGGCAGCCCACAGGCCCAGCAGCGTCAGCGCCATGGACCCCATCATCTCGCCGTGCACTCCGCGGAAGAAGCTGGGGCTCAGTCCGCCGCAGAAGGTCATGGCCCACGACAGGCGGAGGTCCATGATGAGACAGCAGAGGAAGAAGGACAGGCCGATGACGATGCAGACGGGCGGCATGGTGAACGCGAGCATGGAGAGCGTGAGGAGGCAGAGCGCGACCGTGTCGTGGGTGTACACCTTGGTGGCGAAGATGGGGAAGAGAGAGACGGCGAAGACGCCCATGGGCACGGCGGCGAGGAGGGAGACGGTATAGAGGTACAGGTCGAACCCGCGCGGGATCTGGGGCACGATCTTGGGGCCCATGCGCGCGGCGCGCGCCTTGGCGGCACGCAGCTTGATGTCCTCCAGCTCCTCCTTCGGCGGGCTCCACCGGGCCATCTCCTTGTCCAGCAGGCTGTACGGCCACAGCGTGTCGCCCAGGTACAGCTCCGGCATGACTGCCAGGCTGTCCTTCTGCGCGTCTAGGTACCAGGGCTCAACCTTGAGGAAGAGCGCGTGCAGCACGAAGTTGGCGAGCAGAGCGACGCAGGCGAGGGAGAGGAAGATGGTGGGCGCGTCAGCCTGCCAGTAGTACAGGTACGCATCGCTGTAGCGCACGTCCATGGGCGGGCAGTTCGGGCTGGTGGCCAGCTGCGTCGCGTTGCGGTTGGGGAAGAGCACGAGCAGCACCATCATGAGGAGAAGGCCGCTGGCGGCGCCGGCCCAGGTAGCGAGGCGGTGGAAGAAGCGGTGGTTCAGGCGGTTGTCGCCCACCGTGTGCATGGCGATCACGCGCATGCGCAGCGCCTCGCACGGGTTGCCCTGCAGGCACATGCACACAAGGCCGGCCACGAAGGCGGAAGGGGAGCCGGCGTGGACGAGCACGGTGCCGCCAACCGCGGAGATGGCCTGCGTGAACAGCAGGGCGGGCCGGATGCCGCCCGTCTTGGACACCCAGAAGCCGAGGAAGCGTGACCAGATGCTGTTGACGCTGACGCTGGAGACGAGGGCGACGCCGTAGAGCCAGGAGGGGGTGGCGGAAGTGGAGCACCAGCCTCGGAGGATGGTGTACCGGATGGCTGCGATGCCCAGCGTCGTGTACAGGCTGCTGCAGAAGGTGTGCAGGTATGCGGCGAGGTAGACGAGGTAGAAGGACTTGTTGGTGGCGGGCAGGTCCTCGTGCCACACGTCCTCCGCGTTCGGCTCCACAGGCAGGCTGCCGTAGCTTTGCACCGACAGAGGCTTCTTCTCGCCGAACAGCCACAGTTTCTCCGTCGTGCCCATGCCGTCACCACCCTTCTTGCCGTCCCCGCCGGAGAAGGGGACGGTGCTGTAGGCGCGGGGGTCGTCCACCAGGGCGCCTGCGTTGGGGTCCTCCCCACCTTCGGGGGCCATCAGGGCCGCGTTGTCCGCGTCCTGGTAGCTGGGCACCACAGCGCCAGCCATGCCGTTCGGGTCATACCCAGCCATGGCAGAGCTGCGTGGGAAGAAACAGGCAGGCGGGCGGGGTGAGGACAGGGGCGAGGAGGATCAGTCGGTGGTGGACGGGGTGCAGGTCCCTGGCCCAGGCCAAGAGGCTTGTGTGCGCGTATCAACGGCGCAGCGCGACTCCGACAGCCGCGTATTGGGAGCGCGAGACGGGTGGGCTGCAGTGGCGGTGGCACAGCGTGGCGTTGCGGTCCGCAGGGAGGGGGGATCCTTGCCAGGGGAGTTCCCCACACAGAGGAACAGTGCGAGGCACGGAAGCGGCCGACGACCAACGCGCTGGTCACGAGTTGCGGCTGGGTGGCGAGACGGGACGGGTACGCACCAGTGGCGGTGCTGGTGTCACACGCGGTGCGGTGAGCCGGCCCACAGGGACTTCTAGCCCGCGGGAGAGGCTTCCGGCACGAGCCGCACGCGACGCGAGTCACGCGGACAGCCCAGCCAGGGCGGGTAACGCTCAGTCCCGCACTCACACGCGGACAAACAACGCTCTTGCGAGCGCTTCCCTCTTGATTGTCCGCAGTGACGTCACCGGACGAAAAGAACGGACTCTGCGTTGTTTGTTTGTCTAGCAGCAGTGGTGTCTCTATCACGTGTGTCTCTCATCCGCCATTGGCGCCCTGCAATGCTTCCGGCGGCGCATACAAGCTCGCTAACCCATCCATGCCACCCGCCGCCAGCACCGCCTCCGTAGGCGCGAACGCGAGACTGGTCACCGGCGCGATGCGCTGGCCCAGGAATGCGACATGGTACTTGATGCTTCCCAGCGGCTGCGCACTCACATCGAACAGCTTCACACACCGCTCCCCTGCAGAACCCGCAGCGAGCACCGGCGCCGCGGCATGCGCCACGCAGCACGTGAGTCCGCCATTCGGGAAGGCCTGCACCACCGCAAGGGGCTCCATCAGTGCACGCAGATCCGACCAGACGAGCGCGCCCGCCACACTGGCTGTGACGAGCGCATGGGGCGCCCCCCCCGGGTGAAGCAGCACGTCACGCAGCGGCGCTGTGTGCACTCGCGCAGAGGAGAGCAAGCGTGCTGGACAGCGCAGGTCGAATGACAGCAGGCGGCCGTCACTGCAGCCGCCCAGCAGGAGTGCCCCTGAGGCTGCCGATAAGCAGGTCACCCCCGCGCCCGCGGCGAGTGTGCTGAATGGTACCGCGTCCGCCAGCGTCTCCGCAGCGAGATCCCAGACGTGGAGCGCGCCGGGCGCTGCTTGGCCGCCACCGCTGCTCCCACCGGCATCACCTCCGCCAGCTACGTACAGGCATCCTGCCGCTTGTTGGAAGCTGAACGACGCGCCGACGCGTGGACCCGCGTGACGGCCGTACAGCGTGCTGGGTAGAGCGCGCCAGGCGGTGGCGAGCTGCGGTGGAGGAAGCCACGCGTGCGGTGGTGGCCCGCCTGCAGGGCCATCTGTCCTGTGGCCGGCCAGCAGGCGCGGCTGCCAATGCCGCCACACAGCGACTGTGCCATCATCGTAGCCAGCAAGAAGGAGGGGGTCATCGCACTCGGTGGCGTTCACGAGGTGGAGCGAAACCACCGGAGAGCTGGCAATGCGCATGGGGAGCCGACCGACGATGCCGCTGCTTGCTTGGCCGCTATTGTCGCTGTCAGGACGCACCCAGACGCGGACTGTGCCGCTCGCATCCCCGAACGCGGTGACACGTCGTAGGGGATGATGCACGAGGGAGGTGATGGCCGTCGGAGGCAAATGGGCGGGCCACTCGTTGCGGAGGTCCACACTGTTCCGCTGCGCCCCGCCGGTGCCTGCATCCAGTGAGCCACGCCACAAGTCCCGTGGCGTGCCGTCACCAGCGGCTAGATCGCCGCCGTGAATAGAGCCGGAGGCGGCGGCGGCGGCGGAGGAGGCGGTGGATGCTGGTGTGGGGGTTCGATGCGGACTCACTGCCAGCAGCTCGGTGCATCTTGGCGGCGGCGCGGATGCAAGGCGAGCGCATCGCGCTGCAATAGTGGCACGCCGGGCTGCGCGACGACCGGAAGCGTCTAGAGGCGCGCCAGGTCGACGAGGGATGGCATAGGCTTGTTGTCCGTTCATCATCAAAACATCACCATCAGCAGCGGCGGCGGCAGCAGCAGCGGCACGTTGCGTGCGCTCCATTTCTTCCACAGCCGCGGCAGCAGCCTCAATGTCTGCATCTTCAGAGTCGACTTCATCAATCGCCATGGACATGGCGGAGCTGCTCACATGGAACGGCGCATCGAACCAGCCAGCAGGCACAGTTGGCATGGGCGCAGTCTGCTCTGTAGACTGTGCACCTGCAGCCGCGCTGCTAGCAGGCGGCGCGACCAACAACGGGCGTCCGATTTGAGCAGCCGACCGCTCAAACGCCACAGACGCAGGCAAGCACGGCAATGGCGCTGACGCTGCTTCTGTGCATGCAGCTGCCAGCAGTGCAGCTGCTGTACTACCACCACGCAGCGATGCGCCTCCTGAAGCCAAGCCAGCTTGGAGAGCCATCCAAGCTGCTGTCCCATCGCTTGTTCTCATTTCTCCGTCGTCGACATATGCGCCATTGGCAAGCAGTGCTGCGCTTGGTCCGACACTCCGATCCGGCGAGCTTGCGCCGTGACGACTGCCGCCAGCAAGGCTCCCGCCGCCGCTGTGTGTGCTTCCACCCGCATCTGAGGCTGTGGTGCCCAACATCCAACTGCTTAGACGGCGCGTCCACTTGAATGTCGTACCGCCGCCGTGGGTGCTGCCTCCTGCTTGTGTACACGCTGTGCCGCCGTGGACGGAACCAGTGCCGCCGCCAGCGTGCCGTGAGCCTTCGCCTGCTTGATCATGCCTACTGCCGCCTTGCTCGCGGCCAGAAGTACTCGCCGTGGGGCCGAGCACGCGCTCGATGCCGAGCGCAGTAAGCGCCTGGCGACCTGTGCGGCGCACGCGAGGCGCAGGGTCGGTAGCGAGCGCGACTAGCGCCTCTAGGACATGCATGTACAACCCGCCGCCGATGCGAGCCGCGTCTGCAGACGCGTACAAGCCGCCTGAGCCGCCGCTGCTGCTCCCGCCACCACCAGTAGCGCTGCCTCCCAAGCCGCTGGCGATGCTGCTGTTTGCAGTCATGGGCCAGCCAGGAAGAGGGGCTGGCGAGTACAAGTACCCTCCAGTGGCAGAATCCGAGTAGACGGACACGCCTGCGAAGCGGGCCATGCTTGCTGGCGGCACAGCGACCGGCGCATGTGGCAAGCGGTCGGTGCTGCCCAGGGAGCTGCCGCTGCGACGTAGAGGCGAGGGCACTAGGGACGGCGCACCAGACGCACCGGAACTGCCGCTCCCTCCTGAGGATGGGACCACGCTCGCACCAGGCGGTAGGATAGGCATGTTGTCTGCGTCGTTACCGGCAGGTGTTGGTCCCAGCGCTGCGAAGTCGCCCATGGACATGAAGCCCAGTTGCGACTCCTGGTTTGCGAAAAAGCTGGTGCCTACACTCAAGCGGCTTGGATGGCTCGACATATGAGGCCGTACAGCGCCGAATGAGGTCCGCGGGCGAGGCATGCCGGCGGTGAGACTGGACACGGCAGAGGAGCTGCCGGAGCCAGCCATTGGATGGATGCTCGCCCCAAATGACGGCGGCAACATGCCTGCACCTCCTTGGCCGAACACATCTGCAGATGGGGAGTACGCCGCGCTGCCGACAGACACGATGCCTGCCGTGCGGCCAGAACGCAGCCAGGCAGTCACCGCTCCATGGAACAGCGCTGGATGTGCGGCTGCGACGCGCGCCAGCGCGACTGCAAGCTCGTAGCGCACCAGTGGCGAAGCATCTGACGTGAGAGGCAGCAGTTGGCTAGCCACTGCGCGTTCAGACGCGTTGCGCGACGCCTCTGGCAACGGACCACCTCCAGCAACCCCATCCTGCAGCTGTTGAGATGCGTGACTGCTTCCAGGGCCGTCAGGACTGTCGCTCCTCGACGCCCCCGCTGCGCCTGCAGCATCGGATGCAGAGCTAGCTCCTGGACGCGACGACGGCGCAGCCCCACCGGGCCCCACGGGAACAGAGATGAGTGCACCAAGGGCAGCCACTGCAGCGCAGCGCACCTCCGGCTGTGTATGCGCCAGCAGCGGTGCCAGGACGGATGGCGCGTCCGCGGAGAACGCGTCCGCTTGTGTCGCTTGCGAGCCTCGCCACAAGTTGGCGAGCGCAAGCATGAGCCACTTGACCAGGGACTCTCCGGCTGCAGGCATTGCGGCTAGACACACAGCCGCCATGTTGGCGGCGCCGCACGCCGCTTGGCCCCGTGGATGGTCCACGCAGATGGCGGCAAGGACAAAGGCGGCAAGTGCCCGTTCTTCGTGGCCTGGCACTCCTGGCTGTGGCGGAGGCAATGGCGCCTCGCCTTGTGTCTGTTGCTGCTGCTGCTGTTGTTGCGGGAGCGGCGTGTCTAGGAAGCGGAGGAAGTAGAGGAATGCGTTGTCTTTGATGAGATCCGCTTGGCAGCTGCGATCCACGGCTAAGATCTTGGCCCAGATGAACACCAGGACGTGCCTCAAATCAGCAGCGGTAGTCTGCAGCAGTTTCAGGACGTACGGGAACACGCCCACCGCGAGTGCTAAATCCACAGCCCAGGGGCCCTTGTCGAGGAAGCGACCTAACAGCAGGAGCGCCCTCAGGCGATGACTCTGGGACAGCAGAACTTGAAGCACCACAGGCAGCTGCTCCGGCGGCGTACTTGCATCCCCATGCTGGAGCCAGACCTCGAACGCGCCCAACTGGTGCGCGAAGAAGTTGCTGGGCACAAACGCAGGAAGAAGAGATGCAGGGGTGACTCCGACAGCGGTGCTCCCACCAGTTCCGCCAGACGCAGCCTGCTGCCCAGCCACAGCCGCTGCCTGCTCAGCTGCCAGCAGCGCAGGTAGCTGCAGCAAGCACGCTTCCAGCGCCATGTCCCAGGCGGCCCACAAAGGGTGACCTGCGGTTGAAGGAAGGGCAGGGTGGCTGCAGGGCGTGCATCCCAGCGCGCGCATGATTCGCTCCGCAAGCAAGAAATTGCGGAACAGGCTGGCGAGGAGCAGGTCTTGGCGGAAGAGGCGATGGAAGAGTGGTCGGGGGAGCACGTTCCAGGCGATCGTGTCCGTGATGGCTGTGAAAATCCAATTGAGCTCGCCCAGCGGCGTCTTCCGGTTATTCTGCTGCCCAGGAATCAAGTCCGCAAGCTCGGGGTCTAGACCCGCCTCCACACGGAGTGGCGAGCGGAGGCAGAACCAGCGCAGCGCGGTCTTGATGGGCGTCGTCAAACAGGACGTGAACAGATCCGCAGGCAGGTCCGGGCCGCAAGGCAGCAGCTCGTGCGCCGCGCAGGCAGCTAAGAAAATGCACTCCCGGTTGACCGCCCCGGTGTCAGCATCGCCGTCACCTCCGCTGCCGGTGGGCGCGGTCGCGCTTCCGTCTGCCACAGTGGGCAGCGGGGCGGATGCAGGCGTGATGCCTAGCAATGCTGCCGCTGCGGCACCCCCGCGTCCAGATGAGCCCGCGGCGCGTGCATCCCCGCTATCTGGTGGCCCAAGCAGGGCGCCAAGACCGCCGCCGCTGCTGCTCGATGGCTTCCCTGCATTGTCAGCCATGGAGGGTGGTGGCGCAAACGCATCGGGGCCAGCAGCTAGGAACGCGTTGATGACATGTCCCGCGCCAGAGCAGTCCAGCACGTAAATTGCCGGCGCGCCCGTCCAGGTGAGCAGGTCAAAGACTGACAGGGGCAGGTATTGCGTGTAGCTCTTGTTGAAGACCCACACCTCGCCGTTGGCAGTGGGGCGGGGCACGCCGTGGCCGTTGTAGTGGAACAAAATGCGCTCCTGCTTCGCGTTGCGGCGACACGAGACGCAGAGCTTGCGGACGTCGTCCACGGTAGGGTCCAAAGCAGTCTTGTACCGCGCGCGCGGCTGCCACCGCTCGTAATGCGCTTGCAACGCCTTGCCGATAGCATCCAGCGCTTTAGCGGGTGGGCCCAGCAGTGGGTGAATCCAGCACTCGGCGCGCGCACAGGGCGCAATTTTCAGCACGTCTGGGGGGTCCACGCCGATGTTTAGGCACACGACGAGCGCGACGGACATTGTTTTTGTGCGGTCCTGGGAGTGGATGAATTGCGCGCACGTGTCAGCTGTGTGGGCCGGGAACGCCCCGCGTTGAAAGCTGGGGTGCGTGCCTTCAAGCGCCACTTGCTCGGTGTCCCGTCACTGTCGCTGCTGTCACTGTCGCCGTTGCCGCAGGCGTCGTGACGCTCGTCGGTGAAGAGCACCGCCTCGACTGTGGGCTCCACAGCCGCGGGCTCAGCAGACTCACCAAGAGAAGCCATTTGCGGGCGTATTGACCCGCGCCTAGGCGCAGGGCGACGCAATCACGCACAGGCCATGAGGAGGCGCGTTCACATGGGAGGAGGCGGGCAAGCGTGTTGGCGAGGGGAGCTAGAAACAACCCGGCTGCTCATAACACACTCTGGGTCTCTCATTGCGCAGCCCGTTGCGCCCGTGCAGCCTGCACCACCAGCACCGTCGCCCTCGCGAAGAACTGCTCCCTGCACAGCGCCCTCACTTGACGCAAGTACTGCTCCAACGGCACAACCCCTGCCTCCAAGCCTTGCGCCAACACATACAGTGTGTCTTCCACCGCAGCATCCTCTGCCGCCGCCGTGAGCGCTTGTCTCCCCCACGCATCCTCCGCCTGCAGCGCCTCATCAGCAGTCAAGTCAGCAGGCACCCGTGGCGAGTTCTCCGCCAGCCAGGCATCCAGAGCTGCTGTTGCCGCTCGCAACGCAGACACATGGTGTTCTAGACCCTCACGCTCCGCACGCAGCGGTGCGAGAGCAGCAGATAGCGCAACACGGCGGTCTTCTAGCACGCGTTGCTCATCTAACAAAGCGGCTACATCGTCGCTCTCGGCGGAGGCGGCCGCAAGCATGCACTCACGCGCTCGTTGTGTGAGAACCTCTAGTGCCGCCAGTCGGAACGTCTCCTCTGGCGGTGGGCCAGCAGGTCGAGGCGGCGGCGGGGGGGGTGGCTGTGGCGGAGGAGGCACTGGCGTCGCAGCGGGGGGTGCTGCTGCTTCCGGTCCATTGCTTGGCAGGTGTGGCCTTGCCTCATGGTGATGATGATGCACACCCGCTTCAGCTTCCCCATCCCCTGTACGCCGCGGCTGGTGCTGCGCTTGCGCCCATCTCTGCGCCGCTTCCGCAGAGCCTGCAGCAAATCCACTAACTTGTTGATGCTGAGGCTGCGGGTACCCATGCTGCTGTGTCGGCGGCGACCCCACATGCATGTGCTGCTGCTGCTGCTGCGCCTGATGCTGTGCATGGTGATGCGCGGCCCCGTTGCTAACCACTGCTGCACTCCCACCAGGTGGCTTGCTATACAGCGGCGGGTCTCGACTGAATATCTCTGCGAGCTGGTCTGCGCAACCGCACAGCGTGTGGCTCGGAAACGTCCAGCGCAGCAAGCAGGGCGCAGCGACGGCGCCGTTTGCGTCTACATGGGGGTGGCCAGCCTTCACCACCATGTCTGCTGTAGGCGTCACAAAGCATAGCGGCGCCGTGCGAGGGTAGCCCTCGGGTAGCCAGAAGCACACCGGGATGTTGTACTTGACGCCCTGCGCGCAGTTGCGTGGGGAGAGGGCTCTGTGAGCGAGCACTATGGGCAACAGGTCACAAGGCACGCAACACGCGGTCTCTGACCCTTGCTACACACACGCACCTGGAACGTTATAGGCAACGTCCCCTGGACGCGCAACAAGTGGACTGTCCGTCCGTCGTTGTGCGTGAAGTGCGCGTTGGAAGGCGACAGCGACGGGAAGCGCTGTGTGTTCAGGAGGACACAAGTACCGCTCGTGTCAGCGCGCGGACGCCGTCCTACACAACATGCAGGTCAGTACGTGCCGTAAGCAGTTGCATGACCTGCTCCCTGATGCCCCACTTGTGCTCTTCCACGTAAGGCAGCGCTTGCGGCCCTCGAGCAGAGAGCACGCTGTTGAGGAAGGACAGCACCCCAGCAGGCGGCCCCGCATTGGCCCCGGAGGATCGCATCGCATGCCCCGTCTTCGCGAAGCCCCGTCAGCGATGCCCCGTCAGCATACGATGCTGGGTTTGCCTCCTCGCTCCTCCTTTCTCCCGCCATGGCCGCATCGACAGTGACGCCGCCATGGGCTATAGAAAGGTGCGTGTATACCAACTGCAGGAACGTGAGCGTGCCTGCTGACATGGCCATGGCACACGCACAGCTCGACAGCGCCGGACCTCCCTCGTAGCCAGCGACAGGTGCAGACGGCGAAAGGCGCTCAGTCAACAGCTCAAGCGGTGTTGTATCCGTCGGCAAACGACCCGCCGCCGAAGGAGCGCACGGGGAAGAAGGTGTTGTACGGCCCAGGCGCAGGTGAGCGAGTGGTTTTGCGCAGGAGACTGCAGGGGTCAACGCTTGACTCCACGCAACCGCAGGCAAGCCGGACCAGTGCCCCTTCGCGACTGGCCCTGTGAACGTGGACGCGAAGCAGCAGTGCGTGCACCCGGGCCGCGCTCAACCTGCCAAGAGAGCTCTGTCTGCACTCGCGCAAAGCGGTTTGCTCGTTGTTGACACCTGCCACGCGCTCTGCGCCTCCCCACCTCTCCAACGACAGCAAGCGCCCGCAGCTGCAAGTGGACAAGTTCAGCATCGGGTCAGAGAAGGTTGGGACGACGCCGCTGGACGCAGAGGTGTACAGGACCAACAGTACGAGACTTCTTTGTTTGTTTTCAAGCCTCCTATATTTCATCGACGACGCTGACACACGATGCTACGCAGTTGCCGAGTCGCGCTCGCGTATGGCTGCCGCGCGTGCAGTCAACTACAAGGGCGCAGGGGATGTTGCTAACCGCATGTAGAGCTT
>Ga0164297_10004171_pt1 | contig 13097 bp, 17 predicted proteins | sample GEODES058metaG_FD_113539 | JGI IMG/M metagenome (GOLD analysis project Ga0164297, IMG submission 113539) | Dystrophic lake water microbial communities from Trout Bog Lake, Wisconsin, USA - GEODES058 metaG | ecosystem: Environmental > Aquatic > Freshwater > Lake | place: USA: Trout Bog Lake... | reverse complement strand
TATTTCACTGTAGTTACAGCGGTTGTACCGTTCAACTTTATAGTTTCAGAAATTTGGTTGTAGCTTGCATCCAACCCACTGATAAGAACAGAAGTAGCCGTCTTATCATCGCCAGTATTAACAGAACTAGCAATGTGCATTTGGATTGCAGAAGAGGGAAAAGTGTAAGTGGTATTGCCTTCCCACACAGGCACAAATGATGTTCCTACCGCTGCTTGGTAGCCATAAATGTTTAGGACACTGTGCCCATAAACCTGACCACGAGCCACTTGCAAATCAAATGGTTCAGTTTTGCTCTGGCGAGTAATTGAATTTACCGCATTGTTTGTAACTGGTACATTGGTCTGTGCCATGAATAATCTCCTTAATGTTTAAAGACGGGGGCCGAAGCCCCCAGAAGATTAATCGAAGTTACCGTATGGGTAAGTTGTAGAGTTACCAATGTTCATGTCAAGTTGGTAGTAACGCAAAGTTACTTCAATCTGACCTGATGTGGGGGTAGTCAAGCTTGTATTGGTAATCTTCAAAGTCACAACGACTTGAGAGAACCATGTGGGCTGAGTACCAACTTGTGGGTTTTGGAAGTCTTGCAATGTACCAGAAGAGTAACCCAACTGTGAACCAACAAAAGTAGCTGTACCACGAGTTGCTGATGTGATTGCAGCCATTGTTGCATACACGCCTGAGCTTGTAGCAAAGTTGTTTGAAACATAAGGCTGAATTGAGTTAGCTGTTACGCTACCGTCTGTAGGCAATGTGCCAACGTCAACAATCACATCAGTGATGTTGCAGCTATAGGGCAAATAGAATACTACGCCACGATAGATGGTTCCTGATGTGTCGGCTGTAGGAGCAGAAGCCTTTGTTGGGCCTGTGCTGCTGAATGCGCCTGACTGTGGTGTGTAAATAGTTGCAACACTATTTGGGATGTTGTTAGAAGCTACAAACACTCCAGAGCCACCACCATAGTTTGCGGTGTTAGGTGTTGTAACTGAAAAGTCCAACAGTGCTGTTTGAACTAAATCTGTGTATCCGATGTCACGGATAGGGCCAAAACGGTTGTCGCCAGATATGATTGGGCCTTCGAAGGTACTGCGTCCCATGATGATTCCTTATGCAAAAGTCTCTTGTTAATCGTTGCATCGTCTGCTGGGCCAGTGGCAACAAGAGAAAAAATCCCAGACAAACTTAAATATACACTATATACGCACGGTGTCAATAAGTTTGTTTGACTTTTTTAAATTCTCTTCTTGGGTGATAACACGCAAGTTCCATGGCACATGCAGTCCGCATACTGCAGTCGACTGCAGTGGGATAATATGATCAACTACATAGCGCTGACCAGCTATTTTAGACAACTCTTGCGCTTTTAAATATAGGTTTCTCATAGCCAGTTTTTGTTCTGGCGTAATCCACTTGGGCGTAGCTTTGCGGTGTCTGCGCTTACGAACGCTAGTGAGGGCTTTGTAATATTCTGGATTATTTTCTTTATGCTTTAGCTTATATTGATTTACTTCTTCCTTTGGTCTTGCATTTGCTCTGGCTTTTACCAGTTCTTTATTGCGCTCGTAATACCTACGCCCAGCCTCTTTAGCGGCTTCAGACTTTGGCTTCTCCTTGCGCTTTTCATTATCAATTACCCAGTCCTCTTTCATACACTCTACACATGATCCCTTGGTCTTGCGTAAAGCAATATGCCCACGAATACACGCTACTCCTGTGAAGTAATGCGTTGCTCCTATACGCTTTGCCTCAGACCTGTTATCTGGATACTCCATATCATACTCCTGTTATACGATACGAGTAATTATACAACAAAAGAAAAGGGACTGCAAGAGTCCCTTCCAATCTAGCTAAGTGCTTGATTTAATTAGTAAGAACCATAGATTCCCAATGGATCTGACCAACCGAATGAGTAACGCTCTCTAGCTTTGTAGCGAACGTTCCCTGTATCGAAATCTCCGTCCATTGAATTCTGCAAGGGTGTTCTTACAAAATGCTTTAGACCGTTTGGTACGTCAGTAGTCAAGAACCATGCATTAGTTGCGGTCAAGAAGTGATTAATGGTGTAACCCTCGGGGATTGAACCATTGTTCTCGATAGCGTTAATGTCATTGTTGTTTGTACCCACACGCAATTTAGTGTCGAGCAAACGGGTTGCAACGAACTGTAGTGCTGGAGGAACAATCAACTTCTTGGGTTTGGCGGCGATCAAAAGACCACGCTCGTCTGTCCATGCAGCGATCTGAATGACGGCATTCTCAAGAGAAGTCTCATTCAAGTCAGCAGCTACGGAAGGAGTGTTGGCATTGGTTCCACCGTTCACCAAGGGGTGAGCAGAGTTTAACAAAGACACGCCGTCACCGCCTACAAACTGAGCAGAGAAAGCGTTGTTCAAAACAGCCGCTGCCTTTACCTGCTTAGTGTAAGCCATGGCACGAGCCAAACCTTTGGTATAACGTGCAGACAAAGAGTCATACAAGTTATCTTCGATCGCCTCTTCAGTGATCGAGAAACCCAAAGCGATGGTTTCGTGGTTATAGCGAGTTGTCCATGCCTCTTGAGCATTGTCATAGGAGATGGCAGAACCCTCGCCTTTGACTGGTGCAGCTGAGAAACCAGACAGTTTTGTTTCCTCTTCGAAGGAACGCTCTGATGTTTCAGTCTCATAAATTTCTTTATGCTCTTCACCATAACGAGCGTATTCCAAACCGAACAATGCGTTCAAGCCTGGGAGGAGTTCTTTCAATAGTTGTGCGCGTGAAATAGCCATTTTAAGTTACTCCTTATCTAGCTGTTGCGTCATAGTACTCATGGATACCAAAGTTCAATTTGACTAGAACTTCTGGGTATTGTGTGAATACTAGGGTTGATGAAGAGGCAAATGCAGTGATAGGAGCTGCGTTCAACACAACAGTAGTTGCGCCTGCAGAAGCTGCTGTAGCTACATAAGAGCCGGACTGGATGATTTGACCATTGGCTGCAATAGATGAAACATCTGTTCCCACGGGGAGAGCAAATGGAATACCTGCTGCGGTTGTCACTGTAGCAGTTGAAATGCTAGAGTAAGTCGCTGTACCCAAAGATTGGGCGGTATCACCTACCAAACCGACCACACGAGCAACATAAGCTGAGCTTGTTGTAGCCGCAGGAACGATCAAGCCGTTAGAACTGTCGCCAGTGTTGATATTGCCAGCCAAGTCAGAACCTTGTAGGTTTTGACCGATCAAAGCAACAGCAGCAGAAGTCACAGTTGTTGAGCCAGAAGAAGCCACGATAGCTGCTTTGAAAACAGTATCAGGATCATCTGTAACGTAAGCTTGAATATCACCAGCCAAAGTATTGGCGGGGTAGTATTGGCTAAAACGTTTTTGCTTGGAGACTGGATCTGTATAGGTACAGCCCAAGAAAACACCAACCATACCCGATGCGCCGCCACCAGTGGTGACTGCTAAACGGTTAACTAGACCACGACTAAGGTTAACAAAGTCACCATAAAAGATGTTTGTGCCATAGTTGTACTGGATAGGTAGCAAACGAGTAGAACCCGCAAATACCTGTCCACCAATCAAGTTGATTGGCTTAAGCCCGTAAGGGGCTGAGACAATTGGATAAGCCATTTAAGGACTCCTTGAGTTAATTACGACCGAGTGATACCTCGGAACGCCTCTCTTTGAATAAAGGCATACGAGGATCGTTGTTTCTCATGAACGTATTGTCTACGGACTCCATCTGCGCTCTACTTTGCTTGTCGTAATATGCATCACGTTGCGAAATAAATTCAGCTGGAATTCGACACAACAATAGTCCACCCACCTCAATATTGCCTTTGAATCGGCCTTCTTGAGTAGCGTGCATCATCATTTCAGGATACTCTTCCGCTTTACACGGCTCATATCCTTCCCTAAATTTAGAAGAAATATTAGCAGGATCTGATGTACCAATCATACTAATACGAACCCATCGATGAGCCCAACCTGGTCTTTCATTTGGTTCAGGTAAAACCTCTGGTGGCCTCCAGGCATCTGGACGCTGCATTAGTTCTCTTGAATCCGCATCTCTAGATTTACGTTCGCTCATGATCATTCAACCCTTCTGTTTTGTTTAGCAACCTCTTTGGCATAGACTTCCAATGGAATTCCAAGCCTTTTGGCGATATTCACTTGTGACTGAGTCAGCACGATTTTTTTGGTCGCTGTGCTTCTTGTCGCAGGTGCAACGTTCGATTTCTTTGGTGGAGGAGTCGCATCCACCTGCCTCTCAGACTCGAATGCATCTGGGAAACGGTTTTTCATTTCGGCATCAATCCTCTGGTAATACTCATCGCTAGTCGGATCAATTCGCTCGTCTTGCGTAAGTTCTTCGTGCAGTGCCAACGCATAACTTGTCATGCGGCGGTTTTGCCCGAACCAGGGATTCCGTGAACGCCATTCTTCAGTTTTGTGATGAAGACGTTGTGGTTCCGGTTGCCGTTGTGGTGTTTGTACCTGAGTTTGACTCTCTTGTAAAGGGGTAGGTTTAAAGTTTGCAATCTTGTCGGCTTTTAGAACGACAGTCGTTAGCTCCCTTTGCGCCTCCGCAATAGCAGAAGAATCACCAGATTCGTAGGCAATTCGCATCTTGGCTTCCGCCATGGCTACTTCATTGTCTACCACTTTCTTTGCCTGCTCTAATAGAGCCGTATGCCCTTGATTCAATGAACCTTTAAGCTTTTCGTTCTCTGCTAAAACAACTTGTGCTAGCTTCAATGCCTCTTCACGCTCACGAGCAGCAGCCTCTTTTGCACGGCGTTCTTCGTGATAACCCTTAGTGAAATGCTGTATCCGCTTTTTTACACTTTCGTTGTAACTTTCCAACTCTTCGTCCGAAAAATCTTTGGGTGCTTCAGCCATAGGCTTGCGTCCACGATCTTCCGCCGGAGTGTCGTCCACGACTTCAACTACTGGTTCTCCCTCTAATTCAAAGGCAACATCATTGCCATCTTCATCAGGGAACTTGTAAGGTTTGTCTTGTAAATCAGCCATGTTTAATCCTTAAGCAGCACGGGTAATTCCGCGCGGGTCTTGCACAACAGCTTCAACCATATCATCTTTGATGATACGAAACTCTTTACCATGTATCTTGATTCGTGTTCCAGAATTGGGACGAACAATTACAAAGTCACCTTTCTGACAGGATGGACCGCTAGGGAATCTTTCGGCATCCTTATAAGCATCGGGGCCAAGAGCAATTACAAATAGCACCGGAGAAAGTACTTCTTCATAATGCATCGTAGTCCCAGCTTTTACCAATCCGCTTTCGTACTCTTCATCGATGTCCGGTAGGACAGTTAGCAAATGAAAAGTCTTAGGCTCTGGTATCTGCCTTGCTTTTTCTTCAGGTGTTTGGGGTAACGTTGTCGCAGTTTCCCCATCTTGACTAATCAACAATTCACTCATCGTCATCTTCCTTATATCTTCGCACGAGGTCTTCTATCTCTTGTTGGCAGGTGGCTAGACCCCGGATCACCCCCACCAATTCACGATAAGCGGAGTAATCACTCACTCCACCATTCGCTAATACTTCGGTAATTTCTTCCTGACGAATACGGATTTTTTTACCAAGATGTTCTAATATTTGACGTTCCATTATTTATTCCTTCTGGCCATATCCATGGCTGCTTTAACTCTTGCTTCCTGTTCAGCTAAGCGAATTTTCTGGGCATGGGCTTCTGCATTCATTGCCAATTCTTGCTGATGATTCTGAGCTGCCTGCTGAAGCTCTTGGATATGAGCTTGTGCTGACTGTTGTATTTCTTGCAACTTGGCTGCAGCAACAGCTTGTGGATTATTCCCCTGAGCTGCTTGTGCTTTCAGCTGCAGTTCAGCTTGCTTGATCTGTAGATCACCCTGAACCTTTTGTGCTTTGGTCTGTGCTTCTTGCTGAGCAATCTGCAACTGAGCTTGCTGCATTTGGATCATGGGATCTTGCGCTTGCTGCTGTGCTTGCTGTTGAGCCGCTTGTCCCTTGGACATTTGGAGCACTTGCTGTGCAGCTTGAGCAACCAATTTAGACAACTGGACTTCCATGTCCTCTGGCAATTCTTTATCTGGCTTGGGTAAATTAACACCCAATTGATCCTGTATCTTGGCTCTATAAGAGAAAGCCAAGTGCTCTGCAATGTGAGCCATGATAGCTCCTTGCATTTGCTGTGCCATAGGACTCTGACCGATTTGAGCCATAAGCAATGGGTCGCTCATCATCGCCGAGTGAACAGCAATGTGTGCATCGTGGTCTTGGTAGATAAAGGCCTTGGTGGGTTTGCCAGTCAAGAACGACATGTTCTCTGATACTGGATCTCTTGGCTTCTGGTCATCGTCCGTAGGCACAAGCTTATCCGCATTCTTAATACCCAAGACTTCTAGCATCTGCCTATGCAGATTAGGCAAGTTATAAATCTGGGGAGCCTGCTGTGCCATCTGCATTGCTGCCTGGTACTGCATGATCCTCTGCGCCATGGTGCTAGAGTTGGGATCAGATACGGGAATAATTTCCACCGCATCGTAGTCTTCTTGCTTGGCTTTCTTGTCACCAGACGTAGGATTGTACTCATATCTCTTGGGAGCAAAGTCCCTGATGATATCTTTGAGTAACTTGAACTCCTGTTTCATGGAGTAATGGACACGAGCCTGCACAGCAGACATGGTCTTCAGCTGTCTTTCCAACAAAGCCAGTGTAGTGCCCACTGGAGCATTGGCTGACATGTCGGAAATGTTCATGTCACTGATTGCACCAAGCTTCCTAGCCTCATCTGTAATCGTGGACAGTAAGGCTGCCAGTACTTGGCTGGGTTCTTTATAGGGCAACGTCATGATGTTGTCCTTAATAGACCCGCTCGGTACGTCTACATCCCTAAATTCTCCTGGAGCAATTGGGGTATCGTCCCCTTTCACCCTTAATCCACGGGACTTTAGTCCACCTGGTAAGTTAGCCAATGAGCCAGCGTCCACCAGCTGGCGAATAATCATCGTTCCTGCCCTAGCATATCCACCAATCAGGTGAATTAGACCAAATCCATACGCTCCAAAGCCAGGAATATAGGTGTATTGAACAAAGTGCTGGCGTTTTAACCGTTTTTTGTCCCCGTCAGTCCAGTTTCTACGGATGGCCAGTACCTTATTGGTACCTCTATCAATAGAAATAACGTATGGCAGGGCGATATCATCTTCATCTTCAAAGCCAGGAAGGTTGTAATCCACATGAACTTCACAGATTTGGTACCTATCATCATCAGTTACAGAGTATCCGGACTCATCAGCCTTCTTCTTTTCGATGTCTGTGGCTATTTGTACTGGTTCTCCGAGCTCCAAATCCCTATAAAACCCCTCAACCTGTAGCTTTCTAATGTCGTTTTTGGTCTTTCTCATGATATGAGTGACCCGTTCGCAGTGCATAACACCACTGGAACCGTACGGCATGATCAAATCTTCAGCCCCAACGTACATAGCCATGGCTCTACCCAGCGCTGGATCAGGGTAAACCTTCTTAAATGCAGACCCAATCAACCCCAAATTAAGCAATAAACGCTCATGTTCAGGCCGATATTCCAGCATCACATCGGTTAATTCATAGTTCATGTCCTCTTGGACACGCTCTGCCATCTCTTGTTTTAACTGGTCTATAGCCCCAATAATCTGGGTTTTTACCGGTCCTTGGGCGGGAAAACACTCACTAATCGTCTCACTTTGGAACCTAATAGCCGCCTCAGTCAGTACTGTTGAGAACACACCACACGCACCATTCCATGGTTCTGTGCGTTCTTCATATTTCATTCCCAGTACTTCTAAGCCTTTGACATAGGTTTCAGCCCAGTCTTTCCTGCTATAGATGTCCTGATCTACCAGCTCCATCAATTCATCTGCAATCGTGGACAGTTGGCCTTCGTCTAAATCTTCAGCCAGATTGCTATAGAAATCATCGTTGTGATCTATGGATTTATTAGGTGAAAGGTCTATCTCAATACCACCAATACCGACATGCATCTCTTCAGGATTCTCAACTTCAATTTCAATATCAGGTTCAGGGCTGACATCCAAAGGAGGTACATCTGTATACAAAGCTTTATCGATATTTGTGGCCATGTTGGTTCCTAGTAATACGCACGTTTGCGTTTGAAATAAACAGTCTCTTCCTCTTCGTCAGAATCTAGTCTGAGAAAGCCGCCCTGCCTGAATCTTATCAGGGCTTGACTACTACTGTCCACATAGTCATCATGCTCGGCATTCGGGAATCTAGCAATCTCTTCAATTACTTCATCAGCCCAGTGCATCTCTGGAGCCCAGACTTTGCCAGATTTGAATAGATCAGTCACCGAGTTTAACCTAACAAACTTGTCATTGCCACGGGTCGGCGTGTATTCATAAATTGGAATACCCATCCTTCTCAATTCAAAGATCAACGGCGCACCAGCTGCCTTGGCCTCCACAATACATGTGTCTGGCTCCCACTCCCTGTGTGCATCTAGCGCAGCCTTCTTTAATTCAGGGAACTCATACTTATCCCTGAACGCATCCAGCAATATGATATTAATATCTTTTGGATCTTCATTCAGATGGAATATCCCCCAGGTCGTACACGCAGAATAGTCAGCCCTATCACTCTTCGTAAACGCAGTATCCCAGCTCTGTAGGATAAATTCACATGGCGGCGCACTGGCACCTTTCCACCTCTTCCACCATTCTCTCTTAACAATAGCTCCCTCTTCCCCAGTCGGAGTCTGTTGATATTGGGCATTCCACTTGTATATCCCGATCTCTTCCTTAACAGCTAACAACTCTTTTAAAGGCCAGAATTCAGGCCATAAAGGATTTCCGCTGGGCATAATCGCTGGCAGTTCTATCACTTCCCAGACTTCCCCGCTTGAGCTCTTCAATATCTTCCCAGTCAAATCCCTATCCGACCAACGCGTCATCACCAATACAATCGCGCCACCAGGCTGCAAACGCTGACGAGGTCCAGACGTATACCACTCATAAACGTTGTCAAATATCTCCGGGTCATTACTCGCTAACTTCGCTTCCTGCTCCGAATGAGGGTCATCAATGATCAATAAATCCGCGCCCTTACCCGTTACCGTACCGCCTACACCAATAGCAAAATAATCCCCGCCCTTATTCGTTGCCCATCTTCCCGCTGCTTTACTATCCGACTGCAATCCTATCCCTGGGAACACAGACTGATATTGAGACGAGTCCACCAAGTTCCTAACCTTCCTACCAAATCCTACCGCTAAGTCCGCCGTGTTAGAACACTGGATCACCTTCTTATTAGGAAACTTACCTAAAAACCAAGACGGAAATAAATTACTCGCAAACTCTGACTTCGTATGCCGAGGACCTAAATTAATAATTAACCTCTTCAGCTCCCCACTCGCCACACGCTCAAAACATTTAGCCATGACAGCATGGTGCCTACCATGGATAAACCCCGGCCACATCTTCTTTACATAAAACAAAAAACTATCCTGCGCCTTCTCGCGCTCTACCGCTTCCTTATAGTCCGTCACTTGACTCAGAAGCGCTTCCGCATCTTCCTTATCCAACTTTCCCAAATAGTCATCTAGCTTCATTTAAACAACCACATCAATATATTCACACCACATAATATGAACAACGCAACGTAACATCTGGCCAACCAGTCTGGACATCTTTGACTCATTCCAAATCCCTAAAGTTAATATACACAGGCCGTACAGTCCTACTCATTCCCTTTACCCTCTTTAACACCCCAAGCCTGACCAGCCGCTCTATAGTCGAATGTACATTCCCTAAACTACCCTTCTTCCTAAACTCCGCTATCTCCCTATAGCTCGGCGCAAATCCAAACCGCTTCCAATACTCATCTATATACAAAAACACTTCTTTCTGCACAGGTGTCATTTCCATCTCCATCACTTGCTTCTCCGTATAGTCGCTTCTCTTTGCAACCATCTCACGGTTAACAATTAATTTTTTTATATATTTTTTTTGAACTCTAGCCATAAATCACTACCGGGGGTCTTCCCCATCTTCGGGGGGTGGGTCTAACTGTCCACCGTTTGCAGTAACCGATATTTCATCTGATCCTTCTTGTGGAATAGTATGCAATTTGCCATGGGGCTCCGGCAAATCAAAAGTGGAGGCTGGGGATAGGGTGGGCTCGCTTGGCTCGGGAATTTCGGGCGACATAGTAAGCTCAGCCAGTAATGAAGTGGCATCGTGCTCGATTACGTCTTGAACATCACCCGACATTAGCCCTCTTATTTCGCTCAGTATCTTGGCTTTAATATCATCGCTCGAATGAATTACTTTTGTTTCGGATCGGTGGGTGAAAAGAGATACCTCAGTCATTTGGCCAATGATCTTACTCGCTTGGATCTTGGCCTGTGGTTTACTGTCAGGATCGGTTAGCACTTGTACAAGGCTTGTAATGGCCAATGAGCGAAGGGATTCAGCGTTTTGATATTTCATCGCTTCGTTAGCCCTTTGTATGGCTTCGATGGTATTGGAGACCATAGGATGCCTTGATAGCTTACTCGCATCACAGTTGACGATATTTAGTTTGGCTTTGGTGTTATACGCTTTCCGGTAAGCGTTTGACTTTGTCTCTCCCCTTGCTACCTCTTCAGCGAATTTGGCTTGTTTCGCGGTTAAAGTGGATTTTGGAATTCTTAAGATGCTCTGAATCGTTTGATCCTTTAATGCATCCCTCATGGCTTTTCTTGTGGGTTTTGTCATTGTTTCCATATATTCGATTAAAGCAGAACATTAGATAAATACTATTAAAACACATTAATCGATAGTTTGTCTATATACCCTTGGGGATTGTCGACATAAGCCAATGAGCTGTCATCGGGCTTTTTACTGCAGTCCGTTGGCAGTAACAGCGATAGTCCAGAGCTATCAATACCGGTTTTCTCATTAAAAAATACAATTTGCAATTGTCAACGTGAGATATTATATTTGCGTTGTAGTGATATCTTTTTAACCAAACCAAAAGGGAAAACATGACTGAATTATTTTGTGAATTTAAAACTGTTGAGAATTTATTCCAATATCACTTAACTAGTGAGACAACTATCTTCTTATGCGATTTAACCGGCTTGAGCGTGGATGATCGAGGATTTGATTCACTCCAATACTGGTTCGATTGTAATGACCCTTTTCTATTTGCCAGTAACAAAATGATCGAACAAGGTGGACACTTTGCCGGTGCGATCGGTGAAGCGTATCTACACGCAGATTCGAGAAACTCGCAAAAACTTCGCACGGCCTTCAAGGATTTATTCATTCGCTACTCTCCGACAATTGAAGAAATAACAGAGCAATAAAACCTAAAACTACACCAGGGTGAATTATCCTGGTGTAAAAAACAAAAAAAACATTTCAAAAGGATTAAAAAAAATGTACTCAGCTCAAATCAACGCCCATGGAAATGTAATTGTATGCAAGGGCGACATTGTCCGGAACTCATACCGGATCGTCTTTACCGGATCTTATGCCGATTGTCTTAAATTTAAACTTGAGAGGATCTAAAAAATGAAACGACTAATCGAATGGATAGTTCTACTGGCTCTCGCTTGTATGTTTGCTTATTTCTTTTCACTAACACTCTAAGGGGAAACAATGAAAACACTAACACTCAATTACTATCAAGACTCAGGCCATGGATGGGTTAAAGCCAAATTATCATTACTCCAAAAGCTCGGGATCTTAGGTCAAATAAGTACCTATTCTTACATGAGAAATGATAATGTTTATCTTGAAGAAGATTGTGACCTAAGCCGGCTTTATGACGCACTAGAAGGCCAAGGGATCACGTTAAAGCTCAAGAGTTTTGTGGCTCGAGAGAAAAGATCAAAAATTCGCTCGTACGATAATTTTCAAGTAAACCAAGGGGCTTAAACAATGAAAACAATTTGGCTTAAAAAAGATGCTTACACTATAACCGGTGGACTAACCCAAACCAGTAAGATGCCTTGTAAATCTTACTCTCTCCCGACCGAAGCTTGTAAAACCGGCTTTAAGATGTCCAAAATAGCCGGATCGGTTTGCGCGTCATGTTACGCCGATAAAGGCTTCTATATGATGTATCAAAACGCTATTAAACCGGCTCAATTCGCTCGCTTGGACTCGCTTACTAATCCGGCTTGGGTGGACGCTATAGTGGCTCTAATTGGCCTTGATCCTTATTTTCGGTGGCACGACTCGGGCGACCTACAAGGGCTCGATCACTTTAAGAAAATTGTAGAAGTAGCAAACAAAACCCCTAAAACAAAGCACTGGCTTCCCACTCGGGAATACTCGATTATTAAAGAATTTATTGCCGGTGGTGGAACTATCCCTAAAAATCTAATTGTGCGATTGTCCGGTATGTATCCCGACCAAGCCGTGAAAATACCGGCTTCTCTCAAAGGGATTAAAGGGATTACTACCTCGAACGTGCATACAAGTAAACCTATTGGGCTCGCTTGTAAAGCTCCAAGCCAAGCCGGTGAATGCCGAGAGTGTAGAGAATGTTGGACTAATAAGCCAGTATCTTATTTAATGCACTAAGGGGAAACCATGGAATACACCGAGCACGACTATATCGAGATGGGCTATCAATACGCTAAAGCGAAAAATGAATATGAGCGATTAGAACGCGCTCGAATCATAAAAGAGATGCTATCAAAAGAACGCGCCGGAGATGTGGCGCGCGCTCGCTTTTTAGTAGAACGGGGAAGACTGGAAGCATGAGAGCTCGCTCCAAGCCCTTAATTCAAGGGTTTGGGGCGCTATTTTCGGCGCAACTGCAATCCGTTTGCAGTAATCAAGTAAATCAAGTAAATCAAAGGGAAAACTATGCAAGTAAATGAAGAAGTAGCAAAAAAAATACAGTACGTTGAACTCGTACTAAGCGATTATCTTTTCGACACCATGATGGCAAATGATCCGCTCATTGATGCCCATGTGACTATTGTCTCTGTAATGAGGGACTTGAAAATTGATTTTTTAGAAGTAGGTTTTAAACAAGTAAATCAAGGGGTAAGCCATGTATGACATTATCAATAATCCGATTCCAAAAAGTGAAATGTGGAC
>Ga0164297_10004168_pt1 | contig 13100 bp, 18 predicted proteins | sample GEODES058metaG_FD_113539 | JGI IMG/M metagenome (GOLD analysis project Ga0164297, IMG submission 113539) | Dystrophic lake water microbial communities from Trout Bog Lake, Wisconsin, USA - GEODES058 metaG | ecosystem: Environmental > Aquatic > Freshwater > Lake | place: USA: Trout Bog Lake... | reverse complement strand
TGTGTTTACTGAAATGTTTGGTACATTTATGTGTTTTGACAATAGTGATAGTTTGGACCTAAAAGAAGAAGAGATTACCGATTTGTACAGAAGCACATCAGACTTTTTAGGTGAGTCTGTATACAATCAATCAAATAGATTCTTGAACCTCTACGAGGGTGCTAAAGATGTACAGAAGAGTAATCTAAGAGATAAAGGTTACAAGGTACTTAAAGATAATAACAGTCCTGTCATGCAATTTGCAGCCAAGTTAGGTAAAAGAGATGATGTCCGTGATGGTGACATTAAACAAAACAGTAATTATGCAACTAGAATTGGCGGCGGACATACATATACGGAATCTGGTCCTGTTTTGACAAAGAATCCAGAACCTGTAGAAAAACGTTTTAACATGGATGCAAATAAGACAAAATTGTTAAAACGTGGCAATAGGTCTTTAAGTGCAGCTAGAATAGGTACGGCCGATGGTGTAGGTTCTACATTTGACTCTAGAGCAACCACTGGTGCAGCTGGTGCTGGTCTTGGAGACCAAACGTATAGAGAAGCAACAGAATTTAATAATGACGATGTTGCAGACTTTGCAGGCAAACCTAGGATGGTAAGTCCAAATCCATTGGCTGAAAAGAAAAAGAGTTTGAAGAAGTTTAAAGAATCAATTTTTGATTTTGGACTAACGGGACAATCTGGTGTGAGTGGAACTCTTGGTGGTGCAAGTAACAAAGAACCTTTAGAGACTCCGGCGGATAAGTATGGGCAATCGGGAATAACTATTAAGAAAAAGAAAAAGACAGGAGAAAAATGATGTTTACCAAACCTTTAGTATCACAAGCTTTAATTGATGCAACAAAAGCAATCATGGAAGCAGATGAAAAAAAGAAGATGCTTCTAGAACCAGAACTAGATGAAACTGGTTTCCACAAAGCAGCACATGCAGCTAGAAAAGCAGGACAATCACACTTTGAATTTCAAGGTAAAAAGTATCCTGTTACTTCTAAGCCACATTCTGAAGGCATGGAACCACCAGAAAAAATTGGTGGCCAAGTTTTAAAGAAACACGATAATAAAGCTGCAGCAAAAGGACACTCTGCTGTTGTTCGTCCTGTTGAAGAAGAATCTCATCCTGATGAGAAAGAAGACAAGGCTTTAGTTAAGAAAATGGTTAAGCCTTCTGCTTTGAAGAAAGAGGAAGAAAAAGAAACTCATTTGTCTAAGCACTCAATGACAAATGAAAAATATGTGACACCTCCAGAAGCGAGAAAAATTGCTGACAAAGAAGTACACAAGCACGAAAAGTCTATGCATAAAGGCAAAAAAGAAACTGACCTTGACGAAGAACGTCACATGACTTCTGGTGAAAAAGAGAAGCGTGAAAAGATTGTTAAGTCAATGAAAAAAGGCCTAAAAGGATTTAAGGCTCGTTACGGTGACCGTGCTAAAAATGTGATGTATGCTACTGCTACAAAGCAGGCCATGAAAGAACAACAAGAATTTTATGTAGAAGCTTTTGATGAACTTGATGTGCTAGAAGAAGGCAAGATGGACAAAATGAGTCTTTCTGCTCTATGGCATAAACATGCACAACACTCATATAGTGCTGACCAAGGATATGGCGGCGGTATGGGTGGCCATCATAGTCACCATGCAGCTACTGCTATCGAGAACCATGTTCGTAAACATCATGGTAATAAAGTAGCTGATGATATGTTGGATCATTCAGACCACCACGTTTCTCATGCAGAATATGCTGGGCCTAAAGAAAGCGAATATCATGAAAAAGAAGCTGCTAAATTAAGAGCAAAACATGGAATCAAAGGTGAGATTCATGGTATGCGTGAGTCACTTCAACTAGAAGACATTGGTGGCATCTCTACAATCTCCGAGAAGAAAAAAAAAGTGGAGATGAAGGAAGATGAACACGTAAGAGTTGATGGTGAAACAGATATGAATACAAAGACTGTTGATGGTCTACGTGGTCGTATGAAAGTTCCTGCTGAATACCATAACAAATCAAAATCATACAAAGTTGCTTTGAATGTTGGTGAAGAGACAGAAATTGAAGAAGGTATGATGGACACCATGAAAAAAGTTGGTGGTAAGGTTCTAAAGAAACTAGGCCATGGTAGTGACGAAGATATGCGTAAAGACCTACAACGTAAAATGGGTGTGCCACAAACTGGCAAGAAGCCAACTAAAGAAGAAGTTGAAGGTGTAGAAGAAGCTTGGGACGATATGTTGAAAGACGTTAGGTCTAAAGCAGGTCCTCAACCATCAGGCGGTTCTGGTTTTAAACATGGTCATCGTTACGGTGGTTCTAAACAAAAAGATAAACCAGAACAAGAAACTGATGCTATGGGCCAAAGATTGGTCAAAGGTACTATGAGAAATTTGAAAAGAGGATACAAAAAGGAAGAAGTTGAAGTTGATGAAACATTCAAAGGTCCTGAAGCAGGTTCTGGCACAGGCGACAATCCATTTGTGACTAATGAAAACTCACCAATGAATCTTGCTAAAGATTTGGCTAAGAAGTCTTTTAAAAAGATTAAGCAAGAAACAATGATGGGCAAAATTGCTGGTGGTGTCTAAATGTCAAAGACCAAAGATATTGTAAAGTCTGCTGCTAAGAAAACAGACTTGACGGCTGCAAAAACTGGTAGTGACCCAAGAGATCCTTGGTCCGCCAGTGGTGCAGGCGGTGGCATCGCTATTCCAGAAAATATTACTTCTAAGCGTGCAGACCTTTTAAGTAAATTTTACAAGTCTAGAGGCTACAATATCAATTATGTTGGTAAGAACCAGAGAGTTGCAACATCTAAAAAAGGTGATTATGAAAAGTGGAAACATGACCGTGGAATTTATGAGGACGACCAAATCGAAGAGGATTTGACCACAAAGATTTCACATCCTGAAGTTCGCTCTGAAATAAAACATTCACCAACATTAAAAAGAAAAAGACAGTTGGATCAGGCCGCAGCTCAATATGAGGTGCCATCTCCAGCAGGAACAATGAAGCATACAAAAATGAAAAAAGAATCATTAGATGAAGTATCTTTGGGTGACTATAAAGAGAAAGCCAAAGCACAAGTTAAAGAGTTGAAACCACACACTAAAGGTGAATATGGTGATATCGTTAAACGTGCAGTAAAACGCCGTGAAAAAGGTTTGGCCATGGCTGCCAAGCGTGAAGAGGTTGAGATTGAAGAAGCTAAAACAAGTGCTGGCGTTAAATTACAACGTGCATTTGCTAAAGAGAGAGCTAAATCTACTGCTAGTATTTTACGTGCTAAAGAGTGGATGGAAAAAATGAAGCAAGATGCACAAAAGAAAAAGGAAGTCAAAGAAGATAACTTTGGTGATCCTAAGGCTGCATCAGAAGCACCTTTTGATATGGGTAATACACCTAATCAAGTTGCACCAAAGAAGACATCTAAAGCAGGTTCAATGGTGAAAGAAATATATGCTAAACATAGACTAAAAGAAGATATGTATGATTGGGAAAAGGATGAGAAATCTACCAAACCAATGGGTAAGAAACCTTCTGTACAAAAGGTCGATGGAAGCAATGAATTAGGAGATAAAAAACCAAAGGCTCGTATGGTTTTAAAAGGTGGAACAACCTTGACAGGCGAAAAGAGAGATATGGTAGAAATTGATCCTATGTTGAAAAATCGTACATCGATGCCAGATTATAAAGACATGGACAAGAAGAACCAAAAACCACAAGAATAACAATAAGATAAATAGGTAGATTACCTCATCAAGGAGACTTAAAAATGCCAGCATGGTCAAATACAGACGGTCACAACGCAAAACCAAAATGGAACGTTGAACGTGAAACAAGAGATATCGTACAATTGAAGTTGGGTTTGCCAACTTACGTTGGAAACACAACAATCACATTGAGCTATAGTGACGGTATTTCTGTTGCTAACGGCGGTTCTAACGTAGCAAACGTTGGCGTTGCCGCAGGCCAATACATTTACTTTTTCCCTAACGGATTCGGTGCACCAGGCGGTACAGCAGGTAACGGCTATCCTGGTATGTTCTTTTCGAACAATACAGTACAATCCGTTTCTGGTAACGTAGTAACATTAACTTCAGCTGTATTCGCTAACAATGCAGTTGGTACTGGTATTGAATTTGATAAAGCAATTGCATATCCTTCAACAAAGACTACTGAAAAGACATACAACCAAGATACAGTTTTGGTGACACCAACTAGAATTGCAAACAATACTGTTGCTTTGGGTGATGTTACTTTGGGTTGGGTAAATATCAGAAAGAAAACAAATAATGACGGTTCTGTTCGTTATTTGAAAGAAACACTGGTTGCTCTTGCTAGTCCAGTTGCATCGAATACAGCTTCAGGCAATACAAGCTGGGGCACAGCATTTACTGGAGTTTAAAACACTCTTTATATAATGTTTGATGATTTGAATGAAGATAATTTTGTGATGTATGCAGTAAAATGTTATACATCACCTAATTGCTTAATGTCTGAGTTTGAAGGTGACCTTAAAAGGACGAAGTATCTTAAAAGATTGTTTCGTAGATATAAGGCCACCAAAGTTATAAAAGAAAGGTTGATACTTAATCATATCATACTTTTGAATAACGTATTTGGATTAGAAGCAACAGCCAGAATATTATTCTTTCGAATCGATGAAAAAGATTATGATGCATTGAAGACTTTTTTGGTGTATTTGAACTTGCTTCCAGAAGTGGTCAAGGGTATAAGAGGTAAAACAATAGTAACGGATGTCATACCAGTTGACATGAGAATAGCAGACATATTGAGGAAAATATGAAATCGTTCAAACAAGTCAGAGAAGAAAAGAAATCTTTAAGAACCAGCAATCCATGTTGGACTGGTTATCATCCAATCGGTACAAAGAAAAAAGGTGGTCGCACCGTTCCAAATTGTGTACCAGAAGAAGTAACTGAAGCTAAAGATCCAGAATATTCTGATCCTTATATGGCCATCAATCAGTTACGTACCATCATGCACAATGCACAAGAAATGATGGACTTGATTGGTGAAAAAACAGACTTGCCTGAATGGGTTGAATCTAAGATTACATTGGCAGAAGATTATATCATGACTGTTGCCAATTATATGCGTAGTGAACTCAAAGAAGAACACAATCCAGATTATATGTTTGATATCATCGAAGAATTGGTGATGGAGATTGCAGAGGTCAATAATATTGATCCTGAACAAATTTGGGAAGACCTTGATGACGTATCAGACGAAGAACTATACGAGTCGGCCGCATGGCGTAGAAAAGAAGGTAAAGATCCTAAAGGCGGCCTAAACCGCAAAGGTATTGCTTCATATCGCAGAGAACATCCAGGTTCCAAATTGAGTATGGCTGTTACAACCAAGCCATCTAAACTAAAGCCAGGTTCTAAGGCAGCCAATCGTAGAAAATCATTCTGTGCTCGTATGGGTGGCATGAAAGGTCCTATGAGAAAGAATGGTAAGCCAACACGCAAGGCCTTAGCACTAAGAAAGTGGAACTGCTGATGAAATCATTTAAAGAATTCGTCAAAGAAGACGGAGGCGGTGGTGCCGGCGCTGTTGGTTCAGCAGGACCAACTAATGTAGTATCTACTGGTGCTATTGCAGGTACTGGTGGTAAAGGCGGAGAACCAGGTGTATATCTACCACGTAGAAAGAAGAAACACGATCCAGTCATGATGGGAATGGGTCACAGAAAAGCACCAAAAATGTAAGGTCTGGCCATGTTTAACATGTTCTCACCTGATTACATAATTAACTGGTTTTTGGGATTACTACCAACTTGGGTGCCATGGGCAATCATCGGTTTCGGTGTTGCCCTTTTTCTTTTGTCGAGTATACTACATAGACTGTTACCTTTATTATATCGGCTAGGCATAACTATACTTTGTTTAATTCTAATTGGTTTTGGTGGTTGGATTGAAGGACGCCAAAATATATTGATACAAGGTGCCAAAGAAGTTGAAAAGGTTGTTGTTCAACAAAAAGTCATCACTAAGGTTATTGTTAAGAAGTATAAAGAAAATATCCAAAAAATTGAGGTAGTCCATGATAAAATTGCTCAAACTATTACAACCAAAGATGATAATATGTGTACTGTTCCTGAATCTTTTGTACGGTTGCACGACAGCTCCGCTACGAATACCATTTCCGGATCCGCCGGAGGAACTGATGGTACCGCCTCCGGTATTGCACTCTCTGAGGTCGAACGGACAATCAACGACAACTACACCACCTACAACAAAGTCGCAGAGCAATTAAAATTACTCCAAGAATGGGTAACAAAACAAAAGGAGTTGAATCCATGAAATCATTATTACTGTGTTGCATTTTGTTACTATCTGGTTGTTCTTCAATACAATCAGCACTCTTTGTTGCACACTATGACAACAATGAATATGGTTTGGTGAACAAAGTTCGTACTGATGCTTTGTTGAAAAATTGTAATAAAGAAGGCATACAAGTAATGTATGAAGATGCTTTACAATTGAAGAACTATAGCCAATATCTACCACGTAATGATGTCACTATAAAGATGAATAATGACCTGTTCACGCTTGTAGATGAGTTACACCAAAAGGATACATTTAGTCCAGCCTATTGTGCATTAAAACTAAATACCATATCCAAGTCGGCAGAAAAAATACAACAAGCAATTGGAGGAGAGCCAAGATGAATCCCATACAAGATTTAGCAATTCAAGCAAACGGTTATCAACAAATGTATAATGATGGTCAAATAACTGCCGAAGAATACAAAGAGTTAATCAATGATATGAATATCGTTGGTAGAATTAATGCAAATGCAGACCAACTTCAAGAAGATGACCAACATCATGCTATGTTGATGGCTGCATTAAGTTTAGCGGAAGCACTAGCATAATATGGAATTAACTAAAGACCAACTAAAACAAATTATACCAAAGAACCCATATTTGGATCATTGGTATAGTGACTTGTCACAATTATTGCCAGATTACGAGATTAATACGGCCCAGCGTATTGCTGGTTTTTTGGCTCAATGTACACATGAGTCAAATGACTTTACCGCTCTAAAGGAAAACCTAAATTATAGGGCTGCATCATTACGCAAGTTGTTTCCTACACATTTTGAGACTGATGAGATTGCAAATGACTATGCAAGTCGTCCAAACAAACAGGAAGCGATTGCTAATAGATTGTATTGCAACCGTATGGGTAATGGTGATGAAGCGTCTGGTGATGGTTATAGGTATTGTGGCCGTGGCCTGATCCAAATCACAGGTAAAGATAATTACTTTTGGTTTGCAGCTAGTATTGAAATAACACCTGAAGATGCATCACAGTATATGCAAACATTTGAAGGTGCATGTCAATCTGCATGTTGGTTTTGGGAAACTAACAACCTAAATCAATATGCTGACAGAGGTGACATCCTTACTCTTACTAAAAAGATTAATGGTGGAACAATTGGTCTAGACGACCGTAAAGCACGTTATGCTAAAGTGCTCCATATTTTAGGAGCATAATATGCATGACCATAAACTATTTGCTGGAGCAGCATTATTACTAATATTGCCCCTTTCGTTGGCGTTTTTTGGTCATGACCAATTTCGCTATCCATGTCAAGACCCATTAAATTGGGATAAAGAGGAATGTAAATTCCCTATATGCGATGTTACAAGAACTTGTCCAGAACAAATTTTCAAAGGTCAATGAGACCCTAGATTGGGTCCGCCACCATCTCCTGACCAACCTCAGTCACAGAATCAATCTGTTATTTCATCAAAACAAACTTCAACAGGAGCTAGTTGTGGAAAATAATGTACCTTTCATGTATACAGAAGACCAGCTTATGGCTCGTCTTAAATTTTTTATTGGTATCTGTTTAGCATTGACGCTAACTGGTATTGTTTTTGTTGTGTTATATTCTATCATCTTCATTACTCAACCATTGAATGCTATTAGTCCTATCGACCAAAAGTTCTTTGAAATGATTATCCCAATTGCTACATTCTTGACAGGCACATTGTCTGGTATTATGTTAGCAGGTGGCGACAAAGATTTAAAAGCAAAGGCATTAGATGCAGCAAACAGGCCAACGCCAGTCTCTCCCGCACCAACAACGCCAAACGTATCATCAAGCGGGTTTACAGCACCTACAATATCTACAACAGTATCAACGCCAACCCCAACACCAGATCCAACACCAGCAGCAAGTCCAGTCGTTGGTTTTGGTGGAAAGTTAGCACCACCTCCTGCACCACAACCACCAATCTAAGGAAGTAAAATGAAAAAAATCGTATTAGCTTTAGTGTTAGCATTTGTTAGTGTTAGTTTGGTTCATGCGGAAGTAGAAACCAAAAAAGTATGTGAGACTACCAAAGACTCTAAAGGCAAAGAAAAAGAAGTTTGTAAATTGGTAAAGATTCACAAGAAGCTTGAAGGCACACCATTGCCTGAAAAGAAATAAGCTGTCACGCAAATTGCATTAAGAAAGAGGCTGTCAAGAAATGACTTTAGATGACGATATCCGTGTAGACGTTGGAGTCCTAAAGTCGCAGGTCTCAACCTTAACTACACTTTGCGGGAAAATGGATCAAGTAATAGAAAAACTGGTGGATCAACACGACCGTCACCTGGTCAAAGTCTATGAAAGCATAGACGCAAGACGTAAGGAGACTGATATGGATATTAAAGAACTACATGAACGTATAGACATGGTATTGGATAAAGTGCAAATATCCGAAAAGACTTTGTTGGAAGAAATCCAAAACTTGCGTAAAGATATGCAAGAACACAATACCAAGGATAGAGAAAACATCGAAAAACTTCTTGAATGGAAGTGGATGATTGCTGGCGGCATACTTGTTCTTTCATGGTTGCTTTCTAATGTAAAATTTGATATACTACCTTTGAAATGAACTCTATCTTTATATTATGTCCGTATTTGTTGACCGTAGATTCCTACTTGAACTCTCGCCAAAGTTACCTCGGTTCGTAAAGAAAAAAGACGACCTTTATAACTTTCGGTGCCCTCTCTGTGGAGACTCACAGAAAAATAAAACCAAAAGCCGTGGTTATGTTTACCGCAAAAAGAATGACTACTTTTATATGTGTCATAACTGTGGTGCATCCACATCTTTCTATAACTTCCTAAAACAGGTTGATCCAAACTTGTGTGAAGAGTATTCCTTGGAAAGATACAAACAATCGGCCAATACCAATTCACCAGAACCAAAGTTTACCGAAACCAAAGTTTTGCCTGTTTTTAAAAAGCAGATTAACTTACAAAGCATTGATAAACTGGAAGATGGGCATTTTGCCAAAGAATATGTACTTGGTAGAAAAATACCAGAAGAATTCCATAGCGAATTGTTTTATGCTGAAGACTTTAAGAATTTTGTAGATGACATTGGTGTTGAAAAAGATGGCCTGATTGCTGGTGATAAACGCTTGGTTATTCCATTCTATGACAAAGACAGGAATCTAACCGGAATACAAGGCAGGTCACTATCAGAGTCTAAGTTACGTTACATCACAATCAAAGTCAAGGAAGACGTTCCAAGAATCTTTGGCCTTGACCGTGTGAATGAAGAAGAGAAGGTTTATGTCTTTGAAGGACCAATTGACTCGATGTTCATTAAGAATTCTGTGGCTATTGCAAGTTCGGCTTTGGAATCGGCCGCAGAGCACCTAGATAAGTCAAAACTGGTGCTTGTGTTTGACAATGAACCAAGGAACAAAGAGATTATCAAGTTGATGGAACATGCCATAGATAACCACTTCAATGTGGTGATATGGCCTGAAATGATTAAGGAAAAAGATGTGAATGAAATGATATTACAAGGATTTGACAAAGAAGAATTGTGTGATATAATAGAGAAACACTCTTACATAAACCTAAGAGCAAAAATGGAATTTATTAATTGGAAAAAAGTATGAACGTTGAATTGATTAGTTATTCACAAGGACCCAGCAGAAACATCATGGGTGTAGATGTACCGGATAATACAAGTTTGTTGGACCAGATTGCTTACTGTGCAAGAGTATCGAATCCATCAAACCAAAACACCTCATTAACGAGTGAGAAGTTGATTCGATACCTTATTAAGAACCAACACTGGTCTCCGTTTGAGATGGTGAATGTATGTCTGGAGATTGACACCACTAGAGACATTGCTAGACAAATTCTTAGGCATAGATCCTTCTCATTCCAAGAGTTCTCTCAAAGGTATGCAGATGCTTCTCAATTAGGTTTTGAACGTAGAGATGCCAGATACCAAGACACCAAAAATCGTCAGAATAGTACCGAACTAGACTTGAATATTGATGATGATAGGAGACTTGCCTATCAATGGGAGTTGATGCAAAATGACTTACTAAAAAGAATCAAAGAAACATACGGATGGGCTCTAGAAAAAGGCATAGCTAAAGAACAGGCTCGTACCATTCTACCAGAAGGTATGACAAAATCGAGAATGTACATGAATGGAACTCTCAGGTCATGGATACACTATATACAACTCCGAAGTGCAAATGGAACACAAAAAGAACACCGTGAAGTTGCCTTGGCTTGTGCTGAGGCCATTGAACCAATCTTTCCAATGATTAAGGAATTTATTAATGAATAGTCGTGATGATGTGAAAAAATTTATGGATGCCTGTGACCAAAAATCTACAGGCCTGAACTCAAAACAAGCAGAATTATACGTTAAATTAATAAGAGAGGAGTTTGATGAATTAACTAAAGCTTTTTTCGAAAAAGATATTGTAGAAATTGCGGATGGTTGTGCAGACTTAAAGTGGGTTATTGAAGGACTTGAACACACATTAGAAATCCCACAACAAGAAGTGTGGGATGAAGTTGCAAGAAGCAATTTGAGTAAAATATCAGATGATGGAAAAGTGAAGAAACGCAAAGATGGTAAAGTAATGAAACCTGAAGGATGGACACCACCAGACATCAAATCGATTTTAAAAAAATAACAAGGTGGAAAAAACATGACAGAGTACTTAGGTATTAAGATAGATTTAGAACGAGATAAACTTTTTGACGAACTAGGAGTAAAACGATTACAAGAATCGTATATGAAAGATGATGAAACGAGTCCACAACACAGATTTGCGTTCGTATCGAAAGCCTTCAGCAGTTCCCAGGACCATGCACAACGGCTATATGAATACTCTAGCAAACATTGGCTCTCTTATAGCACTCCCATTCTTTCTTTTGGTCGGTCTAAGCGTGGTTTGCCTATATCATGTTTTCTTAATTATATTGAAGATACTGCGGAGGGATTAGTTGAAAACTTATCAGAAACAAATTGGCTTTCTATGCTCGGGGGTGGAGTTGGTATTGGGTTTGGCATTAGGTCTGCTGATGACAAGTCTACGGGTATTATGCCGCACCTCAAAATTTACGATGCGTCATCTTTGGCGTACCGTCAAGGTCGTACTCGCCGTGGTAGTTATGCTGCCTATCTTGATATCAGTCATCCCGATATTATACCTTTTCTGGAAATGCGTAAGCCTACTGGAGACCCTAACGTCAGATGCTTAAATCTACATCACGGTGTTAACATCACCGATAAGTTCATGCATATCATTGAACAGAGTATGCTTGATCCAAATTTTGATGACTCATGGCCTTTGATTGATCCTCATTCATTTGAGGTGAGAGAAGTTGTATCGGCCAAAATGCTATGGCAAATGATTCTAGAAATTCGTATGCATACTGGTGAACCATATATTCACTACGTTGATACAAGTAACAGAATGATGCCACAACATTTGAAAGATAAAGGTCTAAGGATTACACAATCAAACCTTTGCTCAGAAATTATTCTACCAACAAATGAACAGCGTACTGCTGTGTGTTGTTTATCTTCTTTGAACTTGGAGACTTATGATGATTGGAAAGATGACAAACTTTTTCTTCGGGACGTGGCTGAGATGCTCGATAACGTCCTTCAGTATTTCATTGATAATGCTCCTAGTAGCATTGAAAGAGCAAGATATAGTGCTAGCCGTGAGCGCAGTATCGGTATTGGTGCTTTGGGCTTTCACGCATATCTTCAGAAAAACGGAATAGCGTTTGAAGGTGTAATGGCAAAAATTGAAAACAACCGAATATTCAAAAATATAAGGAGCAAATTGGATGCCGCAAACAAAGAATTGGGACAACAACGTGGGGAAGCTCCTGATGCTGTGGGTACTGGGAACCGCTTTTCTCATCTTATGGCCATTGCTCCTAACGCCAGTTCTTCCATTATTATGGGTAATACTAGCCCTAGCATTGAACCTTATAGGGCAAATGCTTACCGTCAAGATACTCTATCAGGTTCTTACTTAAACAAGAATCGTTGGTTGGATAAAATCATCAAAGAGAAAGCCAAAGATGAAAATGATTACAATGATATTTGGTCTTCTATTATTGCTAATGATGGTTCATGCCAACATTTAGACATTTTAGATGAGAACCAAAAGGCAGTATTCAAAACATCTATGGAGATTGACCAACGTTGGGTGATTGAATTGGCCGGTGATAGACAACAACATATTGACCAAGCACAATCATTAAATGTGTTCTTCAGACCAGATGCTAACATTAAATACATTCATGCTATTCATTTCATGGCATGGAAAAAAGGATTGAAAACTTTATACTATTGCCGTTCAGAGAAGATTGGTAAGGCAGATAAAGTCTCCAAAAAGATTGAAAGGCAAGTTATTAAAGAGTTAGACATGGAACAAATTGCTCAAGGTAACGATTGTATAGCTTGTGAAGGATAAAAATGATTAAGAAAACAGAATCTAGGATTACAGATGAGAGAACATACTTCAAACCATTCAATTATGCGTGGGCATATGATGCATGGCTTAAACACGAACAGTCTCATTGGCTTCACACAGAAGTACCTATGCTCGAGGATACTAAAGATTGGAAAAAGAAACTTACAGCAGAAGAGAAACAATTCCTTACACACATCTTTAGATTCTTTACTCAAGGAGACATTGATGTTGCCGGTGGGTACGTTAGGAATTATCTACCCTATTTTCCACAACCAGAGATAAGAATGATGCTCATGGGCTTTGCTGCTCGT
>Ga0164297_10004166_pt1 | contig 13108 bp, 13 predicted proteins | sample GEODES058metaG_FD_113539 | JGI IMG/M metagenome (GOLD analysis project Ga0164297, IMG submission 113539) | Dystrophic lake water microbial communities from Trout Bog Lake, Wisconsin, USA - GEODES058 metaG | ecosystem: Environmental > Aquatic > Freshwater > Lake | place: USA: Trout Bog Lake... | reverse complement strand
TCACCGCGAAGTCTGCCGACGGCAAGTCGAAGACCTTCACGGCCACTGTGCGTATCGATACGCCGAAGGAAATCCTCTACTACCAGCACGGCGGCATCCTGCAGTATGTGCTGCGCCAGCTAGCGAACTAAACCGTCAACGCATCCGCAAAAAGAAAATGGCCCGGAGAAATCCGGGCCATTGCTTTGCAAAATTCTTTGCGGCGTTAGATGCCGACGCCGTATTCCACACCGGTCATCTCATCGCCGGCATGGGCGTAGAAATCATATGGTGTGCGCTGGTTGAACTTATAACGCTGGCGCAATTCGCGGCCGATGATGAGCCCCAGCGCGACCGCGCTGAAGCCGACACTGGCCCAGCTGATAACGCGCAGCACCTTCGTGCTGGTTGGGGTCGAGTTGGTTTCTTCGTTGCTCATGGTGATGTTCATCTTAGCGAAGTTTCTCCAGAGTTTTCCAGCCGCAAACACAAAACTTACAATCGGGAGTTGTTCAGGCTGGTTCCTCTACAGTTCATATCGGCGGGGCTGCCGAGTACATCACCCGAACGATGCATTCCTTCAAACGTACAGGGTAGATGTGAATGGCAGGTTACCAGCCGTACTGCTCAACTTCCTGCAGCAGTTTCAATTTTCGTTCCGGCTCCAGAAAACTCGCTTCAATTGAGTTGGCGGCCAGCTCGCGCATCTGCTCCAGCGTGAAGCCGAATTTCTCATGCGCCAGCAGATATTCGCCATGCAGGTCGCTGCCGAACATCGGCGGGTCGTCGGAGTTCAGCGTCACCATCAGGCCCAGGTCAAAATAATCGCGCATCGGATGTTCATCCAGTTCCGCACAACAGCCGGTGCGGTAGTTACTGGTCGGGCACAGCTCCAGCGGAATCTGCCGTTCGGCCAGCACCTCCATCAGCTCGCGGTCCTGCTGCGCCGTCAACGCGTGGCCAATGCGTTCCGCGCCGATGTTCAGCGCGCCCCATATGCTCTGCGGGCCCACAGACTCGCCGGCATGTGCCGTCAGCCGCAGGCCGTTCTCCCTAGCCTCGGCATACAGCTCGCGGAACTGGTCGGACGGCCCGCGCGCCTCATCGCCGCCAATGCCGATGCCGACGATGCTGGGATATGTACGCCGCAACTCGGCGGCTTTGCGGAAGACCTTCGCGCATTCCTCCACGCCAAAATGCCGCACCGCGTCGATAATCCACAGCAGGCTCACGCCAAAATCCTGTTCGCCGCGAATGCGTCCGCGTTCCGCCGCCTCAAAGTACGGCTCCACCTCGGTGCGCTTCCAGTAATAAATAATTCCGAAGGAGATATACGCCTCGGCATGGCGAACTCCCTGCGCAGCCAACCGCCGCAGCATCTCGTAGGTAATCAGTTCGTAATCTTCCGGCGTGCGCAGCCGTTCGGTCACCGCTTTGAAGGCCTGCAGAAAGCCCAGAAAATTTTCGTAGGTGTACAGCGCGCGCGCCGCCGTCAGTGTGAGCGGCTCCGCATCATGCCGCTTGCTCAACTCCACCAGCGTCTCGGGAACAATCGTGCCTTCCAAATGCAGATGCAACTCCGCCTTGGGCAGGCCACGCAGCCAGTCAGCGGGGGAATCTACGGATATGTGCGACTCGCGTCTGGACATGTGGAAGCCAGTCTACTTGAAAATCAATTTTGCCACGGGCATGGGCTATTCGGATTTTACTGGTGCGAACTCGCTATGCTTGCGCGAGTAGAAAATGTAAATCACCAGACCGATACCCAGCCATGCAAAGAAGCGCAGCCATGTAATCACCGGCAGCCCCGCCATCAGCACGATGCAGAAAATCACGCTGAGCACGGGAATCACCGGGCCGCCGGGAACGCGGAAGGCGCGCTTACGATCAGGCTCATGCCGTCGCAGAACAATCACGCCGATGGAAACCAGCACAAATGCAAACAGCGTGCCGATGTTCGATAACTCAGCCAGCGTACCCACATCAAAAAGTCCTGCGGGGATGGCCACCAGAACGCCGGCAATCCACGTTGCGGTGTCTGGTGTGCGGAAGCGCGAGTGAACGTGGCCGAAATAATTCGGCAGCAGGCGGTCGCGCGACATGGCGTACCAGATGCGCGCCTGGCCAAGCTGCCCGACCAGAATCGAGGAGATCATACCCATCAGCGCACCAATCACGATGAACAGCCGCGACCAGTGCAGCAACTCGCTGCCGGTCTGCTGCGTCAGCCGCTTCAGTGCGTTCACCACCGGTGCAGCGTCGCCGGCAATGCTCTGCCACGGCACAATGCCGGTGAGCGCCAGCGATACGCCGACATACAACACGCTGCACACAATCAGCGTGGCGATAAGGCCAATCGGCATATCGCGCTGCGGATTCTTGCATTCTTCGGCCGCAGTGGAAACGCCGTCAAACCCGATGTATGTGAAAAAAATAATCGACCCACCCGCCAGAATTCCCGGGAAACCGTTCGGCGCGAAAGGGTGGTAGTTGCTGGGATGAATAAAACTGATGCTGACAAAAATGAAGATGAGAATCGCGGCGATTTTCACCAGCACCATCACGTTGTTCGTTGCTGCCGACTCGCGAATGCCGTAGACCAGCACCACCGTCAATACCATCACGATGATGAACGCAGGAATATTGAATCCAAAATGCCAGCCGGTGGAATAAATGTCGTGGCCAGCCAGGTCCTGCAATCCCAGCGGCAGGTACGCCGGCGAAATCCACTTGGGATCAAAATGCAGCCCGAACCAATCGAACAAATCAATCACATGCGCGGCAAATCCCACACTGACGCTCATGTTGGCGAAGGCATATTCCAGGATAAGGTCCCAGCCGATAATCCACGCAATGAGTTCGCCCAGAATGGCGTAGCTGTACGTGTAGGCCGAACCGGCAATGGGAATCATCGACGCAAGCTCGGCGTAGCAGAGCCCGGTGAAGCCGCAAACAATCGCCACCATGATGAGCGAAAGCGCCAGCGCCGGACCAGCGCCCGGGCGACCGGCACTTGCGGCACCATGGTGCAGGATCAGATCGACGACCGGCGACTGCTTCCAGCTGACCACCTGGCTGGGGTTGCCCGCGATGGCCGTGCCGATGACCGTGAAGATGCCCGACCCGATGACCGAGCCGATGCCCAACGACATAAGAGAGACCCAGCCCAGCGTTTTGCGCAGGGCGTGCTTTGGGTCTTCTGACTCGCTGATGAGCTTGTCGATGGATTTGCGGGCGAAAATCTGCCCGGTGAATTGTTTGCGGTCCAGTGGCTTGCTCCTGAGACTCAGAATCTTGGCAGCAGGGAATCCATCTCCCCGCTGCCTTTAGCCCGTTGTGACTTACCGCTTCGACTGGCCGCGTGAAAGCTTCTTCACCTTGGCTTTGTTCGCTCCGCGCGGTTCCGTGCGCTTGCCTTTGGGAGCAGCTTTTTTGCGTGCGGTGCGCTTCAGTTTTTTGCGCTCGAGTTTATCGGTTACTTTTTTTGTATCTGCCATGAATCTGTATTTGCTCCAGAAGGATTCAATTCCATTGCGGCTGTGCGGGCGCGGGATGACCTGCGGTCAAATCCGTTCCAGCTGGGCAAACTTCTCTACCAGCTTCTTCATGCCGTGATGTGTAAATTGTACCGTGAGTCGGGCCTCATCCCCATCACCTTCGCGGCGAAAGATGATGCCTTCGCCATATTTCGGGTGTCGAACACGCTGTCCGTTGCGCAATCCGGAGGAACTCGCCGAGGGTTCATTCTCAACTTTGCCAAGTCCGGCGGGCGCTTTCACGCCACGCCCGGAAAAGAATTGCGCGATATTGCCGACCGAATCGCCACCGGATGCCGGTTTGCGGCTGTACGATTTTTGTCCGCCGTAGGAATTATTTCCATAACCACCACGCGATGTTTTGCGATTGCTGCCTGAATATCCCCCGCCGCTTGTGTATCCCGATGCGCTTTGGTCTTCGTCCTCGTAGCTGTAGCCGCGCTGGCCGCCTTCATTGCCATAGCCGCTGCCATACGCCGCATTGCCGCCCGGGCTGCCCATGTCTTCGGTCAGTCGCGCCGGTATCTCATCAAAGAAACGCGACGGGATGGAAGACTCCGGCATGTCATTTCCATAGCGGCGGCGATAACGTGCGCGCGTCAACACCAGCGTGTCCATCGCGCGAGTCATGCCCACGTAGCAGAGGCGGCGTTCCTCTTCCAACTGGTCCGGCTCATTGAAGGTTCGCGAATGCGGAAACAATCCCTCTTCCATGCCGATAAGAAACACCAGCGGAAACTCCAGCCCCTTGGCCGTGTGCAACGTCATCAGTGTCACGCGCGCATCGGTGCGTAGTTGGTCGGAGTCGCTCGAGAGCGCCGCATGGTCCAGAAATTCTGCCAGCGATTCGCCGCGCTCTTCCGCATCCTGCGCGGCGTTGGCCAGTTCGCGCAAATTTTCAATACGGCTTACTGCTTCCGGCGTGGCTTCTGCTTCCAGCGCGCGAATATATCCGCTGCGTTCATTCAGAAAACGAATCAGCTCCGGCAACGTGGCGCGGCCACCCGGCTGGCGGAATGCTTCCTGCTCCGGCGCGGTGGTATCGGCAGATGTCGTCTCACTCTCAGCGCCAAAATCAAAACTGGTATCGAAGCTCGACTGCGTGTCCACTTCTTCTTCCGGCTCGTCGACAGCATCGAAGGCCACTGCATCTGGTTCACCAGCCGCATCGCGTTCCATCCGCTGATCAAATCCCGGGGCCAGCATCGCACGTGCGTCCAGAATCAATCGGCGAAATCCATCCAGCGCCGTCAGCGCCCGCGCCGGAAGCAGCTTTTCTTCCAGCGCCCTCGCCAGTGCGTTCCACGTGCTCTCGCCGGTTTCCAGCGCAATCCGCTCCAGCGTTTCCAGTGTTGATTTGCCGATGCCGCGCGCCGGCGTGTTGATGACGCGGTTCAGCGCAATCGAATCATCCGGATTTATCACCAGCTTCAGATAACTCAGCAGGTCTTTTACTTCCGCACGATCATAGAATGAAAATCCGCCTGCCATCGTGTATTGAATGCCGTAGCGGCGCAACGCTTCTTCCATCAATCGAGACTGTGCATTGGTGCGATACAACACGGCGCACCGCTGGCCGTCGATATTGTGATCATTCAAAAATCGCTGGATGCGGTCCGCCACAAACAGTGCTTCGTTTTCGCCATCCGGCGCAACATAAATTCCAATCAGCGATCCGCCTTCGCGCGAGGTCCACAACTGCTTGCCCTTGCGCATCGCATTGTTCGCCACCACTGCCGAAGCCGCTTCCAGAATCACCTGCGTGGAGCGATAGTTCTGCTCCAGCCGGATGATGCGCACCTCGGGAAAATCTTTTTCAAACTCCAGAATGTTTTTAATGTCCGCGCCGCGCCAGCTGTAGATGCTCTGGTCTTCGTCACCCACCACGCAGATGTTGTGGTGCGACCCCGCCAGCAGTTTCATCAATTCGTACTGCGGCCGGTTGGTGTCCTGGTACTCGTCAATCAGGATGTAACGGTAGCGGCGGTTGTAGCGCTCGCGCACTTCTGCGGAAACTTTCAGCAGCCGCACCGTCTCCAGCAGCAGGTCGTCAAAGTCCAACGCATTCGCCCGTGCCAGTTCCTTGCGATAAATCTCAAACAGATGCGCGATGCGTTCATCCTGCGGGTTCGAAGAGCCGAGGTAATACTCCTGCGGATCAATCATGTGGTTCTTCGCCCAGGAAATTTTGCTCAGCACCACGCGCGGCTTCAACTGCTTGTCATCCACACCCAGCCGCTTCAGCGCCTGCTTGATCACCGCCTGCTGGTCATTCTCATTGTAGATGGCAAAGGTGCGCGTCAACCCCACGCCGTTCACACGCAGCGCCTCAATGTCGCGCCGCAATACGCGCACGCAGAAGGAGTGAAACGTAGAAAGCTGCGGCTGCGCCAGCGAGTTGTGTCCCAGCAAATGGCTCACACGTTCTGCCATCTCCGCCGCGGCCTTGTTGGTAAACGTCACGGCAAGAATGGAGTCCGGTGCCACGCCGCACTCGGTAATCAGCCACGCAATGCGGTGCGTAATCACGCGCGTCTTGCCGGAACCGGCGCCGGCAAGAATCAGCACCGGGCCTTCGGTGGCTTGAATGGCCTCGCCTTGTTGCGGGTTCATGTTCTTTAACAGTGGATGCAAGTCGTTAGGGCTCCATCTCCAGTTTACTGTGTGCGGCCTGCGGGGCGACACGCCGGCGAACTTCGGATGAATATTTCGTTACCGCCGGAAAAATTCATCGCAATTCACGGAACTATTTATTTTGAAAATCGTAGCGGCCATTTTGCGGAACTGAAGCGGGAACCGTGGCGTAACTGTCTATGCGAGCCGCAGAGCAGCGCCCGCACAAGGAGACACTTTCATGAACCGCAAAATTTTTGTCCGCAAGAACTTTATCGCCTCAGCCATGATTGCAACCACGTTCGCAGCCACACTCGCCACTGTTCCCGTGCAGGCAGAAAACGCCCACTGGCTCAGCAACGGCAGCAAGACCGCCGTGGCCCGCGCCCCCAAGTCCGTCACTGGCACCAACGTTTTTCCCGTGCGCGATGCCGCTGTTGCCGTTACGCCGAACGCCGTGCGCGTCAGCTTTCACAATTGGGAAATGTTGCCGCACTACATCCGCATTGAAGGTCGCGAGGTCCGTCTGGAACCGAACTCCACACGCACCTTCGACATTCCCTACGGCACACCGGTGTACGTTTCGCGCAACACCCGCACCCGCGCCGCCGGTACAGTCCTGATGAGTGCCACCGATTATTTCGCCGGCACTACCATTCAGGTCGACTAAGCGCGTCACCATCGCAGCGCAGAAACGCAGCGTGCGTTTATCCTGTTGATATGGCAAACAGCACGATTCGAAATATCTGCGTCTTCTGCGCATCGGCAGTGGGCACGCGGCCGGAGTACGCCGACGCCGCCAAAGAGTTGGGTACCACACTCGCAGCACAGGGCATCGGGCTCATCTACGGCGGCGCCAGCGTTGGCCTAATGGGCGTAGTCGCCGATGCAACCCTGGCCGGCGGTGGCCGTGTAGTCGGAGTCATCCCGCATGTGTTGGTGGATCTCGAAGTCGCGCACGCCGGCGTCACCGAACTCCACGTAGTCGAGACCATGCACGAACGCAAAGCCATGATGGGCCAACTGGCGGATGGCTTTCTCATCCTGCCCGGCGGATTCGGCACTTTTGAAGAATTGTATGAAGTGCTCGCCTGGCAGACGCTCCGCCTACACAGCAAAAATATTGTTTTGCTGAACACCGCAGGTTTTTATGACCCCATGCTCGCTTTCCTCGACCACTGCGTCACCGAGGGCGTGCTCACCGAACAGAAGCGTCGCATCCTGCTAGTGGCCAACACCGTGCCGGAAGCGATGCAGCTTCTCGCCGGTGCATAGTAGCTGAATCGCGCTGACCAATTCGTGCATCATAGTAAGTATGCCTACTTTGTACGACCCCATCCGCATTGGAACTCTTGAACTGCCCAATCGTATTTTCATGTCGCCGCTCACGCGACTTCGCGGCACTGCAGACCACAACCCTACCGCGCTACAGGCTGAGTATTACAGCCAGCGCGCCACCGCCGGCCTCATCATTTCAGAAGGCACGCCGGTAGACCCCATGGGCGTGGGCTATGCAAATGTCCCCGGCATTTGGAGCGAGCAGCAAACCGCCGGCTGGCGTCCCGTCACCGACGCCGTACACGCTGCCGGTGGCCGCATCTTCGCGCAGATCTGGCACGTCGGTCGCATCTCGCACAGTTCATTTATCGGCGGAAAACTTCCGGTCGCGCCCAGCGCAATCGCCGCCAAAGGCCACGTCAGCCTCATCCGTCCCATCACGGAATTTGAAACTCCGCGCGCGCTGGAAACTTCCGAGCTGCCAGCCATCGTCGAGGCCTTCCGTCGCGGCGCAGCCAACGCCAAGACCGCCGGTTTTGACGGCGTAGAACTGCACGGCGCCAACGGCTATCTGCTCGACCAGTTTCTGCAGGACTCCACCAACAAACGCACCGATGCCTACGGCGGCACCATCGAGAACCGCGCCCGTTTGATGCTTGAGTGCGCCGATGCAGCTATCTCTGTTTTTGGCGCTGGCCGCGTGGCCATGCATCTCGCTCCGCGTTGCGATGCACACGACATGGTCGCTTCCAACCCCGCCGCCACCTTCGGCTACGTTGCCCGCGAACTCGGCCGCCGCAAACTTGCATTCCTCTGCCTGCGCGAACACACTGCGCCAGATAGTTTGCTGCCGCTTATCAAGAGTGAGTTTGGCGGAGTTGTAATTGCGAACGAGGGGTTTACACGCGAGAGCGCGGAGCAGATTGTTGCCGACGGTATTGCCGATGGTGTTGCCTTCGGCAAGCTCTTCATCTCGAACCCAGACCTGCCGCGCCGCCTAGCAGAGAAGGCTCCGCTAAACCAGTTCGACACGCAAACCTTCTACTCGCACGATGCAGCCGGTTACACCGACTATCCGGCGCTGGGTGAACTCGCAGCCGACTGACACGCCTCGCACTGGCACTGCCGCCGCAGATATTCCCAGGAATAGATGCCGCTCTGGTGGCCGTCATTCCAGTCGAAACGAATGGCATAGCGTCCCACCGGCGTCACTTCTTTCGGCGCGGGTGGGGCCTCAAACATTGGCAGCAGCTGCGCCGGTTTCGGTTTGGCCACGCCCGGCGCACGGCCTGTGGCTTCGCGTTCCTCGTGGCAGGTGGCGCAGGGGCAGGCATTGCGCAGCCACGCAAAACTCCACGCACTCTGGTGCCCGTCGGCCCACTCGATTTCCATTCCGGTGCCCTGCGTTTTTTTCACGCGGACATTTTTCGGCAGCATCGCCTCTGCCGGTAACTCGCGCTCCTGCCGCTGCTTTGCGGCCTTCTCCGCGCTGACGAATTGAATTCCTTCGTGGCTCATTGGTTTTCCTTTTGCTTGCGGTGCAGCCCGTCAAAATAAATCTTCAAAATAAAAATTGAAACCGACAATGCCAGCGTCACGCTATTGGATGCAATCAACGGCATGGAGTGTTCGAAAATTCCATACACCAGCCACAGCGCCAGACCGATGGAGAGCAGCGACAGCATCGGGTAGGAAAGTTCCCGCGCCGAACGCAGCCGGATGACGTGCAGCAATTGCGGCACATACGCCACCGTTGTGCAGATGGCAGCGGCGAACCCGGTCGCATCCATGATGGCCATATTGTGAAACGCAAATACTGCAAGCGTCATTCAGTCCGTTCCTTTTAGCAATCCATATTCTTGCTGCTCACGAATTATTTTTCCAGAAAAAGAATGCGGCCATGCTGCAGCCAATTGCGACGACAACAATACGCATCACTCGCGCATTCATGCGCCGTGAATATTGCGCGCCCACCCAGCCGCCAATTCCCGCCAGCACCATCGCCAGCAAACAGTAGTGCCACACCACAGCGCCTTCAATGATGAACGTAATCACAGCAACGCAGTTTGACATGCCCGCGCCCACCACCTTCAGTGCATTCATTTCAATCACGTCGTCCAACCCAAAAATCGCCAGCGCAGCCATGATTAAAAATCCCGCGCCCGCTCCGAAGTAGCCGATGTAGAACGTGATGAAAATCAGCGTGAAGAAAAGCGGGATGCGCGCCACCCGTTCGCTCTTGTGTCCCGGATGCTGCGATCGCGTCACCAGCAATTTTGAAAGCGGCCCGCTAAACCAGAAGAGCAGCGAAGCCACCAGCAGCAACCACGGAACCAGATGCATGAACGTGGCCTGCCCGGTATGCAACAACACCAGCGCTCCGGAAATGCCGCCCACAATCGATGCCGCAGCCACTGGAAGCAGCAGTCGTTTATTGCGCCACAACTCCGCGCGCAACGCCGCGGCAGAGGTCACCTGGCCCGGCCACAACGCCACAGTATTGGTTGCGTTCGCTTGGATTGGCGGCACACCCACGCCCAGCATCGCCGGAAAACTCACGAACGATCCGCCGCCGGCCATGGCATTAATCACACCCGCAAGAAACGATGCCACCACCAGCCAGATAAACCGGCCGTTGACTTGTACTAACGCGAATGCAGCTGTGTATACCGCCGAATGCATGAATCTTTATTGTACCGGTGCGATATAGCGCATCGTGTATTTGCGTTTGTTCAGGTCGTAACCAGTTCCGGAGTCGCAGCAATCAACTGCCGCGTATATGCCTCGCGCGGATTTTCGCACAGCGCCACCGCCTCGCCCGTCTCCACCAATCGCCCGCGCTGCATCACGGCAATGCGTGTGGAAAGGTACCGCACCAGCGGCATGGAGTGCGAAATAAACAGCAGCGTCAATCCATGCGTACGTTGCAAATCGCGCAGCAGGTTGATGATCTGCGCGCCCGTGCTCACGTCCAGCGCAGAGACCGGCTCGTCCAGCACCAGCAACTCCGGATGCAATGCAATCGCGCGCGCAATATTGATGCGCTGCCGCTGCCCGCCGGAAAATTCATGTGGATAACGTTCCAGCGCCGAACCATCCAGCCCCACCAACCGCAGCAACTCCGCCGCCTGCGCGGGAATTTCTTTGCGCTGCAATGTCCCGTGTATCTCAAACGGCTCGGCAAGAATTTTTCGAATACGCATCCGCGGATTCAATGCAGCATAGGGGTCCTGAAAAACAATCTGCATGCGCCGTCGCATCTGGCACAGCGTTGCATGGTTGGCGTGTAGCAGATCAACGCCGTCAAAATGTACGCTGCCCGATGTCGGTTCAATCAATCGCAGCAGCATCCGCGCCACCGTGCTCTTGCCGCTGCCCGACTCGCCCACCAGTCCCAGCGTCTCACCGCGATCAATGCGGAAGGAAACATCGTCCACCACAGTCGTGGCAGTCAGGCCTTCACCGTATCGTTTTGTCAGCCGGTTCACTTCCACCAGCGTCGTCGCTGCAGACATGCTCGGATGTTAGCATCAGATTGGTTTCAGCCAGAATCCATAAAAGTTCGCGGAGGCAATTTCAGCATGGGCACACGTTTACAGGGAAAGACCGCCATCATCACCGGTGCCAGCGCCGGCATCGGCTGGGCCACGGCCCACGCATTGGCTGCAGAAGGCGCCAACGTCGTCGTCACTGCTCGCCGCGAAGAACGGCTGAAAAAACTTGTCGCCGAAATTGAAGCCACCGGCGCCAAAGCCATCTACGTCGCCGGCGATGCATCGCTCGAGCCCACCGCCATCACCGTCGTACAGAAGGCACTCGAGGCCTTCGGCAAAATTGACATCCTCATCAACAACGCCGGCGTCGGCGTCTACAAACACATCGTCAACCTCACACTGGCCGAATATGACCGCATGGTCAACTCCAACGTGCGCAGCAGTTTTCTCTTTACGCGCTACGTCGTCCCGCACCTCATCACGCAGAAAAGCGGCACGCTGCTTTTTGTCTCCTCGGTCGCTGGCCTCTTCGGCTATCCCACGGAGTCGGTTTACTGTGCTACCAAATTCGCGCAAATCGGCATGGCACAGGCGCTGGATAAAGAACTCAGCGAGTACGGCATCCACGTCGGTGCCATCTGTCCGGGCGGTGTGAAGACGGAGTTTGCCATCGGCCACGGCCGCACCGTGGAAGGCGTCGCCGCCAGCGACATGATGGAAGCGGACGAAGTCGCCGAAGCCATCCTGCTCGCCTGCGTGCAGCGCCCCGGCACACGCATCCACCAATTAGTGATGCGCCCGATGAGCGAGCCCTGGGGCTGAGAAATATTTACGCTAAGAAATTAATCTAGCTTCGGATGCAGTTTGTGGAAGCCCGTCATCTCCTGGTACGCGCGCGCCACCGCAGCCAGTCGCGCATCCGAATACAGCGCGCCTAAAAACGTCAGGCTCACCGGAGTGCCCGGCCCGCCAATATCGTCGGCCGTGTCATTGTCATGGCTCGCCGGTGGCGGAGAATCTTTCCCGCGCAATCCATTCGGCACAATCACCGCAGGATGCCCGGTCAGGTTCGTAATGGTCAACTGGTTGCCCGTCGACGGCGTCACAATTACGTCCACCTGCTCAAAAACTTTTGCCATCTCGTGCATCAGCATCGTCCGCGCGCGCATCGCCTGCACATAATCCACCGCGGAATAAAATCTCGACGTGCGAAACAGATTCGGCCAGTCATCTGAAGTTTGCTCCGTCAGCAGGCGGTCGCGTCCGCTGCGAGTCATTTCATCAAAGGCCGCAGCACCTTCCGCTGTCAGCAGCGGAACCATCGCATCAGCAGGCAGATCGGGCAGCGTCACCGGAACCAACTCCACGCCCAGCTTTTTCATCGCCGCCAACGCCGCCACATCAAACTGATGGTCGTACACGCGCCGCGCATAAATCTCCGCCGGCTTGCTGTCATTCGGGCGGAAAGTTCCCGCATCGGCCGTAGGCTTCGGCGGCACTGGCGCTGCAAATTCCTTCGCCAGATATCCAATACGCAATTTGCGCCAATCAAACTCCGCGTCCCAGTTGAAGGCGGCCTTCTGTACCGCGCGGTCGTGTCCATCCGGTCCGTAAATTGCGTCCAGCACAATTGCGCAATCTTCCACCGCGCGGCAAATCGGTCCCAGCTTGTCCATCGACCAGCTCAACGCCATCGCTCCGGTGCGCGGAACGAATCCAAACGTCGGCCGCAGACCACTGCAACCGCATCGCGTCGACGGCGACGAAATGGATCCAAGCGTCTCCGACCCAATCGCAAAGGCAACGCAGCCCGCAGCCACTGACGATGCCGAACCCGCCGACGACCCGCTCGAACCCTGCGCCGGGTTCCACGGATTGCGCGTCCGCCCGCCAAACCATTTGTCGCCCATTGCCAGCGCGCCCAGCGATAGCTTGGCCACCAGCACCGCACCGGCAGCGTCCAGCCGCTGCACCACGGTTGCATCTTCGTTGATCTGCTGCTGCTCAAATCCGCCAGCGCCCCAGGTTGTGCGGTAGCCCTTCACGGCCAGCAAATCCTTCGCGCCCCACGGCAAGCCATGCAGTGGTCCGCGATATTTTCCCGCAGCAATTTCCTTGTCTGCCGCGCGTGCCTGCGCCAGCGCACGTCCTTCCGTCAGCGTGATGACAAAATGCAGCTTCGCGTCGTAGCGTTTCAGCCGCGCGATA
>Ga0164297_10004164_pt1 | contig 13108 bp, 9 predicted proteins | sample GEODES058metaG_FD_113539 | JGI IMG/M metagenome (GOLD analysis project Ga0164297, IMG submission 113539) | Dystrophic lake water microbial communities from Trout Bog Lake, Wisconsin, USA - GEODES058 metaG | ecosystem: Environmental > Aquatic > Freshwater > Lake | place: USA: Trout Bog Lake... | reverse complement strand
GATGCGGATCACCGACGACACAACCATGTAAATGAGAACAGCTGCTGGGATCAAAAAGTAGATGTAAGCAAAGATGATTGGCATGAACTTCTGCAAAGTCTGCATCTGGGCATTTACCTGAGTGGCCTTGTTCCGCTTGTTCATGCGGGACATTTGGACATACTGCAGAACCACGGCAATTCCGACAAGCACGAAGTAGGGGATCGCCGCCCAGATTGAACCGTGCTTCGAGAATGGCTTGAGGGCAAGGTCGATTCCGAACGACATCATCTTGCCGTTGGAGGCGATGAGATTGCAGTACATCTTGGATGAATTCGGGATATAGCGAGGAGCGACATTTGTCATCGCAAAGGACAGATGACAGGCCTGAGGAACTGGAATCTTGGTCGTCGTGGTGTTTGTAAGGCCACGAATGATGTCGTAGAGGATGATCAGGAACGGGAACTGGATGAACATCGGAAGGCAGCCGCCGGCCGGGTTGACCCCCTCCTCCTTGAAGAGACGCATCTGCTCTTCCTGGAGCTGCGCCCTGTTCTCTGGGCCCTTGTACTTCTGCTGCAGCTTCTTGATCTCGGGCTGCACGCGTTGCATGGCGATCATCGACTTGGTGCTCTTGACCGTCAGTGGGGTCAGCACGCCCATGATCAAGATGGTGAGCAGGGTGATTGCCAGTGCGTAGTTGGGGACGACGGCGTAGATCCATGACAGGATCAGCGCGAAGAGCTTGAAGATGGGCTGGAAGATGCTGCCAACCGCGTGGGTGATGCTGTTGGCGAACAGCACGTTGGTGCTGGCGATGGTCATCGTGACTCTCCAATCTCAAGGGGCACCAGGTCGACGCCGTGGCCGCCGAACGGGTTGCACCGCATGATTCGCCAGATGGCCATGCGGCCACCGGTCAGAAGGCCGTGGTGCTCGATGGCTTCCACGGCATAGGCCGAGCAGCTTGGGCTGAACCGACAGGGGGACATCGCACCATGTCGGAGCGCCTGGTACGCGCCGATGGCCTTGATGGCCCCTCGTGCGGCGACGCTCGTTGTGTTCTTGTCGCTCATTGCGTAGAGCTCCTTGGGCCCCCTGCCTGGGAAAACGCTTCGTGCAGGGTGTGGATAAGTGTGTCGAAGGGGAGGTCGGTCACCTCGGCGTCGGTGCCGACCAGGTAGGCACCCGGGGCAACCTCGGTGGCAAACGTCGCCACCGCAGCTCGGACTCGCCGTCGAATGGTGTTCCGCTGGACTGCTCCACCGCACCGCTTTGAGACGGAGAACGCCACCTGCGGCGAGACGAGCGTGTCCTCCGTCGGGACGAACGCCACCCGGATCGGTCCCCGACGCGCCCGTCCTGCTGGCCGCCTGAGCGCCTCGAAGGTCGCTCGGGAGACGACCGGCTCGACCGGGCGTCGGGGCATCGACCTAGACGGTCAGACGGTGACGGCCCTTGGCGCGCCGTGAACGAAGGACGGCACGACCAGCCTTGGTCGACATCCGAGACCGAAATCCATGGGTCTTGGCCCGCTTGCGTGTGTTGGGCTGATAGGTGCGCTTCACTGTTTCTTGCCTTCCGTTCTTGCGCCGTCACCGGGGGCGTGTCGCCGTCGGCGACAACTGCGCCACCGAGTGGTGCGCGACGTAATCGCCCATGCTAGGCGCGCCAGGGCCCTCTCCACTAGTCGAATCGATTCTGATCGGCTAGGTTCGTCCCTCCACCGGTGCGAGCGCGTGACATCGAGCCAGGCTCAGCGCGCTCCACACCTGTGGATGGACTTGTGGGAAACCGCGCATGGAGTGGAGAGGTGGCAATGGACGAGATCGTGGAGATTTGGGGCAATTGTGCTCCTGCTCTTCGTGAATCCGTCTCTGATGCCGTCTGGCAGATGTGGCTCTCCAAGGTGTCCCCTGTGGATATCTCTGGGGATATGTTGACGCTCTCCGTTCCCAACACCATCATTCGCTCGAAGGTGAACGACCGTTTCATCAGCTTGCTCCGCGACGCCGCGAGTGCGGAGACCGGTCGGCCGATGGACATCTCGCTCATCGTGGTGTCGGACTTCGACGACGATCTGTCCATCACCGACACGACTCCTGCGACGCCACCGGTGCTCACGCCCCCACCGGCTCCGGTCTCGGCCTCTCCTCGCGCCACAGGCTCAGTCCGGCTCGACGAACGGTTCACCTTCGACACCTTCGTCCCTGCGTCGTCCAACCGGCTGGCACTCGCCGCCGCCCAGACCGTCGCCGAGACGCCGGGTCGTTCGTACAACCCTCTCTTCATCTATGGCGCCTCCGGGCTAGGAAAGACGCACCTGCTCCACGCCATCGGGAACTGGGTGGTCCAGAACTACCCGAACCACCGGGTCCTCTACGTCACCACCGAGACCTTCTTGAACGACTTTGTGGACTCCATCCGACAGAACAGCCAGGTCCTCTTCAAGAAGCACTACCGAGAGTGCGACGTGCTCTTGATCGACGACGTCCAGTTCATGCAGAACAAGGAAGGCCTCCAAGAGGAGCTCTTCCACACGTACAACGCTCTCCATGGAGCTGGCAAGCAGATCGTGCTCACCTCGGATCGGCCGCCGAAGTCCATCGAGACCCTCGAGGATCGCCTGCGCAGCCGTCTTCTCTCCGGTCTGCTGGCCGAGATCGACCCACCAGACCTCGAGACCCGACTCGCCATCTTGCGAACCAAGGCCCAAGGCGATGGCATCGTGCTCCCCGATGATGTTGGTGAGTTCATTGCGACCAACGTCCGGGACAACATCAGAGAGCTCGAGGGTGCGTTGACTCGCGTCACCGCCTTCGCCTCTTTGAGTGGCGTACCCATCTCCCTTGAGCTGGCCCAGCAGGTCCTCTCCGACATTGGCGCCGAGCCCAAGCTGATCACCCCGGACATGATCCTCGATGCCGTAGCTCAGGCCTATGGCTTGAGCGTCGACGAGATCACCGGCCCTCGCCGGGCCCGACCCCTTGTCACGGCCCGCCATGTGGCCATGTACCTGATCCGAAACCTCACGGACTACAGCTATCCCTCGATCGGGAAGGTCTTCGGCGACCGGGACCACTCCACCTGCATCAGCGCTGTCGAGAAGATCGCAGGGCAGATGAAGGAGCGCCGTCAGCTCTACGAGCAGGTGACCGCGCTGATCCATGAGATCAAGGGAAGTGGTTAGAAGCTGTGGAGAATCACCATCAGAGCTGGTGGGAGGGACCTCGCAACCTGGGGACCACCACCCCCTTCCTCCACAGCTCCCCACCTCAGCACGACTCGTCCGGCGCGCACCGTCCACGGTCCTCCCAGGCGCTGGGGATTGCGATTTCTCCTGTGAGCAGGAAGGATTCCCCGTTATCCCCAATCCACAGGACCTACTACAACTCCTCATTCTCTAAAGAGACCATCTGGTGTGGCCACCGAGCCCACAGAAAGGAACCGATCAGATGAAGTTCCGCTCCGAGCGCGATTCCCTAGTTGAAGCTCTCTCGACCGCTGGTCGAGCGGTCTCCAGCCGACTCACCATGCCGGTGCTCTCCGGCCTCCTCGTCTCGACGGAGGGCAACAAGCTCACCGTGACCGGGACCGACGGTGATCTGTCCATCCGGGTCTCGCTCGAAGTGATCGGGATCGAAGACGGGACCGCAGTGATCCCTGCTCGTCTGGCGACGGACATCACCCGATCCCTGGAACCAGGCGCCGTGACGTTCGAGGCGGCAGACGAGAAGGTCGACATCTCGGCAGCTCGATCGCAGTTCACCCTTCGCTCGTATCCCACGGTCGAGTTCCCTGGCATCTCGTTCAACCAGGAGGTCTCGGCCCACATCCCCGCCGGAACCCTGGCCGAGGGTCTCCGCCAGGTCGTCCGCGCCTCGTCGAACGACGACGCACGCCCACTCCTGACCGGTGTGCTGCTCACCACCAGCTCCGGGTCGCTCCGGCTGGTGGCCACCGACTCCTACCGGTTGGCGCTGCGCGACCTCGAGGGAGCAGACGGCGTGGTCGGGGATGAGGACATCCTGGTTCCCGCCAAGGCCCTTGCTGAGCTCCAGCGGCTCATTACCCCAGGCGACGAGGGTCGGGTGGGTGTCACCACCACAGCATCGGAGATCACCTTCTCCATCGACAAGGTCTCCATCTCGACGCGGCTGATCTCAGGGACCTATCCCGACTACCGACAGCTCATCCCTGAGTCCTACCCGAACACCCTGCACCTCGGGAAGGAGACCCTGATCGGCGCCCTGCGTCGCGTCCGTCTCTTGGTCAAGGACAACACCACGCCGGTTCGTCTCTCGATGCGCGAGGGCGGGGTCGACCTCAAGGTGGTCTCCCAAGAGGTCGGTGAGGGGACCGAGACCGTCGACGGTGACTTCACAGGCGAGGAGCTCACGATCGCCTTCAACCCCAGCTATCTGATCGAGGGTATCGAGGCGGTGGCCGGCGATGAGGTCATCATCGAGACCTCTGACGCCACGCGGCCAGCGACGGTTCGCAGTGGTGAGGCGGACAGCTATCGCTATCTCCTCATGCCTGTTCGCGTCTCGTGAACCGCAAGGGGGCCCGTGGGACTCCAACATCTTGAACTGACCGGGTTCCGCGCCTTCGAGCAGGCGATCTTCGAGCCCGACCCTTCGGGCACCACCGTGCTGATCGGCCCCAACGGCACTGGGAAGACTTCGTTGCTCGAGGCGGTGGGCTACCTCGGCCTCGGTCGCTCGCTTCGAGGATCACCGCGCGAGGCGATGATCCGCAATGGCGCCGAGACCGCCATCATTCGAGCGTCCCTCGCCAGCGATGAGCGAGACCTGCTCATCGAGGCGGCGCTCGTGCGCGAGGGGCGCAACCGCATCCAGATCAACCGCCAGGCGGTCCGGACCCGCCGCGACCTGGCCGAAGCCGTTCCCGTCACGACCTTCTGCCCCGATGATCTCGTCGTCGTCCAGGGCGGCCCTGCGGGACGCCGAGACCTCCTCGATGACGCCCTGAGCCTGCTCGACCCACAGGCCGGCGCGCTGCTCGAGGAAGTGGACAAGATCCTCCGACAGCGCAACGCGCTTCTCAAGAGCGCCAATGGGCGGCTCACCCCGGACATCGAGGCGACGCTCGACGTCTGGGACGATCGCTTCACCCGGGCAGGTGATCGGCTCATCGAGCGTCGACAAGACCTCTTGGCCACCTTGGCTGATCCGATCGACCACGCGTATCGCTCGCTGTCCGGACAGCTGGTGCCCGGTGTCGCCATGGTGGCCTACGAGCCCTCAGCCCCCGAAGGACTGGCGCTCGCGCTCGCTGGATCCCGTCGCGACGATCTCCGACGGGGGATCACCACGATCGGCCCTCAGCGCGACGACCTCTTGCTCCTCTTGGAAGGTCGAGATGCCCGAACACAGGCTTCGCAAGGCGAGCAGCGCACCTTTGCGCTGGCCCTTCGCCTCGCTGTCCACCTTGCTGCCCGCGATCACCTGGGAGCGCCACCCCTCCTGCTGCTCGACGATGTGTTCTCCGAGCTCGACCCAGACCGCGCCCGGCGACTGGTCAACGAGCTCCCACCGGGTCAGGCCCTGGTCACAACGGCCTCACCCCTCCCCCCAGGTGTGGAACCGGCACTCATCCTCGACGTGGCCACCTTGCTCGAGTCCGATGGCTAGCCGGCGGCGTCGCGGGGACGGCCCCCTCCCGTTGAGCACCTCGATCGAGCAGGTCGCAGGACGGCTGACCAAGGTCGATCTCCTTGGCTTCGCAGCCATTGCGGACGCCTGGGAAGGCATCGTCGGGAGTCCGATGGCCGCCCACCTGACTCCCCGGACGCTCGAGGGGACGACCTTGATCGTGGGCGTCGACGCACCAGCGTGGGCCACCCAGGCGCGCCTGGCCTCGGGGGCGATCTTGGCGGCCATCGCTGCGGAGGTCCCTGTCGAGGTCAGCGAGCTCAAGGTGGTCGTCCGCGCGCCAGAGGGACCCCGAACCTGACACTCCTGTCGGGTAGGATCATGTTTCGTTCGGAACATCTGCGTTCGCCGGAGCGCGCCCGAAATGGGGGCCCGGCGACGTGTGAAGGGGAGCTGCGTGGCCAAGGCGGAGAAGACAGAGGCGTCGTACAGCGCGAGTGACATCACGGTGCTCGAGGGGCTTGAGCCCGTCCGCAAGCGTCCGGGCATGTACATCGGCTCGACCGGCCCTGCGGGTCTTCACCACCTCATCTGGGAGGTCGTCGACAATGCGGTCGACGAGGCCATGGCCGGCCACTGCACCAGGATCGACGTGACGCTCCTGGCCGATGGCGGGTGCAAGGTCTCCGACGACGGCCGAGGCATCCCCGTGGATCCCCACCCGCAATACGAGGGCAAGTCGGCGGCCGAGGTGGTCCTGACCGTGCTGCACGCGGGTGGCAAGTTCGGCGGTTCTGGCTACAAGGTCTCCGGTGGCCTCCACGGAGTCGGCGTCTCGGTGGTCAATGCCCTGTCGACGAACCTCAAGCTCGAGATCGACCGCAACGGCGATCACCACCTGCTCAACTTCGCCGACGGCGGTGTGGTGCAGGGAAAGCTTGAGATCGTTGGCACCGCGCCTCGCGGCCGGACCGGCACCACGGTGACGTTCTACCCAGACCCCTCGATCTTCGAGGACATCGACTTCCGCGCCCAGACGGTGCTCGAGCGGCTCCAGATCATGGCGTTCTTGAACAAGGGCCTTGAGATCCGCTTCGCCGACGAGCGGGTGGGGCGACAGCAGACCGAGACCTTCAAGTACAACGGCGGCATCGTTGACTACGTCAAGCACCTCAACGCCGCCAAGGAGTCCCTGTTCAAGAAGGTGGCCTCCTATGAGGTCGTCGAGGAGACCATGGAGGTCGAGGTCGCCCTCCAGTGGAACACCTCGTACAACGAGTCGGTCTACTCCTTCGCCAACGGGATCTCCACCATCGAGGGTGGCATGCACGAGGAGGGGTTCGGCAAGGCGCTCACCAACGTGGTGAACAAGTACGCCCGAGCCACCGGCGCGCTCAAGGAGAAGGAAGACAACCTCACCAAGGACGACATCCGAGAGGGCCTCACCGCCATCATCGCCGTCCGGCTGGCCGAGCCTCAGTTCGAAGGCCAGACCAAGGGCAAGCTCGGGAACGTCCCCATGCGCTCGCTCGTCGAGCGAGCCACCAACGCCAAGCTCATGGAGTGGTTCGAAGAGAACCCCCGCGAGGCCAAGCAGGTGCTCCAGAAGGCCACCTTGGCGGCCCGGGCACGCATCGCCGCTCGTTCCGCCCGTGACCTGACCCGGCGCAAGTCGGCGCTCGACGGTGCGGGGTTGCCGGGCAAGCTGGTGGACTGCTCGGGGCGCGACCCGCGCGACTCGGAGCTCTTCATCGTTGAGGGCAACTCGGCAGGCGGCTCGGCCAAGGACGCTCGAAACCCTCGGACCCAAGCGATCTTGCCGATTCGCGGCAAGATCCTCAACGTCGAGCGGGCACGCGTCGACAAGATGCTCAAGAACACCGAGGTCCAGGCACTGATCGCGGCGATCGGCGCCGGGCTGGCGGAGGACTTCGACCTCGAGAAGATCCGCTACCACAAGATCATCCTGCTGGCCGATGCTGACGTGGACGGCAGCCACATCCGCACGCTGCTCCTGACCTTCTTCTTCCGTCAGATGAAGCCGCTCGTGGAGGCCGGCCACGTCTATGTGGCCCAACCACCCTTGTACTCGACGTTGGTCGGCAAGGAGAAGCAGTACCTGAAGGACGACGCGGCCAAGGATGTCTTCTTGGCCGAGAACCCGAACCACAAGAACGACTTCCAGCGACTCAAGGGACTCGGCGAGATGGACTACGACGAGCTGCGGGAGACCACCATGGACCCCACCAAGCGCTCGCTGCTCCAGATCAACGTCGACCAGGCCGCTCTGGCCGATGAGGTCTGCAGCGTCTTGATGGGCGAAGACGTGGAGCTCCGCCGGAACTTCATCCAGAAGAACGCAAAGGACGTCCGCTTCCTCGACATCTGAGGGGCGAGAGGAATCACATGGCACGAAGCAAGCGCGGCATCGACGACCCGACCCCCGAAGGGGAGGAGGAGGTCGAGGGCTACATCGAACCCGTCGAGATCCAAGAGGAGATGGAGCGATCCTTCCTCGAGTACTCGATGTCCGTCATCGTCTCTCGTGCGCTGCCCGACGTGCGCGACGGCCTCAAGCCGGTGCACCGCCGGATCCTGTACTCGATGTTCGCGCAGGGCCTGCGGCCTGATCGACCCCACGCCAAGTGCGCCAAGGTGGTCGGTGAGGTCATGGGCACGTACCACCCGCACGGTGACACGGCGATCTATGACGCCTTGGTCCGCATGGCCCAGGACTTTTCGATGCGCCACACGCTCGTCGACGGCCACGGCAACTTCGGTGGCACCGGCCCCGACGAGGGTGCGGCAGCCATGCGCTACACGGAGTGCCGGCTCGAGTCGCTGGCCCTCGAGCTCATGGCGGGCATCGACGAGGAGACCGTCAACTTCACGCCGAACTACGACAACACGGACGAAGAGCCCGTCGTGCTCCCGGCGCGCTACCCGAACCTGCTGGTCAACGGCTCACAGGGCATCGCGGTCGGCATGGCAACCAACATCCCGCCCCACAATCTCGGTGAGATCATCGACGCCACGCTCTACCTCCTCGACCATCCCGAGGCCACCCCCGACGAGCTCATGGCCTTCGTCAAGGGACCCGACTTCCCGACGGGTGCTCAAATCCTCGGTCGCCAGGGCATCTTGGATGCGTACCGGACTGGTCGTGGCTCGATCAAGATGCGCGCGGTCGCCGAGATCGAGGAGACCAAGGGCGACACCCGCATCGTGGTCACCGAGTTCCCCTTCCAGGTCTCCGTCGAGGCGATCGAGGAGCGAATCCACGACCTCGTCAAGAACAACGAGATCGACGGGATCTCTGCCCTCCAGAACGACTCCGCTGGTCGCAAGCCCCGCCTGGTGATCAAGCTCAAGCGCGACGCCAACGCCAATGTGGTGCTCAACAAGCTCTACAAGCACACCTCGCTGCAGACCTCGTTCGGCGTGAACACCTTGGCGCTGGTCGACGGGGTCCCGCGCACGCTCAACCTGGCCCAGGTGCTCGGCCACTACATCGCGCACCAGGTCGAGGTCGTCACCCGACGCACCGAGTTCCGCCTCGACAAGGCGCAGCGTCGCGCGCACATCATCGAAGGCCTCCTCCGAGCCATCGACATGCTCGACGAGGTCATCGCCACCATCCGCGCCTCCGATGACCGGCCGGCGGCGCAAGCTGCCCTCATCGCGGAGCCTTTCAGCTTCTCCGAAGAGCAGGCCAAGCACATCTTGGACATGACCCTCGGCCGACTCACTCGACTCGGTCGCACCGACCTCGAGGACGAGATGGCCAAGCTCCGCGAGGAGATTGCCGGGCTGGAGCTCATCTTGGGCGATGAGGCAGTGCTCCGACGGGTCATCGGTGAGGAGATGACCGAGGTTCGTGACAAGTACGCCAACGAGCGTCGCTCCATCGTCACCCACGACCCCGGCGAGCTGGGCGTCGAGGACCTCATCGATGATGAGGAGTGCGTGGTCACCATGACCAAGGCGGGCTACGTGAAGTCGGTCGCAGCCGACGCCTTCCGCACCCAGGGCCGAGGTGGTCGAGGCGTGAAGGGGGCGACCCTCAAGGATGAGGATCTCGTCACCCAGGTGATCCACACCTCGAGCCATGCCCACCTGCTGCTGTTCTCCAACAAGGGCAAGGTCTATCGTCTGCGCGGCCACGAGATCCCCATGAAGGAGCGAGCGGCGAAGGGCACAGCCATCGTCAACCTGTTGAACCTGGCTCCTGATGAGACCATCGAGGCGATCGTCAGCACAAGGGACTTCCCGGAGGCCTCCTCGCTGGTCTTCGTCACCAAGCTGGGCCAGGTCAAGAAGACGCTCTTCAATGAGTACGACAAGTCGCGCCGCGAGGGCTTCATCGCCATCCGACTCAACGACGGCGATGAGCTGATCCGAGTCGTCGAGACCGTCGAGGGCGACGATTGCTTCATCGTCACAGAGAAGGGGATGACCATCCGCTTCGCCGTGTCCGATGTCCGCAACATGGGCCGTTCGGCAGCGGGTGTCCACGGCATCAAGCTCAAGGAGGGCGACCGGGTCGTCAGCCTCGACGTGGCCAAGGACGAGGCCGACATCTTGTTGGTGACCGATGCTGGCTTCGGGAAGCGCACCAAGCTGGAGCGCTTCAACCGCCAGAACCGTGGTGGCCAAGGCGTTCGCGGCATCAAGCTCACCGCTGCTCGCGGTCGCGTGGTCAGTGCCTTCATGGTCTCGCTGGACGAGGAGATCCTCCTCGTGTCCTCGGGTGGGGTGATGATCAGGATGCCAGTCCGAGAGATCGCGTCGCAGGGTCGCGATGCCACGGGTGTGCGCGTCATGAACCTTGACGACGGACAGGTCGTCGCCGCGGTCGCACGGGTGGCCGAAGAGCCACCGAGCGAGGGCTGATCACCTCGGTGGCGTCACCGAATACAGCGTGAATTCGCGGTGTTGAAGTTTTGTTAATCTCTCGGGGTGGCCACAGCAAAGGCTCCCGATCCGACGAGGAGAGCGCTTCTCGAGCGCGGGCTTGAGCTGGTGGTCGAACGAGGCCCTGAGGGTGTCACGACCGAAGCGCTCGTCGAGAGGAGCGGTGTCGATCCCGCCACGGCGCGCCAGCACTTCGAGGACGAGGAGCACCAGCGCTCCCTCGTCGCCCAGGTTGCTCGTGAGGCCATCGGCACATGGATGATCGAAGCCGCGGAGTCGGCAGACATCACCGATGATCCTCATGAGAGCGCTCGGCTCCGGTTCCGAGCCGTCGGTGAGGCCTATCTTGACTTCGCCCTCGTCGAGCCCACGCTCTTCTCCATGGCCTTCCTCCACTCGGCTGCCCGTGCGGGTGCACCCGACGAACCAGATCCATGGGGGGTGCTGACCGACGCCATGGAGGAGCTTGTGCTCGACGGCCAGCTGAGCACCGAGCGCCTGATCGACGGTCCGATCATCGGTTGGGCCGCCGTGCATGGACTGGCCACGATCTTCGTGCAGACCGGGGTGACCGACTCCTCCGAAGCGCGCAACGACATCGCCATGGTGCTCGAGGGGGTCGGGCGAGCGCTTGGGCTGGCACCCCCAGGACCCGAACGTCGGATCGAGCTCAACGACCTCGACCGACGCGACTCGGTCATCCGCCCAGACCGCGATCTCGAGCCACCCTCTGCCGGAGGACGCCAACCACCTCGCAACATCCTTCTCGAGGCTGAGGAGGTGTCGTGCGCCGCGCTAGAGCTGTGATGGGTCGGTGACCCCTGCGGCGACCTTGCCGAGGAGCCGGACGAGGGTCTCGGGAGGCTGCGCGCCGGGGACGGCGAAGCGACCATCGATCACGTAGGTCGGCACACCGCTGAAGCCGGCTTCCTGCGCCATCGCCTCATCGGCGCGGACGTCCTCGACGTAACGATCGGACTCGAGCATCGAGGTGACCTCGTCCGGGTCGAGCCCGAGGCTGGTTCCGATGTCGACGAGGACGGATCGGTCGCTGAGGCGTCGACCCTCGGTGAAGTAGGCGGCGAAGAGGGCCTCGGCGGCCTGGCCCCCCATGCCTGCCTCTTCGGCCATCTTGGCCAACCGATGCGCGTCGAAGCTGTTCCCGAGCTGGACCGCATCGAGGTCGTAGTCGAGGCCCACCGACGCGGCCATCGCCGTCATCTGCCGGTTCATCTCCACCGCCTGCTCGAGCGGCACCTGGTACTTCGCCGAGAGGATCTCGCTCATGGACTTGGTCGTGCTCGTCGGGGCGGAGGGATCGAGCTCGAACGCTCTCCATCGGATCTCGACCTCGTCGAGGTCGAGCTCGGCCAGTGCCGTCTCCAAGTTGCGCTTCCCCACGTAGCACCACGGGCAGGCGACGTCGCTCCAGATGTCGATTCTCATGCTCATGACCCTAGAGCGGCGCTGCGCCGAGGAATCGGTCACAATCTGTGCATGGCTCCATTTCGTTGCTCAGCCCAAGAGGCGGCGGCACTCATCCGCCCCGTCGACACCATCGGCATGGGGCTTGGCCCCGCCAACCCACATGCCTTCTTGGCTGCGCTCTCCGCCCGAGACGATTTCGAGGACCTCACGCTCGGTGGTGCGCTCGTCCTCGGGCTCTTCGATGTGTTCTCCAAGCCCACCGTGCACTACCGGTCGGGCTTCTTCGGGCCTGCGGAGCGCTTCTACGCTGCCACGGGCGCCAACGTCGAGCTGGTCCCCGCTGGCTTTCGCCAGTTCGGCAGGATCCTCGAGCTCATGGCGCCGCGGGTGATGGTGGCCCAGGCCAGCGTGCCTGATGAGCACGGCACCGTCTCGCTCTCGCTGCACTACGGCGCCACGGCGGACGCGCTCCGTGCCGCAGGCCGAGACCCGGATCGTGTGCTGATGATCGAGACCAGCCCGCACCTGCCAGTGACCCGAGCGCTCGAGGGCTACGACAACACCTTGGACCTTTCCGAGATCGACGTGCTCATCGAGGCAGACGAGCAGCCGTTCGTCCTGGCGGAGGTGCCCACCAGCGACATCGACGAGCAGATCGCCCTCCATGCGCTCGAGCTCATCGAGGATGGATCGACGCTCCAGACCGGCATCGGGTCGATCCCAACGATGGTGGCGACCAAGCTGGCCGAGGGCTCGAAGGGCGGCTTCGGCATCCACTCCGAGATGCTCACCGACGGCATCATGCGCCTGCACAAGGCCGGCAAGGTGACCAACGATGCGAAGGGCATCTTCGAGGGGGTGTCGGTGACCACCTTTGCCCTCGGCTCCGCCGAGCTCTATGAGTGGCTCGACCACAACGACGAGGTGGCGTTCGCGCCCGTGAGCGTGGTCAACGATCCGACGATCATCTCTGACAACGTCAACTTCGTCTCGATCAACGGCGCCATCAGCGTCGATCTCTACGGGCAGATCGTGGCTGACTGCATCGACGGGCGCCAGATCTCCGGGGTGGGTGGGCACGAGGACTTCGTCTCGGGAGCCGAGCTTGGGGTCGACGACTGCAGCCTCGTCTGCCTGGAGTCGACCATCGAGCTCAACGGTGAGCGTCG
>Ga0164297_10004162_pt1 | contig 13111 bp, 11 predicted proteins | sample GEODES058metaG_FD_113539 | JGI IMG/M metagenome (GOLD analysis project Ga0164297, IMG submission 113539) | Dystrophic lake water microbial communities from Trout Bog Lake, Wisconsin, USA - GEODES058 metaG | ecosystem: Environmental > Aquatic > Freshwater > Lake | place: USA: Trout Bog Lake... | reverse complement strand
CGCCGAAATTTCAGGCAAGGGAAGGCATGACCCATGTGTTGTTCCCCGAGCAGTGGTGATAGTAGAAGCCATGGCAGCGTTGGTGCTTGCCGATCATTGGTTGAGAAATAGGAATTCTTTTATATAGGACGAAGAAGAAGGGAGAATGGAGAATGGAGAATGGACAAAGGATTAAGGAGTAAGGAGTAACAGGATTACGAAGTTTTAAAAACTTCGTAATTCTCTTCTCCCAAGATCTTTCGGATTTGCGGACTTCCCGACTATTTTTAAATCACAGATTCTATCAGATTATCTGAATTACACAGATTTTGCCTAAACAAAAGCATCTTTCGGACTTAGGCGGACTTCCGAAATTCCCGACTATTTTTTAATCACATATTCTATCAGATTATCTGGATCACACAGATTTTGCTTAAACAATAGCATCTTTCGGACTTAGGCGGACTTCCGAAATTCCCGACTATTTTTGAATCACAGATTTTATCAGATTATCTGAATTACACAGATTTTGCCTAAACAAAAGCATCTTTCGGACTTAGGCGGACTTCCGGAATTCCCGACTATTTTTTAATCACAGATTCTATCAGATTATCTGGATCACACAGATTTTGCTTAAACAATAGCATCTTTCGGACTTAGGCGGACTTCCCGACTAAAAAAACCTTTGTCCTTTGTCCTTTCTCCTTTTACCTTTGACAAATGTTTTCCTCTACCATCCAGCTTTACAAAAATGCCTACAGCGGATTGTCACGTAACAGCTGGTATTTGTGCCTGGTGATGCTGATAAACCGCAGTGGCACCATGGTTGTGCCTTTCATGACCATCTATTGCCATAAAGTATTACATTTTACCATGCCTGAAGCTGGCTATATTATGGGCTTTTTTGGTGCAGGATCTATTTTTGGAGCACTAATTGGTGGCAAGATCACGGATAAGAAAGGCTTTTATTATGTACAGTTGTTTGCCTTACTTTCAGGAGGTGTGCTATTTATCGTACTGGGGTTTCAGGCCACCTTTCTTTCGGTAGCAATTTGTTCCTTTATCCTGAGCTTATGTAATGAATCCTTCCGACCGGCCAACTCGGCGGCGATTGTGCATTACAGTACTCCCGAAAATAAAACCAGATCAAATTCGCTCAACAGGCTGGCGGTAAATATGGGCTGGATATTTGGCGGCATGCTGGGTGGCATGCTTGCCAGTATCAATTACCATTTACTGTTTTGGGTTGATGGCTTTACCAATATACTGGCAGCCCTGCTCCTGCTCAAACTAATTCCAGCTTCGAGCATCGCCAAGACAATGAAAAAGGCAAGCGAAATAATCGGACCTCCCGCTCATAAGGATCGCATCTACCTGTTTTTTATTGGACTGGTCATTTTATTTTCCACCTGTTTCTTTCAGCTGTTTACCATGCAACCCTTGTTTTACAAAACACAATGGCATTACAGCGAATTTTATATCGGACTGTTGATGGGTATCAACGGCTTGCTGATCGTGCTTTTTGAAATGGTGATCATCCACAGTCTCGAAAATAAAAAACATCCTTTGAGCTACATCTATAAAGGTGTATTAATAACTGGCTTTGGCTTTGTGCTACTTAATTTTTTACCTGCCGCCCCATGGTCGGCACTGGTCATCCTGTTGTTTATAACCCTGGGCGAAATTTTGGCCATGCCTTTTATGAATTCGTTCTGGATCATGCGCACCAATGCCGGAAACCGGGGAAGTTATGCTGCACTATATACTACGGCATGGTCAATTGCGCAAATAATGGCACCAATTATTGGCGGTCTCGCGATATCATTTGTTAGTTTTGATTTGCTTTGGTGGATCACCGGCGCCATTTGCTTATTCGCCGCCATCGGATTCGTACTATTGCTGCGAACAAATTTTACTGAGAAACCTGTCCCCCTGGAAGAAACTGTATTCTAATGAAAAAAGCCCTGTTGTTCGACCTCGACAATACCATTTACCCGGTAAGTGCAATTGCCGATCAGCTTTTTACCAGCCTGTTTAACTTGCTGGATCAAAATAGCGCCCTTATCAATCAAAGTGATACCAATACCGTCGAATTGATCAAGGAGGAAATGACCCGCAGGCCATTCCAGCATATTGCAGATAAATATGAACTCGATACCAACATCCGAAACCAAATGCTGCAGGCGCTACGGCAACTGACTTATGATTTGCCGATGGAACCTTTTAGGGACTATCATCAGCTGAAAAATATTCCCTTAGAAAAATTTCTGGTGACCACCGGTTTCCCGAAACTACAGTTAAGTAAGATCAAACAACTGGGCATAGCGGATGATTTTAAAGAGATCATCGTGGTCGACCCCGACCAAAGTGACCGCACGAAGAAAGATGTTTTTGAAGGGATCATAGCTAAATACAATTACCAACCCGAAGACCTGCTGGTAATTGGCGACGACCCGGAATCAGAGATCAAAGCAGGTTTGGCGCTGGGAATTGAAACGTTTTTGTTTGACCCGGAAAACAAACATTCAAGAAATAACAGTACTTTCTATTCAAAGTATTTGACTGACGCGCTGACGATTATCGGCAAAACGACAAGAAATTAATCCAGGTCCGGATCATAATCAGCTGGCAGCATTCCTGCTACACGATATTGCCCCCAGGTACCAGAAAATGTTCGACTGTATGGATTTAGCACCCAGCCATTCATATCAAAAAAAGCATAAAGCGAGGTAAAATTCACCATACTAAAATCACCATCGAAATGCACCTGTTTTGCGGACGGATTCTTATTTTGACGGTGACGCTTATCATACCCTATATAAAGACCGTCGAATTCGCAACCCAATGCATAGATACCATCCCGGTCAGTAGGTTTAAAAATTTCACTTCTGTTCAATGGGTACTCAAACAACTTGCTTTTAATTACCGGTAGCTGAGCATACCTTGTCCAAATTGCCAGCGAATCGCGCCATAAGCTGCCTTTTGCCTTATTATCTTTCAATTGGTTGAAGTGATTGATCTTTGTATTGATCAGGCTATCTGGTGGGCGTTCAGGATTTTTAAAAACAGCTAACTGAAAAACCATAAACCCTTCGGCTTCAATTGAATTATGGAGCAGTGAACGAAGAAAATGCATTTCAGAGCCCTCGTATACGTCTTTCCGCTTTTTTTTCCATCGCGCCTGCTGCGCCTCACTGCCAGTTAAATTTTCAAATAACACCGAACCATTAAAGCTTACGGTAGAACTAATTCCAATAGTTTTATATTGAAAATCAGTCAACAGGTATTTGATTCGGTATCCTAAAGCTTCATTTTCAATGACAATAAAATCACTCGACGTTGCATTGATCACACCCGTTTTAAAATCAGGATCGAAATCAATCACAGAGGGATTAATAATCTTACAACTACCGGCCAGGCTTGAAGGTCCCAGGAATTGATCCGTAAATATTTGAAGGTATCGGTTTCTTTGAGCTTCATCCAGGGGTTTAATCACTACTTCATGTAATGCAATTACTTTGACCGACAATTCAATATCCGGCAATATCAGTGTCTCGTTATTAAGTGTTATTGTTTGACGTTGTGTTTCAAAACCCACCATAGAAACTACCAGTTCGTAAGTGCCGGCTTTAATACCCTTAATTGAAAAACTCCCGTCGGCCGCAGTTTGACCACCGAAAGTAGCGTTGCTTAAAAACACATTCACATAGGCCAGTGGCTTTTTATCGGCATGATCTATGACCCTACCCTGGATGGTTGACTGAGCAAAACATAGGCGGAAAGTAAATACTATTAAAGTCACTAATATGACCTTTCGATTAAAGAAAAGGTTTGGTCTCAATTCAAAATACATTTAAGTATATTAAATACAGCTATCTGTTAATTCAGCGTTTTTTTAGTTCTGCAATACCCTTACCGTCACCAATAATTGCCCGTTATGCCGCATCACATGCTCGGCAGCATGCGTAAGCAGACCGATAACGGTAGATGGTAGCTGGGCTCGGCCAACTCCCCGAACATCAGTAAGGGTACTTTCATCGGTAGTTTTCAGTTGGGCAATGGCTTTATCAACCTGGGTATTAAAATTATTTAGCATTACAGTAAGACCCGGGGCTTGTGCACTTTCCCTACCCTCGGCTGCCAGATACGCCAATTGTTCGCTGCTGAGCGCTTCGCCACGGGCGTAGGTAAACAATCTATCTAATACCCCTGTTAAATGCTGCAAATGGAAAGCCGGACTTGCCAATCCTGCCGGCCTTACCCAAAGAAAAACCTCAGGAAATCCACTTATCAACACATTAACTTCTTCTCGTGCTTGCAACAAGGCATGGGCGACCGGTTGCAATAATGATGGTACACCTTCAAGCGGGCCACGTAGCCAAACTTCTATTTTTCTCTCAGTTTCCAAATTGCTTGTGTATTTTCGCAGCAAATAAGTGCATTGCAAAGTAAGTTAGTACTAAAAATAATAATATTGAATTAAAACTTAAATTGATTCAAAACACTATATTGAAGAATATAATTATGAATAGCCACAGTCGACGAAAAATTTATTTCCCTTATGCTTTTTTGCTTGTGGTTTTGGGATCGCTGTTATTTTTCCAGGGATGTAAAAAAAAGAGGTCTGAAATGGGACAGATCCTCTTTAAACGCACACATAACCCTGTTTTTAAAGAGATCGATCCGGATGAGTTCAATACCGTTTTTAAAGAACTCATTCGCTCAAATCGCGAAGAATTAACCAATCCTGATTTCTTACAAGCCTATTATCAGGATAACAGTTATGAGCCGGTTTTTGTGACCGATCATTTATTTAATGGTGATATCACCATGATGGTTAACCGCTACCGCAGAGCTGCTGAACATGGGCTCGATCCCAAAATATTTCAACCTGATGAAATTGAAGCGCTTGCTGCTAAATTTTCCGGAAATACCAGTATAAAAACTAAAGAAGAAGCCTATCGCGTCATTGCAAAACTCGAATTGTTGACTGCCAATTCATTACTCAATTACAGCAACGATCTGCAATTCGGCCTGGTGCCGCCGCGCAAAATATATTCCAGGTATTTTATCAAGACACTACGTCCTGACAGTATATCCATGGGCAGGATATTTAATATAGACGATATGCGGATATACCTTGACAGTATTCAACCCAAAGACCCGGAATATCTTACACTACAAAAAGCCTATCTAGAGGGCTATGAAGCTCCAAAGTTATCGAAAGAAGAAACCCAGCGAATATTGCTGGTAAATATGGAACGTGCCCGCTGGAAGAATAAACCCGAAGGCACCCGCTATGTATACGTGAATATCCCGGATTTTAATCTCGATGTGATTGATAGCGGCAAATCGGTATTAAATATGAGAGTTTGCGTTGGCGAGGGTAGGAATAAAAAATACCTCAATAACCTGGTAAATTATAACGACACCTGTAAAATAGATAACCCTTTTCCGCACGAAACTCCCCTGTTGAACAGTGTTATCCATAGTGTACAAGTAAACCCGATATGGAATATTCCGCGCAGTATCGCTACAAAAGAGATTATTGTTGAAGCGGCAAAGGATCCTTATTATTTAGCGAACAAGAACATCCTGGTTTATGACCAACGCGGAAGAGTTGTGAAAGACCCTGAAACCATCAATTGGTCGAAGATCACCAAAGAAAACTGCACCTACGAGTTTAAACAGCAACCGGGCGAAACTAACTCTTTGGGTAAGATCAAATTCCTTTTCGAAAACCGGAGTAGTGTTTATTTACATGATACACCGGCAAAAGATGCTTTCCATTACCGGATGCGTGCGGTGAGTCATGGTTGTGTGCGACTGGAAAAACCACTCGACCTGGCACATACCTTATTTTCAGACACGGTAAAGTATAATCGGATAGCCAAAGACATGGAAGAAGATGAGCCAACACCGGAAGACATCAGTCTGAGACCTCGTGTCCCGGTTTATATTACTTACAAAACCTGTTGGGTTGATCAAAACGGTCAATTGCAATTCAGGGGCGACGTATATGGCCTTGATATTGTATTGTACGATTACATGAAGAAATATCTGCCGACAGGCAATTGAAATTAAAGACTGGCGTTTACCTCGGCACTATTATGCCCCGGATATACGTAACTGGCAGCAGCTTCTTCGTCAAGGTATTTTGAGCTGTAGGTATAATCGTTCCCGTTAATAAACAACACTGTTTTACCTTTTATAACACCAATAACTTTTTTGATGAGTTTGGCAGACACTGCAGGACAGCCTTCGCTTCGCCCTAAACGGCCAAGATGATCAATTGTTCCGGGTGAAACATATTTGGCGCCATGGATAACAATACCCCTGGCTCTGGCATTATCGTTAAACCCTACGTCTAAACCATCAAGCTTTAACGATTCCCCATGTTTTCCATTATAAACACCGTTGGTGATATAAAAACCCAGACTACTTGCATGCGAGTCGGAATAGTTAGAAAAAAATTGAGGGATATCGTCGCCACTGCCATTACCGTGAGCAACCCAGGTTTGCATCAATAATGATTTGTCGATCAGGTCAATGATCCACATCCTTTTTGTGGCACTCGATTTAGCAAGATCGACAATAGTAAGTACCGAGCTGGTTTGCGGAACCTGATTGCCTGCTTTTAAATTAAAATAACCGATAACAGCTTTTTGGAAAACAACAAAATCCAAACCCGCCTGCTGCAATTGAGCGGTGTTGTAAATATCGTCAAGGTATTGAGATAAAAGCGCTTTTGCGTTAACTGTCTTGTTTGTATTGGCTAAGTTAGGATGAAGATGCTTTTTGATTGTTTCTGCTTTCCAGCTAATAATGGTTAGCGATAATAACAATAAGATACAAGTGATGCCCGGGCAGTATTTCTTCATCTTTTCCGCTTCTTTATTTTACGTTTGATCAATTAAATTACGACAAACCGTATTAACCAGAGTTATTAACATTTATTGTTAACAAAAGTAAATATTTACACCTGATATCAAAATCAATTTGCCAGCATTAATTAACAAATGGTTAAATTAATTACATGGCAATAAATTATTGCTTGTCAATTTGCTGTTATACGTAAAAAATGACCAACAGGTTAGCAGATCAGCGAAACCAGGATATCTTTTTTTCGAGCGGAACCAGTCTTTTACCCGCAGGTAATTCATCGGCATAACCCAGGTAAATTATACCAACTACATGGTCATCCGCAGCCAGGTTTAAAAAGACTTTCATTGAAGGTTTAAGTGCTTGTCCGCCAGTGCTCCAAAAAGAAGCAATTCCAAGGGAAGTGGCACCAAGCATTATATTTTGAATAGCGCAGGCAACAGCCTCCATCTCTTCACTTACCGGTATTTTAGCCAGAGGGCTCCTTTCCATGGTGGCAATGATAACGTGCGAAGCATTATCGCCCTGATGGGCAAGATTTTGATAAACAGTTTCAGAAAAATTAACAGGGTCGGTATGCGCTTTGTATAATTCGGCATGCTGTGAACAAAAGTCGGATGGCTTGCTATAAACCCTGAAGCGCCAGGGTTCGGTATAGGCATGGGTAGGTGCCCAGTCGGCCAGCTCTAACAACGATTGTACCTGGTAATCAGGTATTCGTTTTCCATTCATCGCGGCAGTCTTAACGGTACGGCGGTTTTTTATAATATTGGAGATCGTAGCAAAAGAGTTTTCCATGGAAGATTTTTAGAAGTCGCAAAAATAAGGATAAATTAAAGTGGGTTTAATGGGTATCATAAAAATCCGGGAGGTGCAGTGAAAGTCTTTGCAAGTCTTTATTTGCGATTTTATGGGTTGGTTTAAAAGACTCCTTGTATAAATAAGGGACGGCAATCGGGTATCCATACCTGGCACTTACATTTACAAGTTTGCCATTTATGATGTTATATAAATCAAATAGCCAGTAAGCATCATTTCCATAAATTTTATAAGACTTTACCACTATTTCAAAGGTACTATCACTTTTGAACGCATATTGAAATTTAGGCTTATTATAAAAATCACCAAATCTGATCACTTTAAATATATTATCGCTGTTTCCTGCCAGGTACAACCTGCCTATCAATGAACCTGCCAACCCAGAGCCGTCCATATTAGGATAGTAAATAAAGAAGACCTTTTCATCATTTTGGCTGTAGACATAAAGCTGAGAAAGTTCTGCTAAGACTCCATTGTCAAATCGAAATACAGCAACCGCTTTTTTAATAAGTTTGCCTTGAAAATATAATAAGACGTTACTACCATCCTTTAATGGATTGCCTAATAACTTGACCTTGTAATTCTGATATTGTGCAACAGCAATACTTGCAGGATTATTTTTGAAGGCAAAAACTTTAAATGGAACTGAGTCTACCTTCCTTGCCTGTAGTTTTTCAAAGGGATATTGCGCAAAACATTTTGCACAAATTAAAATCAGCACAAAAAATAAAACAGGTATTCGGACAAATAAACACCGTTGACCATTGCAGCTCACCTATTCACAATCTACTATCTAAAATAAATCCGGAAATTTTGTTGGATTCGCTTCATGCATAATAGCATATACCGCTTCTACCACGTCATCGGGTGATGGCTTGCTGAAATAATCGCCATCTGTGCCATAAGGAGGGCGATGTTCTTTGGCTGGTAGCGTACGCGGTTGCGCATCAAGATGAAAATAGCCTTTTTGTTCTTCGAGTATCTTTTGCAGGATATAGGCTGATCCACCGCCCGGCATATCTTCATCAACCACCAGCAGCTTGTTAGTTTTCTTTAAGCTTCCGAGGCAGACCTTTGAATTATCAAAAGGGAATAGTGTTTGCGGATCAATAATTTCAATACTTATGCCAAGCTTTGCCAGTTCCCCTGCAGCTTCCTCAACGATACGAAGTGTAGAACCATAAGAAACTACCGTGATATCCGAACCTTCCAGCAGTACCTCTGCCTCACCTAAAGGCACAGTAAATTCACCTACATTAGAAGGCAATTTTTCTTTTAAGCGATATCCATTTAAAGACTCAATTACCAATGCAGGTTCATCGCCTCTGAGCAAGGTATTATACATACCGGCTGCCTGTGTCATATTGCGCGGTACACAAATATGTATCCCCCTCATAGACCCTAAAAGCATACCCATCGGCGAACCAGAATGCCATATGCCCTCGAGCCGGTGACCACGAGTACGCACGATCACAGGTGCTTTTTGCCCACCCCGGGTACGATAGCTTAACGTGGCCAGATCGTCGCTTAAAACGGTAACACCGTAAAGCAGGTAATCAAGGTATTGGATCTCGGCAATCGGACGAAGTCCGCGTATTGCAAGACCCAGGCCCTGCCCTATGATGGTAGCCTCACGTATGCCGGTGTCAGTAATGCGCAAGTCGGTATATTTGCTTTGCAAACCGGCAAAACCCTGATTAACATCGCCAATTGCCCCAACATCTTCTCCGAAAGCCACGATGGTTTTATCACGATCAAAATTAGCGTCAAAACAAGCGTTCAAAACTTCACGCCCATCCAGAAACTTTGCATCAGCATCATATTCCGCAGGAACTACCGGCACATTTAAGGGCGAATTAATTGAACCTGAAAATAGTTTGGAGTTGAATCTTTCGTTATTCTTCTCTTCCTCAGATTTGAGCCAGTTGATCAGTGCCTGTCGGCTATATAGTTTTTCTTTGGCTGTCAAACGCAAAGCCTTGCGGCCTGCCGAAACAGCATCTTTCCTTCCCGGATCAACAAGTGACTTCAGTTCAGTAATGATCGCAGTCAAGGAAGAGGAAACTTCACTTTCTTTGGCAAGCTCTTCAATTAAGACTGCCACCTCCTGCAGGTCGACATCAACCTCGTTCTGTAAATTATTCCATGCCTCTTTTTGGCAATCGCGCACAAATTTTTTTGCGGTTGCCTCCAGTTCATCCAATTCTTCGTCGGTAGAAATTGCAGACTCAATCATCCATTTGCGCATTTGCAAAAGGCAATCGTGCTCATTTTCCCATGCCAGGCGGTCTTTAGATTTGTAACGCTCATGCGAGCCGGAAGTAGAATGTCCCTGCGGCTGGGTCATTTCAGTAACGTGTATCAATACCGGAACGTGCTCGGTGCGGCAAAGTTCGATCGCGCGTTCATACGTTTCGCAAAGCGCAACATAATCCCAGCCGCGTACCTTAAATATTTCATATCCGTTGGTACCGGGCTCGCGCTGAAAACCTTTCAATATTTCAGAAATATCTTCTTTAGTAGTTTGAAGTTTAGCGGGTACCGAGATAGCATAAGCATCATCCCAAATAGAAATAGCCATCGGCACCTGCAATACCCCGGCAGCATTGAATGTTTCGAAAAACAAACCTTCCGAAGTAGCTCCATTTCCAATGGTACCAAACGCCACTTCATTTCCGTTCACAGAAAACTGCTTCAGGTATTCCAATTCTTTGTTTTGGCGATATAGTTTAGAAGCATAAGCCAAACCCAGCAAACGAGGCATATGACCACCCGTAGTAGATATATCGGCCGAGCAATTGAGCGTTTCAACCTGATTGGCCCAACTACCATCAGCATTAATATAACGTGTAGCATAATGACAGTTCATTTGCCTGCCTCCCGAGGCGGGATCTTTGGCAATATCAGGATGAGCATAGAGTTGTGCAAAAAACTCATTAAGATTACTCATGCCGGTGGCAAACATAAATGTTTGATCGCGGTAATAACCTGCGCGCCAATCGCCCTGCCTGAAGGCTTTGGCCATGGCTAACTGCGCAACTTCTTTACCGTCGCCGAATATGCCGAATTTCGCCTTTCCGGTAAGCACCTCTCGCCTGCCCAGGATACTTGCCTGGCGGCTTTCATAGGCAATGCGATAGTCGTTTATAACTATCTTCTGAAAGTCATCAAAACTGAGTTCGGCAGCATTAAATCTGCTGGTAACGTTCGCGGCTGTTTCAGGCATATTTTATTTTGTTACGCAAGCAAAATTATAAAATTCTATTTTGTATTTATCATTTTAAACACACAAAACCGGTGATATTACCAATAGTTTTTTATTTGCGTTAAACCTTTTATATTTGTGTAAATCCAATATTGCATATGAAAAAACTAATCTTAATATGCGCAGTCATGATAGGCTTCGCATTTACTGCAACAGCGCAAGATAACGAAAAGGCGGAATTCAAATTCAACGAAGAGAAGCACGACTTCGGTAAGATACCACAAGGCATACCCGTAACTACTGTTTTTGAATTTACCAATATTGGCAAAGAGCCATTAATTTTAACAGAAGTTAGGCCAACATGTGGCTGTACTATAGCTGATTACACCAAAACCCCGGTTAAAGCCGGCGAAAAAGGTCAGATCAAGATCACCTATAATGCGGTAGCAGTAATGCCTTTTAATAAAACTATCGTTGTAAAATCAAACGCTAAAACACCCGAAAAATATTTGAACATCGTTGGTGAGGTAGTAGCCGGAAAAGCCGCGACAGGCTCAGGCACTAATTAAACCACCGGGCGAATCCACCCCTAGCGGGTGAAAAAAATTCAGAAGCACGCTCCCGGCAGCGTGCTTTTTTTATGTAACAATTTTCGGGAAGATCAACAAAAACCAGCAAGCCTGGGAATAATTGCCAGGTTGGTAGCATCAACTTCCCGATATCTTTTTCCTAATTTTGCACATGCCAAAAATTTCACAAAAGGGCCTGCAGATGCCGGCCTCACCTATTCGTAAGCTGACACCCTATGCCGACCAGGCAAAAGCCGCCGGAAAAAAGGTTTATCACCTCAATATCGGTCAGCCCGACATTGAAACGCCTGAAGTAATGCTCGATGCGATCAAAAACATCGACTTTAAAGTTTGGGCCTATACGGCATCCGAAGGCACACTGGTATACCGTAAAAAACTGACCGAATATTATAACAAACTGGGCTACAACATCACACCCGAAAATATTTTGGTAACCACCGGCGGTTCAGAAGCGATCACCATCGCCATGATGAGCTGCCTCGACCCGGGCGACGAGGTTATTGTACCCGAACCCTTTTATGCCAATTACAATGGTTTTGCCTGCCAGGCAGATATTGTGGTAAAACCGATATTATCCGTAATTGAAAATGGCTTCGCCCTACCCGCTATCAGCGAATTTGAAAAACTGATCACCGATAGAACCAAAGCCATCATCATCTGCAACCCGAATAACCCAACCGGCTACCTCTATTCAAAAGAGGAATTGGAAGCCCTGAAGCAACTGGCTTTAAAATACGACCTCTACCTGTTCTCAGACGAAGCCTACCGCGAATTCTGTTATGATGGTCGCAGTTTTACCTCACCGATGCACCTTGATGGTTTAGATCAGCATGTGGTGGTGATGGATACCGTTAGCAAGCGCTACAGTGCCTGCGGTGCGCGACTAGGTTGCCTCATCACCAAAAACAAGGATGTTTGGGCCACGGGGCTCAAATTCGCTCAGGCAAGACTGAGCCCAGGTATGGTGGAGCAGATCGCCGGGGCGGCTGCGGTTGACACGCCAGATAGCTATTTTGAAGCCGTCAACAAAGAATATACCGGCCGCAGGGATACCCTGGTTAAGGCCCTCAACAAAATGGAAGGCGTTTTTTGCCCAAATCCCGGCGGCGCATTTTATGTGGTTGCCCGCTTCCCGATCGATAGCGCCGACATGTTTTGCCAGTGGGTACTCGAAAGCTTCAGCTACGAGAACCAAACCATCATGATGGCACCCGCTACCGGTTTTTACAGCACACCCGGCGCCGGCCTGAACGAAGTTCGCCTGGCCTATGTACTCAACAACCACGACCTGGAAAAAGCCATGATCTGCCTCGAACAGGCCTTGAAGGAATATCCGGGGAGAGTTTAGTCTTAAGTACTGAGTCTGGAGTCCTGAGTCAATTGGTTTTTGTATATTTGTCCCGAAATCAAACTCAAGACTCAAGACTCAAGACTCAAGACTCAAGACTCAAGACTCAAGACTCAAGACTCAAGACTCAAGACTCAAGACTCAAGACTCAAGACTCAAGACTCAAAAAACGGGGTCGACCGGAATTGACAGGATGGAGATAAGTAGGTAAGCATGCAGCGCGTTGGGTGAATTAGCGCTATAATCTGAACGCTCAAAATCACAAATGGCGAAAATAACTACGCCTTG
>Ga0164297_10004160_pt1 | contig 13118 bp, 8 predicted proteins | sample GEODES058metaG_FD_113539 | JGI IMG/M metagenome (GOLD analysis project Ga0164297, IMG submission 113539) | Dystrophic lake water microbial communities from Trout Bog Lake, Wisconsin, USA - GEODES058 metaG | ecosystem: Environmental > Aquatic > Freshwater > Lake | place: USA: Trout Bog Lake... | reverse complement strand
CAGGAGCAGGAGCAGGAGCAGGAGCAGGAGCAGGAGCAGGAGCAGGAGCAGGAGCAGGAGCAGGAGCAGGAGCAGGAGCAGGAGCAGGAGCAGGAGCAGGAGCAGGAGCAGGAGCAGGAGCAGAAACGGGAGCAGATGTAATTGGATTTGATATTTTAAATCCGCGTTCGTTTAAACAACGAATCAACTCTTCTTTACCAAGTCCGTTGCGAGTTTCTTGTTCTATAAAACGATTGTATTCATCTTGTGGTATTATTTTGCGTCGGTATGTTTTGATTAATTTTATAGCAGCTTTCTTGCACAAATTACTATATTCTCCTTGAGATGTTGGCTCAGCCGCCTGATCATCATTATAGGAACTACTAGGAGGAGCAGAACTAGGAGCAGGACCAGGAACAAGAGCAGAACCAGGAACAGGAACAAGAGCAGAACCAGGAACAGGAACAAGAGCAGAACCAGGAATACGAGTAAGAGCAGAACTAGGAGCAGGAACAGAACTAGGAACAGAACTAGGAACACGAACAGGAACAACAGCATAACTAGGTTCAGGACCAGGTTCATCAGCAGGATCAGAATTGGGAGGATGATGTTTCGTCAAAATATTCGTATTTTTCGCCCCCGTATTTGTCGTGCTAGTATTTGTCGGTTTGTTTCCCTGAAAAACCTTTATGGTTTCTTCAACTGTCCCTGGTTTGATGACCTGTTGCAAATTAGCTTTTATTTCGTCCTTTGTCCCCCCCTTGATACGACGTTTCAGCGTGCGTCGCCGTTTTCGTGCACATTTCGTGGTATTTCGTCGCCGACTCGGCATCCGATGCACTGGTCTTTGCAGGCAGCCAACTATACTATAATGCGATAAAAGCCCACGCACTACAGTACGACGGACAGCGGCAGATCCGCCGTGGCCACGGTCACTTTCCGCGGCTCGCGGTCGTACTGCGACACCCAGAAATGGTAGCAACCTCCCGTCCCATCCACTCCCTGGGTTTCCAGCATCCCGATGCAGAACTCAATGTTGGTCCGGCGCAAAAACGTAAATGGCTGACTTCGCCGAATCGGCCGCAACGTTTCGCCGTCCAGCAGCAAGAGCACATGGTAATACTGGCGCGGCCACTCGTGCACACTGAAATGCACCAGTCCCACCAGCGCACCCGGGTAGTCTAAAGACGTGCGGAAGTACGTGGACCCACGGAACTGGTCAAACCACGGGGACTTGATCTCCCGGGTGGCGTCCACGACAAACTGACCCGTCCCCACTTCCACGTGCCCCACGGTCATGTCCGAACAACGGTATAGGAGCTTGTCCCCCGGCAAAGGGCACCAATTTTTCTCACAGGCCGTGTCAGTCGGCGGTTGAATCACCGTCGTCGCCGTCAGTGCGCGTCCCATCACGTCGTACACGCCGCGCAGAATGCGCCCTTTCCCTGCACCACCCGACGCGACATCCCGCGTATAATTGACACTGGTCCCGACATAACACACTTGCCCGGTGCTGTCCAACCATAGACGAATGTCCTCCACACCCTGGTATTCGCAGTCGGGGATGGAAACCAGGGTATCAGGATTTCGCATTTCAAAGTGCTCCACGGCGGTCATGGTCTGGTCCAGACGGCTGCATACATTCCGGGTATGAATCGTACGGTCACTGCTGTTCGGAAACAAATACCCCCCGTTGTCCGCCAGCGTGTAATTCACATAGCGCGTGTTCATCCAGTAGCCGCCGTCGCCCGCCCACGACATCGGCACGATGGACGCCGAGCTCGCGTGGAAATCACCGCCCAGTTCCGGGCATTCGTGCGCCACCTCGGTGTACGACCCCACGTCTTTCGCTAAACACATGGACCACCATTCGGCCGGCACCTCCAGGATACTGTCGTTGTGATCCGCCGTATACCAATTGGGCGTCCAATTGTCTATTTTGCTCTCCATCCACGCCCAGAAATTCACCTCCCACGTCATCTGGTTGTATTCGGCCAGGAACTTGGGGAACCAGGTCGTGTACAGTCGGCAAAACTCGGCCATGGTACCGATGTCCCCTAAAAAGAAGCCGCCGCAGAATCGCCAGTGGATGGCATGAATGATCCCCGCGATGGCCCCGGTATCCATCGGCGACGGCAGGGGTTGCCAGCATCCGGGAATGGCCAAAAACGTCCGTTTCCAGACGTTGGACGCCATGGCCCGCAACTGGGCCTGAGACCCCGCCACGTCCCGGAACACATGCGCCACATTGAAATCTATCCAGGCAAAATGGGTAGAGTTCCAGGGATTGACCTTCATCGCATCCATCATACACTCCATCTTGGTGTGCATCAGCGTCATGTATTCCAACGTGTCCTTCTGCACATTGCGATGCCTCGGCAACCCCTGATGGGTCGTCCCCGCGTGCATGTTGCGGTAAGGGCGCCACTGCTGGTAGACCCAGGTATCCGTAATATTCTTGAACACCCTCATGCGCCGCACGTTGGGGTACGTCACCATGAACTGGTCCAGGAGCGACACGCTGGACTCGTCCACATACACGCACAATTGGATGCCCGTCTGCGCAATTTTAGCAAATTGTTCAAAGCGCCAAATCATGTCGCGCGAACCCAGACGGTTATTCGGATAAATATTCATGTAGGCCGTAACAAAGGTCACCACCGATGACGTGTTGCTCATGACGGACGCAATCCAAGGACAAGTATAGGATCCTTCCCGATTTGTTTACATCATTTTACAACGCCCCGCCCGTTTTAGTGCCCAGATTCCATTGGACCTATATGGTAACTGTGAACCGTGGTATCATGCCCCCTCGTCAAGTTGTCCTGCATCCCGACGTGTGGGGACCACATTATTGGTTTGTCCTACATACCATCGCGTATACGTACCCGGAACATCCGACCAATGTCACCAAGCGCAAATACTACGATTTGATTCAGAATTTGCCTCTGTTTTTGCCCGACGAGGCCATGGGCGATCTCTTGGCCGAATTCTTGGACAAGTATCCCGTGTCGCCGTACCTGGATTCGCGCGAGTCCTTCATGCGCTGGATGCATTTTTTACATAACCGGTTCAATGTCCATCTGGGGAAACCGCCCTTGTCCATGTACGCGGCTTTAGACGCCTTTTACGAGGCGCATCAACCCCGCGTCCTGCATCATGCCCGCACCCAAATACGCACCCGGGACATTATCTATGTGAGCGTGCTCTTGGCACTGGTCCTGGGCATTTACACCCTGTCTCGGACATGATTTCGCAGACATGAAACCTGTCCTTTGTCTAGATAAAACACAATTGGACCCGGACATGAAACCTGTCCTTTTGTCCATATAGATTAGCATATCGGACCTGGAAACATGCGGATAGAACTGTGGTTGTTGCTGATCTGCGCCTTGGTGGTATTCAATATTTACACCGAGGGGCGGTACCTGAAAAACTGGATGCGTTACAAGAAATGGTTGCAAATGGCCGGCGTGGTCCTCGGCACCCTCTTCTTGTACTATTTGATCAAAAAGAACCCCATGAATACGGGGGCACTGCTGCAGGCCTCCAACGACTACATCAAATACATGCCCTTGGACAAGCAGAGCGCGAGCCTATTGACGCCTATTTTGGATTTTACCGCTAAACAGCAACGCGGTGGTGGCGAAGCAAGAGGAGGCAGGGGACCCGCGCCGTACCAAGAGGCATCCACGGTCCACCATTCGGTGAACCGGGTCATGGATTCAGGTCAGCGGCTGCAAAGCGGCAGTCGCATCACGGCGACCAAGCGGTCGGTGAGCGAGACAAAAAAAAAGTACGTGGCGAGTCGTCAGGGCTGGCGATGCCACAGCTGTCAAGAACAATTGACGGCATGGTTTGAAGTGGACCACAAAGTCCGTTTAGAATACGGTGGCAGTAATCATGTAGACAACTTGGTGGCTCTTTGTCGCAATTGCCACGGTCAAAAAACGGCGATGGAAAACATGAATAAGGATATGTTGTGAATCTAAAACCCTTCTCCAGGCTGTGACAAGTCGTACTCCTTTTGTCTCGTTCCGGCCGGTACGGCCGGTTCCAATTGTCGAGCAATCGTCGTACCAACGATAATCGGAACGACCAAAGGAATGGTCACGGGACAGGTAAATCCGACGGTAAATCCGACGAGTGCCCCTAACCATGCCGAAGCTATGCAGGAAACCACACACTCGGTGTAGGCATCCCTTTTATGGTCCCTATACCCGAAATAGGCACCGACCCAGGAACCCAAGACGCCGCCGGTCGTCGCACCGGCCATGACCCATTGACCGTATTCCATTGTGTTGATTTTATCGCGCAGACTGGTTTTCATACGCGCCGCCGTATCCATCCGGGGTTGCCGCTTCGCAGCCGCCGCGCTAAATCTTTTCATTGCCCACATTCCCCTGGATGCCATCCCAAAGACATGTATAGGATCCTATATTCAATTTTTCACCTTCGCGGGAATAGGCGTGAAGAGTGCCTCATCCCCCGAATCTATATCACAGCATCTTATAGATGATTTGATATTGGTCCCGATACCACGCATGTACCGTCGCAATCCCAGTAATTCGCCCGTTCTCGCTTACATGGCGGGGATACTGCCGTTGTTCCTCGTGCCGCTCCTATATTTGGCCATGAATGCGGTGTTACAAGGTGGCTCCCTCACCAACATTTATATGTGTGCCTTGGTCGTCTTGGTCGTGCTATGGGGACTCTGCGCCGCGGTCTACGTGGCCGACGTCTTGGTCCCCAAGTTCATCTTGTTCCTCCTGGTGGGTGGTTTAGCCGTTTCGGCCCTCATGCTCCTCATGACCACTTACAATTATCTGAGTTCCTACAGTTTCACGGTCACCAACATTGTCAAGAAAATCCTGCTCATCTTGGCCGTCGTATTGGGTCTGGCCATTGTCACGGTGCTCATTCCCACGGGGTACCGCCCGGCCGGCATGTCCCAGATGCTCCAAGAATGGGCGGCTTATTTGCGCGAGGAATGGCGCATCGCGCCGCCCTCCATGGTGGTCCTCCTCGCCCTGGAACTCTTGGTCCTTCTCGCCTATTTCTTGGTGCCTTGGTACCTAGATGCCCAAATGTCCTACCACAACGGCGTGCGCTGGTTGTACCGGGGGCAACGCATGCTGTCTCAACCCCAGGAAACGGTGGTGGCCACCGCCCGCGATCTGGAAGTCGTCAATCCCGAATTCGCCGGCAACCCCTACCTTAAAACCTATACCGTGTCCATGTGGGTCTACATGAACCCCCGGGATGCCCAGATGACCGAAGCCGTGGCGGCGACCCTGGCCCCCACCAACCTCTTCTACTACGGCACGTCACAACTGCGCGCTCCCGCGGGGCCCGGTCCGGCCAAGAGCAATACATGGGAACTGGTGAACCCTAAACCTCGCGTGGCCTACATGTACGACTATGGGAGCAAAAAATACGCATTTGTCGTCGGCTTTACCGACGCCGAGCCCTACCGGCTCTTCTTGGAACTGCAGAAATGGCATCAACTGGTATTGGTCGTGGAAGACAACGGTCTGAGCCTGTTCGTGGACGGGGTTTTAGACAAGGCTTTACCGGTGCCAGGCACGATGCCGGAATACACGGCCGACGACGTCATTGTCTTGGGCGACATTCAAGGGGCGGTCTATGGTGCCATTGCCGACGTGGTCTATTACGACCATGCTCTCACGCTGGACCAGATATCCACCTCGTGGAACACGCAAAAATATACCATAGATACCGACTAAACCTTCGCGCATTTTACATGCGCGTGGTAACATTGCCTTTGCCTTTATGTACCAGCAGAATCGGCAAAGGTGTAAAGAATAAACTTGGGGGGCCAATATATAGTGTCGTAGCCGGTTTCCCAGAAGCATGAACTGGTTCATTGTGATCGGCGTGGTCGTGGTGATATTGGGCATTTACCTCTTGTACCTCTACTTTCAAAATTACACCACGGTGGCGTCCAATTTGGTCAACTTGAACAATGCGAATCCGTCGGTGGCCATCACCAACAACCCGACCAGCTACCAATACTCGGTAGGGGCCTGGGTCTACGTGAACTCTTGGAACAACAATGTGACTAAACCGATTTTAGCCATTCCGGGGCAGTTCAACCTGTACCTGGATACTACCAGCCCCACGTTGTATTTTGACATCAGTCAGAATTGCGCGGGGGGCAGTGCGACGCCGTCGCCGCCCATGATTGTCACCGACAATTTCCCCCTGCAACGCTGGACCTACATCACGGTGGTGGTGGACAATTATTTCGTAGACATGTACGTGGACGGCAAACTCCTGCAGTCCATGAAACTCAACTGCATGCAGTCCGTCCCGAGCACCACGACGGCGTCCATCTATTTAGGCGGAAGCCCCACCGTCATCAATGACGTCATGATGACCAAGGTCTACCGGTGGTCCTACGTCCTGGCCCCCCAAGACGTGTGGAAGAACTACATCGGCGGCAACGGGGTGTCCACGTCGTTTTCTAGCTACGGCATGGCGGTGGACATCATGAAGAACAACCAGGTCCAGAACCAATTTCGCGTGTTTTAAGATGGGGATAATATAAGAGCAACCCGGCCACAATCATGGAAAATGCCGCAGGAAACCTTTCGCAAGGGGCACGAAATATCACGGACAATGTGAACAACACGATGCAACGTATTTCCGATACGGTACGTAGTACGGTGTCCGAATATGGCGACCCGGCCAAAGTGGCCACCGCCAGCGCCGATTATTTGACCACCAACAGCTTGGTCGCCAAAATCGCCATCACGCTCTTGGTGCTGGTCGTCTTTGTCATGTTGCTGATTCTGGGCGTCAACCTCATTGGGTATTTTACACAGAACGCGACCAATCCGTACGTTGTCCAGGGCATGATTCCGGGTAGCAACAGCACCGCGGTATCAGGCAATGTCATCACCCGGTCCGACAACCGCAAGTACGGGATGGAGTATACGTGGTCGGTGTGGCTGCAGGTCAATGACCGCGTCCCCGCCGCCGAACAGTACGCGCACGTGTTCAACAAGGGCAACGGAAGTTACCAGACGGCCCCCACGGTCATCAACGGAGTCAATTATCCCTTGGGCACCGGTCTGGCCACGGTCAACAATGGCCCGGGACTTTATTTAGCCAACAGCGACGTGCCCGGACAAGTGTCGTTGTACCTGGTCATGGACACGGTGGACCCCGGTGTGCCCCCGATGACCGTCACCGTGCCGGGCATTCCCATCAACAAGAAATGGATGCACGTGGGAATCCGCCTGGAGAACACCCTTTTAGATATCTACGTCAACGGTACCATCAGTGGTCGGTACAGTGTCACGGCCGTGCCTAAACAAAACTACGGTGACATTTACGTGTGCCAGAACGGCGGCTTCTCGGGGTTCTTGTCCAATCTCCAATACTATCCTCGGGCGCTGTCGGCGTACGAAATCAATCAAGTGGTGGTGGCGGGTCCGAATACGACGCAGAGCAGTTTAGCCAACTCCACGAAGGGGGCGCCTTATTACCTGTCCACGGATTGGTACTTTGCGAAACTGAAGTAAACCGCGCACCTGACCAGCGCCCTCAATGCATGCTATAGGATCACCCAATAGCATGCATTATTAGACCAATGCACTCTGCAAAATAGGCACATTGTGTATAGCGGGTATCAAGTTTGGTCATATAGTAAAAAGGGGCATCGTGCAATGAACAATGACTGTAGTAACATTGCCATTGCCTACGCCCAAAGGAATGAATTGGCCTTTTTTCATACGCCACCCCCGCGATATACGCCTCAGTCGCCTTACCTGACGGTGGCTGCAAACCATGCCGCGCAGAAGACGGTGGCTTATACCCAGCAGCAGTTGAACATGCGCCGCAAAGCCGAGATTTTAAAATACAAGAGTCATCAGCAAAATACCAAGACCAAGAGTTTAACCCAGAAAGAACAGTGGGCGCTCTTGGCACGCGGCAACAGCAGTCAACCCATCAATACGGACCTTCCCGCCTGTCCGAGTAATCCGTATGCACCGACTTGGACCACGGCATGCGATGTCCCCGGTCCTCCCACGCAACTGTATTACGACCCCGCGGTGCCCCTCTATAATTACCTGAATGCAAGCATTAATAACGCCAGTTACAGTGGCATTCCGGACGAGAACCGTGTACCGTACTATTTGTACAGCCGCAACGAGCTGCTTTATACGAACCCACATGCCGACAGCTATATATTTGCCGATGTGAGCAACGTTCCCCCCTCGTCCGTTTTTTACCCGAATAAGAGTGTACAAACCCGCACGTCGTCACTGGGTAATTTGGTCACGACCAAATACATGGATCCGGGCACCCTCACCCTGTCGCTCGTGGTTCCCATCGGACTATGGGTGGCAGGGTCAGTGGGCGAAGGTGTCCTAAATACCGATATTTGTCCCGACGACGAGACCCCTGCCTGGATGTCTGACCCCAGTTTCAGTCCACACGTGGACCCATCCTACGGACCCCTGGATTACGTGAATGGTTGTTACCAGAAATTACCGGGGGTGTTTCAACCGTCGGACGGGTTCGTGATGCATATACTCAATGTTGCCGACATGCACCAATTATCTCAGACCCCCGTCTCATTAGGAGTCAATTTGAGTGGGGTACCTGTCACGCTAAAGACGCCGCCCACGATCCGTACATCACTTATTTCACCCAGCGTCGCCGCACCGGGGAAACAAACCATTCAGTTTGCAGATGTCTCCTTTGCGCCGTATACGTTGGAACCGGGGCAATTTTACGGCATTCAGTACGTGGGCAATTTGGTCATAGACAACCTACAAATAGATGTCCAGCCAGAGCAAGTATATGATCTGACCATCACGATGAATTACATGTACGATTACCCCCTGTCTACACAATTTGATTACCTACAGACCGGACTGTTTTTCAATCTGTCGCCTCAGAATCAGAATGCGGCGGATGGGCTCACATTTGCGTCCACCCCTCCGCCCTTTGTAGGAGGCAACATGTCCACCTATAGCCCGGATTCCGTGGTCGCCGCGACGACCCCTACTCTCACGAATTTTGCGTTCGGCAGTGTCGGACTCAATTATGTCAACATTGTCGGCATTGTCGGCAATTTTGATACCTACACGTTGTATCGCACGGACATCAGCGGTCAGAACCCAGGAGGTCCCGTATTGGCCACCCATGAATTTCGCCAGCTCACCTCGGACACGTTTTTGGATGCGAGTCTGAATCCGTACACGACATACACCTACCGTATCATGCCCACATTTCGCGGATTGAACGGGTCGGTCTTTACCGTCGGCACGGTCGTCACGCAAAATGTTCAGATTGCGGCCACGTTGGACCTCTCGTCGGTCACCACCAGCAGTGTCTCTATCGTGAACATCACTGGAAATTTCACGGAATATACCGTGTACCGAGATGTGAGCAATCAAGATGGTACCACTAGTGAGACTACGTTATCGGGTCTTAGGGCTTCCACTTTTACAGACCAAGGATTGACCCCAGGTGCTACGTATACTTACGCGATTCAGGGATATATTACCAACACTCCGAGCCCCCGTGTCACGCTTGGCACAGTGACCACCTACTATCCTCGGGTCACCAATGCATTTTACCGTCTCATTTCCAACACCTCGGTCGTATTAGATATTACTGGAGTTTACGATTATGTCAACATCGTACGTAACGGGTTCCCGTCCCAGGTGTACCGCAAACAATTCCCCACTACCGGCGACCCAATCCTCCAGTTTTCCGATGTCAATATCAATACCAGCACCACCTACTTACCAAACGGGTATATTTTGGGACAAAATTATACTTATTCGGTGCAGCCGGTACTCACGGACCAACAAGGCCGCGCCGTCTTAGGTACGACTTATACTCTACCTACGATTGTCATTCCTACCACGGCCCTGGCGGTGACCATTGGACCCATTACCATCACGGCCACATCGTCGTCCTTTATCTTGTCCAATTACCAAGATTATTACTATGTAAGTGTGGCCCAGATTCGGAACGGGGTGGTCGGTCCGGCGGTTAATCAACCGATCGGTGCGGTTCTCTATCGTGACCCCGGTAACGCATTTTCTGCTTCTTCCGTCTACGCTTATTCCATTGTGCCCTACAACAACCTTGATATTCCCGGCAATACATTTACCTCCATCAACGTGTGCCCTACCGCCACAGTGAGTATTCAAATCGCGTCTATTACTACATCCAGCGTCCTCTTTCAGTTTGTGGACTTGGGCGGCAACCGGAACAATTTCAATTCGGTCACTGTCGTGAAAAACAACGTTACCTTGACGACTCTTCCCCTCGGTACGACCTCTTTTACTGATACCTTGGTGAATACCAACGCATTCAGGGATTATGTGTTTTCCTATACGTTTATCCCGTACAATATCTTGAATACCCCCGGAATCACGTACAATTCAGGGAAAATTGCTCCTCTTGCCACGGTGTTTTTTGAACGATACGTGGACACCTCCCGGAATATCCTGTCGTTTACCCTCCAACCGACCAACACATTTTCGTACGTCGTGGTGCAACCGTATATTGTCAAAGAAGGGATCAGTAGCATCTATAATTCACCAACGACTCTGTCTCTCGGGGATTACTTGTACCAAGATATTTACAACAAAAACGGCAATACGAACGTTTTCTTGCCCATCTATTCGTATTATTTCACGGTGTTGCCTTACAACAGTATCCAGCAGGACAATTCATTGTCCTTGGTCACGACGTATCCGGTTTCGCCCCCGGCCATCGTGGCCTTTGTCAACTATAATAACGGACAAACTTACAGCGCCAACGACGTGTATGCTTCCATCCTCATTAATTATGCCTATACGACCTACTATGATACAAGTGATAATACGAATTCCAGTAACAAGTACGTGTCCGTGGCTGAAGTATCCGGCGGCGTTTTGGATGTGTACCTTCCCCAGCGTCCGGGGGCCACTTCGGTCACCTATACCAACCTCTTGTCTTACGTGGTGTATCAATTCAACCTGTCCCCATTCAATGTATTGGATCAATCCGGTGACTTGGTCGTCACCCCACCCTTTTCACCTCAGTCGCGTCTGACTCCCGGGGTCATCAGCAACAACGACACGGACATTTCCATGAGTTTCGACGCGTCCAGTGCGTTCGCCTCGCTCACTGTGACACGCATTACTGACGGCGTCTACGGCGCGAGTTTTGAAACCGTGGCCAATGTCCCCTATTTCGTGGATCCGAGTGACGTTTTTTTTGCCGCACGGGCGTATTCGTACTACGTTGCGTCCTACAACGCCATTGGTCTCCCCGGCGACAGTTGGACCACACCCCGGGTTTCTCCCCGAGCCACGGTGGCCATTGGTTCGGTCGGGATCGGGGTGACCGAGGTGTCTTTTTCTTTCTTGGACGTCACCGCCTTTTACTACGTAGATGTGGCATATTCGGTCAATGCTCAGCCATGGTTATCCGTTCCGAATACCCCATTTTATGCCTCGGCAGGACCTCTCTACATCAACCTTCAGACTTTTACGGCAGACAGTAGCTATGTATTCAAACTGACCCCATATAATGCGGTGGCGGTGGTCAATACTCCTGCCATCATTCAGAGTGAAGTGGTATCTCCCCCGGCCACCGTGACGGTGAGCCCTCTTTCCATCACCAACTATGACTTGTCCTTGGTATTTCTCAACCGGACCACATACTATTCTACCCAAGTAGCTCGTATAGACGGGGGGCGTCTCGGTCCTTATGTCCCCTTTCCCCACGGGACCTCTTTTATCAATATCAAACCCTTGGGTGCACCGACTAACACCCTGTTTTACGCCGACGTCAGTTACGCCTTTTCCATCCTGCCATACAATGCACTTGATGTTCCCAATACGTCGGCTCTGCTCACCACGCCGCCGGCCTCCCCCGCCGCCGTCGTGACGACCACCCCCGTCTTCATTACGAACCAAGACTGTTCTTTCGTGATTACGAATGTGCAGTCGCGCCTGTTTTACTATATCTCGGTCACTCGTCTTGCTGGCAGTAAATACGTCAACACGACTACCCTGCCTCCGGGAACCACCGAATACCACGACCCGAGCGGCATATTCTATGCCGATACCAGTTACCAGTATGTGATCACCCCCTACAACGTCTTGGACCAATCCAACGTGGTGACTGGACAAATTGTACAAACCGTGTCACCTGTCGCCGTCGTCAGTGTGGACCATGTGGATATTTCCTACAGTGATGCGTCGTTTGCTTTTACGGGCCTCATACAAAAGCCTTTTTACTATGTAGCGGTCACACGCCTGGTCCGCGGAAAACCGGTAGACACGGTCACCTTGCCGCCGGGTTCTACCTACTACGTGGATCCGAGCGATGTATTTACGGCCGATTCCAGTTATGCGTACCAAATCGTGCCGTACAATGCCGTAAAATCCGCCAATCCTGCGGCCACGGTTACCACGGTCCCCGTATCTCCTGTATCCGTCGTCATCACCAGCCCAGTCTCCATCACCACGACCGATGCCAGTCTTGCCTTTTTGAACCCCACTGGATTCTATTCACTCTCCGTGGCCCGGTACATCAACAGCACGTTGACCCTCCCCTACGTCGCCTTGCCCCTCGGTACCTACCTGTACGACGACCCGAACCCGACACCGGGGGCGACTACCAAATTCGTGGCAGCCAACAGTTACGCTTATTCTGTGGCGACTTTTAACGCGGTCAAAGAACCCGGATTCATCGCACGTACGGTCCCGGTGTCGCCGGCAGCCACCGTGGCTTTCAATACCTTTGCCACGATCACCGCAACCACCATGACATTTTTATACCAGGGTACGCCCGGCCCCGACAGTTATTATTACGTGGGCATCGCCCGCTACGTAAAAGGCCAATTCAAAGACATGGCCAAGCAGCCGCCAGCGTCCATTTCTTATACGGACCCCAGTGGCCTATTCTACGCCGACATCAGTTACCAGTATGTGATCACGCCCTATAATGCGGTAGACGTCTCCAATGCTGCAGCCACGGTTCGCAGTACCATTGTTTCGGCCCCGGCCGTCGTCGCCGTCTCGGCCTTGTCTATTTCGGGGGACGACGTGTCGTTTTCGTTTACAAATCTGGCCGCGCGACAGTTTTACGACGTT
>Ga0164297_10004155_pt1 | contig 13129 bp, 16 predicted proteins | sample GEODES058metaG_FD_113539 | JGI IMG/M metagenome (GOLD analysis project Ga0164297, IMG submission 113539) | Dystrophic lake water microbial communities from Trout Bog Lake, Wisconsin, USA - GEODES058 metaG | ecosystem: Environmental > Aquatic > Freshwater > Lake | place: USA: Trout Bog Lake... | reverse complement strand
GGGAATTGGCTGCATCTGCTCCTCCTTCGAGGCGTGAGGGCGCTCAGCGAACATGGGGAAGCCTGGGAGCCTCTTCAACGAGCAGGCGCCATTCCTGCATTGACGCCCTTCCTAGCCATCGCGTCATCTCAACAGCAGCAGCAGATGCAGCGGCACCCGTCGGATGCGGCGGCGATTCCAACATCGGCTTCGCCAGCTCCTGGCAGCGCGACGCCAATCAGGAGTCTCGTGTCAACCGCACAGCAGAGAGTCAGCGCCGCGGGTACAGCTCTCCTGTCACCATCAGCCGCTCCAGTGGCGCCCGATGCGACCATGAAAGCTGCCAATGATGCGCTACACGCGCTTTTCAACCTATGCAGACTTCATGCGACCCGGGCGGAGCAGGCGGCCACTGCGGGCGTCATTCCCCATCTCGTTCGCCTCGCTGGCCTGCAGACCGGCAGCAGCATGGAGGCTCCGGCACTGGGTCTGCTGTGCGCGATGGCGCATGCAAGTCGCCGAGCGCGGGCTGAGCTTGCCCGGCACGATGTGGGCCGCATCTACCTCCAATTGGTGGCTCGCCCTGCAGGCTCTCCGTGGCCGCTCCCCGCGCTGGAGGCGCTCGCTACGTGGCTCGCGGCTGAGCCGTGGCAGCTGGAGCCGCTGCTCCTGGATGGCGACGAGCCAGCGGAGACATTGGTTGCATTGGCCGGCCGACTCGCACAGGCGGCTCCGCCAGCACTTGTGCGTCTCTTAGAGGGACTCACCCGCATGGCGGGTCATTCGAGCCGCATGACGCAGCAGCTCACCTCCGCAGGCCTGGTACCGCGCGCACTGGAGGCTGCTGGTCACGGGGACGCCGGAGTACGCCTCGGCGCGCTCAAATTGCTGCGAGCCATGTACGAGCAGCATCCAGCCCCCAAGGCACTCATTGCGTGTCACGACCTGGCTGCCAAGCTGGGCGCTATCGCCGCAGCTGAGCGAGACGGGGACGCTGTGCTTGTGCGGTCTGCAGCCCATGCTCTGCTAGACGCATTGAGCGTCAATGACGCGCTATGAGTCTACTCATTCTCTACACTACATAACGCACGAGCGAAGGAACGTTCATCTGTGAACTTGTCTCTCGATCATGTCGACAACTTGGATTCCATCTTTGCCAGCTCTTGGGAGGAGACTGCGTCCAGCTCGTCCAGCGCCTCCTCCACCGCCGTCACCTCCGGCACGTAGTGCTTCAACATATTCTCGATGCCGCTCTTCAGCGTGATGCTGCTGCTCGGGCAGCCGGAGCAGGAGCCCATGAGTTTGACTGTCACGACACCACTCTTCTCGTCGAAGCCCTTGTACACGATATCTCCTCCATCCTCCGCCACAGCAGGTCGGATGCGCGTCTCCAGGAGCTCCTTGATCATGGCCACAAGCTCGGAATCACTGTCCTTGATGGCTGTATCGTCACGTGCAAGCTGCTCGCCCTCAAGCACCACAGCGTCACCCGATGCGTAGAAGTCCATGATTGCGGCGAATACTTGCGGCTTCAGCACCGCCCAGTCTGTCTCGTCGCGCTTGCGCACAGTCACGAAGTCGGTACTAAGAAACACAGACACCACGCCGTCCACCGAGAACAGCTTGCGCGCCAGCGGGGAACGCATGCCGTCCCGTGCGCTCGGGAAGTCGACGGAGCCAGAGGCGAGGACAGTTTTACCGGGGAGGAACATCAAGCTAGACGGCAAGGGCAACAAGAGGCTCGTGAGTGTCGTGTCTGGGGTGCCACAGTGCGTGGCTGGCCGCTCATGGCGAGCGAGAGAGCGAGACCCAAGCAAGTACTCACCTCTGTGGGTTGGGCGTCGGCTGTGTCTGGATGAACAGCGTCCGGCGCTGGCGAAGGACGTGGCCAAGAGCACTCTGGAAGGGGCTGCCTTGCCGCAACAGCGACGCCGCTGAGGGTGGCGCGCCACCACGCAAGGCAGCAACACAGACGCCCCGGAGCGCAGACACGTGCGTCTCTGGCAGCTGGCCCAGGGCGACGCTGCGCAGGAGGCTTCTCAAGAAGCTGCGGCGGAACATGGGTGCGGCTTCTATGTGTGGTGTCCCCGCGATGCGATGCGATGCTCGCGTGAAATATATGCCAGTCTAGACAAGTCACGCACTCAATCTGCCGATTGGAGGCACTGCAGTGCCACGTCACGCGATATGAGGCGCTCTGAACCGCCGTTTCATGAGGGCACACTTCCTGCGGCCGTGCAGGAAGTCCTGGAGGAGAGGGGATATGCGTCCTTGAAGTATCTCACCAAGGGCGGCTTCGGCTCCGTGTTCTCCTGCGGGGAGTCTCTCGCACTGAAGGTAAAACTTTGCAGAGTTGGGCACAGCTTCGGAGAGGCTCTCACCCACCCAGCGCGCCTTACAGTTTGCATACACCAAAGCCAACGAGGCAGGAGGGGAGGAGCCAGAGTGGCTGCTTTTGAGCCGCCTCAGTGGGTGCGAGAACGTGCTCCACCTCTACGACTACTTTGTCCTGCAGCTCGTGCCCTCACCAGTCTCCTGCTTCGTCACCGAGCTGTGCATAGGGGACCTCTCGCATGTGCGCTTCCGCGTGCACGCCTTCGTGTTGCCCGGTGCCGTCCGACTGACGCGCACTTTTACAGATGGTACAAGAGCGATGGGCGAAGACCGCCTACGCGTTGGAGCACGGTGGGCTGACGGCCGCCAGGCTGCGAGACTTCGGCAGTCAGCTCGTGAACGGGCTGGCATTCATCCACAGCAAAAATATCATTCACCGCGACCTGAAGTGTGGCAACGTGCTCGTGGCTAAGGGCGCCTCCGGCCGCCTCTTGCTGAAAATCAGCGACCTGGGCATCTCAAAGGACGTGCCGGAGGGGGCAGATGCACCTTCCGGACCTCACACAAACATTGGCACGCCCAGATACAAGGCCCCTGAGGTGCATGGCTCAGCTCGGCCTGCCTACTCTGGACGGGCGGACATCTACTCCCTCGGCCTCGTGCTTGCTGACGTGGCGTCCCAAGAGCTGTGGCATGTCCGGCTTGGCAAGCAAGAAATGATGCACGACCATCGGACAATGCCGTGCATGCAATGCCTGGACGATGCCGTGCGTGCGACTGCGACCGCCTCGCCCCATCTCGCCGTGCTGGCGGATGGCATGCTGCGCATTCCAACGGGGGAGCGGATGGAGCTGGCCGCCGCGGCGAATGTATGTGCGTCAGAGCCTTCGCCGCTGTGCGATCATGTCTCAGCCGCCGAGGCGTTGCTCAGGCAAGTTCCTCTTCCGCCGCCTCCATCTTGCATCAGCGCCGTCCAGACGCTCTCGCGCCTTTCGGTGGCTGCAGGGATGGAGGAACTAGCCGTGTCGTGCCTGGCACAACTGCAGAGGACGAATTCACGGGCCGACCCTGACACACTGACGGCAGTCGTGCAGGCGCTGTCCTCGCTCGCAGTGCAGAAAACTGAACTTACACGGCACGCAGCCTGGCTGCCTGCCGTTCTAGACGTAGCTGCCAACAAGAGGGTTGCGGAGGATGTGCGCATTATCGCCGTGAACACGCTGGATGTACTCACTTGGGATGAAGCGGAAAGCATGGAGGTATTGCTCCCAAGTACCGGAGAGGAGATGGGCGTGATGAGCGCCGCGCTGCTTCTGACGAAGCTTCGCCATGATCCATTTTCTCGCGTGTCCGTCGCAGCTGACAGAGTGATGAAGTGTTGGCAATGATAATCTGTAGTCTACAGAACTCACAGGTCCAGAGTGCCCCAGCCGGCTGTGGCGCGCGATCGAGTGCATGGCGAAGCTCCGCGTGAAAGGGGGCCATCTCCCCTGCCCCCGCGGACAGCCTCCCAGTAGAGTGGCTTCAATTCTTCTGCCAAAACGCGCTGCACGGCCCCCACAGGTTCTCTGCCCATCGTGCCTTCTGTTTGGACCGTCAGGTCCATTCCCAATCGAATTCTCAAAGCGTTTGAATGGCACGTCCCCAGCCGCCACGCGCCCTCCACAACCCGTCGCAGCGCATGGGCGGCAGCGCGGCGCACATCGGCTACAGCGTCGCCACACACAGCGTCTACAAGCGCGTCGATTGCTGCTCGTGCGTCGTCCACCCCTGGCATGGGCACCACAATTGTACCCTCCGGGAGATGGACATCGTGCCACTCCTCACGCCGCGCCCGCGCGTCAAAGACGCAGCCCAGCGCCTTTGCGGCTGCGGAGCGAAGATTGTACGCGTCGTCGTCGGACGCTCCATGGCGCAACGCTTTGCAGAGAGCGCTGCCGCCTGAGAACGCAGTCACGCCCAGCTCACCAAATGTTTTAGCGACGGTGGTGCGTACCGCCATCGATGGGTCGGATTCGAGCATGGCCTTGAGTCTGGCTATGTGGAATTGTGCTAACACACTCCCCATGTATCCCACCCTTTCCGCTGCGCGGCGACGCCTGTCCTCGTCTTTCGAGTTCAGCTGCTCCGCCACGCGCGCCACTTCTGCGTCAGTAGAGTAGGGCTGGAAGGCAGCGTGTCAGCTCCTGGGGTGCACGAGCTCGCATCGCTTTCGACGCACCCTCTCATCCGTGTCTGACTGGGTGGATTCGCCGTCGCTGAGCTCAGGTGCAGCGCGCGGAGGCGCAAGCAGTCGCATCGCCTTGCTCAGCACTATGCGCCGGCCCGGAGCCTGGCGGAGCAGGCGGCTTGCGACTTCGGCGGCGGCGGGACAGTGCGCGGCAGCCGCGCTGATGACATCCCACTTCTCTCTCCGCCGCGCGGACGCCAGGTTACGCCCTGCCCACGGCCACTCGTGCACCAGCCTGCCAGTGGCAAGTTCGCACAGCACGATGCCAAGCGCCCAGCGGTCTGCCAGCTGCATGCCGCGCTGCGAGGCGTCGTAGGCATCACTTCTGGTGAGCTCAGGAGCGAGATAGCCAACCGTGCCGGCTGCCTCAGAGCTCCTGCTTTCTCCTTGCTGGGCGGACCCAAAGTCAGCGAGCTTCAGCACTCCGTCCTGAAGCAGCACGTTGGCAGCTTTCAGGTCCCGATGAGCCACTCCGTGCTTGTGCACATAGTTGAGGCCGCGGCAGAGGTCCAGCGCTCTAGACGTGAGTACTTCTTCCTCCCTCTCGTACACGCCGCCAGGCCAGGCGCTACGGACGTCGTCCTCCAAGCTGCACTCGCAGGCTTCGAGGACGAGGCAACGACGCGGGATGGTGAGGCTGCTCACCCCGTCTGGAGGGGTGGCGAAGGAGTCCAACAGGCGCACCACGTTCTCGTGGCACAAGCGCCGCAACACACGCGCCTCCTCCAACACCTCCCGCTCCTCGTCTGCTGAAGAGGGCGACAAAAGCTTGAGCACAACCTCCGTGCCGTCTGTGAGGCGACGAGCGCGGCGGACGATTGCGCTCCCTCCACTCCAGACCTCCCCTGCGACGTCGCACGTGTACATGAGGTGCAGCAGTGACTCACTCTCCTCTGCAGTCAGCAGACGGTCCTCCAGGAAAGCGCCAGCCGTCATGGCTGACTGAGCCTAAATCATGACAGTATACTAACGCAGTCAAACGAACGCACCGCGCCAACGAGCACCGGCGCGCGTGCGTGCACGTGTCAGCTCATTGCCGCAGCATTTGTGGACCTTGCGAAGGGTCTTGCGTCGAAACGCACGCATCCACGTCATGCGCACTAGCGCTCTGGAGGTTGCCTTGGCCTTCGCCGGGGTGGCGCCCTTTGTCAGCTCTGCGCCCATCATGCTCAGTCCTCTGCTGGAGGTGGACAGCGAGGGCCTCGAGGATGAGGCGGCCCAGGCGGGTCCTCCGTCTCCTCTACCACTGACTGCAAAGCCAGGCGGGCGCTGGGCCCGGAGCCAGGCGTATTTACCGACGCTGCTTGACAGAGCCAGGAGCACGTGCACCCAGCTCTGCGGCCTTGCGCATACGCGCTTGGTGCCGCTCAGCTTCAGCCACGCGTTGCTGCAAGGCCTTGCCAAACGCCAAGGCGCGAACAGGCTGTCTCTGGTACAAGCGCATGTGACGCACATGGATGTGCCGCCTGCGGGTGTGCTGCCGCAGCCGCTGCACGTGCTGCACTTGAGTCGGAATGCGTTGAGAACGCTGCACGGCACTGGGCAGTCAGTGTTGGGAGAGCTCACCGCTTTGTCGCTGGCCCACAACTGCATTGACGACGTCACTGTGTTCGCGTTCCTGGGAGCCATGTGCCCCGGGCTGACAGACCTGCGTGTGGAGGGCAATCCTGTGTGCTCGTTGTTGGACGCTCAAGCTCACGCAGCGGCTGCGCTTCCCTTCCTGCGCACGTTCGACGGACGTGAAGTTACACCTCAAGAACGCAGGGCGGCTGTAGTCAAGGTGCGACCTCTGCGGGCGCGTATCGGAATTGAGCCACTACACACAGCAACTCTGACCGGGGCATCAACGCCTTTTCCTCTCCACAGGTTCGAGGCGAAGAAGCAGCCTTCAACAGTATGCTTGTCACTGCATCCATGTTGCTGGCCCTGGAAGCAGCGAACGCGAGGAGAAGGGTGCACGCGGCGATACGTCGGATAGCAGGCGATGACGAGCCTGATGTCGAGCAGCAGGAGCACCGCCAGGGCGCGACTCGCCGCCTGCTCTCATTGTGGGACATGCCGCGTCGAATCACAGACGCAGACCGGCGTGCATTGCTGCGGGCACTTCGATGCGAGAGCCTCCGGTTAGCGGGCCAGGGGGAGGCTGTTCCTGCAGTGGCGCTTGAGCAGACGCTCCTGACCGCCCTCGAAGACGGCTTGGAGGCTGCAGATGATGCGGATGCCGCCACCATTGGGGAGCGCGATGAGACAGCGGACGATGAGTTGTGGTTCTCTCTGCCCGCAGATCTCAGCATTGGCGGCATCACTCCTGCTGCCATCCCTGCTCAATCGCAGTCGCGTCGCCCGCCACTGCCGCCACCGCCTCGTGCGCGTTCTATTGGCAATGTGGCTGCACTCGGCAAGCGGAGTATCGCTGAGCTGTTAGCATCTCCACCGCCTAGACTGCCAAGCTTGCTACGTACTGTGTCAACCGCCGCGGCTTGGGGCAATGCGGTGCAGCCGTCACCAAACCACAGCCCTGGCGCCGAGGCTGCGCAATTTTCACCCGGCCAGGCTGGCGACAACAAGCGCATCATCTCGCCACCTGCTCCTCGTGGTAGCGGTGGGAGCGCTGTCGCAGCATCTTCACCAGCACCCTCGCAATCCGCTGGCCCGAATCGATGGTCGTCTCCGCCAAGACCACGAGTGGGAAGCCCGAAGCCCAGCAATGGGGCCTACGCACTACCGGCAAGCGTTGGTAGCCCGCCTAGCGCGTCGGCATCTAAAGAGCGCACTCTATGGCTCGAAATCCAATCTCTGCGAGCAGCAGCCGCGGCTTCTGCTGCGTTGGAATTGCGCTTGACGCGCGATAACGAAGCGTTGAGGGCTCATTGCGCCGCTGCGTCGGAAGACGCGGCTGCCAGCGTCGCTGCTGCGGAGGACGCGCTGCGAAGTATGCAGGAGCACATGCGTGCGAGCTTGGACGCGCAACACCAAGCTGTTGAAGACAGTGCGAGGGCGAGAACGGCAGCTGCGGCAGCGCAAGCAGCTCACCAAGCATCTGCAGAAGCGACTGCCACCGCGGAGGCGCGTGCGCGTGATGCGGAGGCGCAAGTGCGTGCATTGAGCCAGCAGGTGGTTGAAGTGACTGAGCAGCGCGATCAAGCCCTGGTCGCTGCAGAAAGTGCCACAGAGGCGAATCGCGCGGTGAGTCTCGACATGGCGGCTGCGAATGGGCGCCTCGATGCTGCTGTGCGGGAGACTGCTCGCTTAACTGCGTTGGTAGATAAGCTGAATTCCATCGTCCAGAATAGGGAAGAGGCTCTCAGCGGCATGGCGCACACCGTGAACATCCTGCACAACCGCACAGACAGACTGGCGGTCTTCGCCATGAAGCGCGCACAAGCAGCACGATTGCGCATGGCGTTCCGCGGCTGGCGGGCTGCCACGGCTCACGCCTGGGCGATCGCAGCCGGCGCCGAGCTGAGTGCCCGTAGCCGCCATCGGGAGACCGAGATGCAGATGTTCTTCTTGTGGCGTGACACCACTCGCAACGCTCGACACTCAGATATGGCTGCTCGCCGTGCGGGCGCACTGAATGCGCGCATCCAGCTGAATGGCTTACGACGCTGCCTGCATGCATGGTCACGTATCGCTCGAGCTGGTTCCACTGTCGCTGCCTGCGAGCACGTATCGATGGCGGTGATGCAAGAACAGGTGGAGACACTGACGCAGCGCCTGGAGACAAGTGAGCAGGAGCAGCGCGTGCGGGATGAGATGCACAGGCAAGGCATTGCAAAGATGGAGGAGCTTGCCGTTGAGAAGCAGCGGCTGCTCGACATCGCTCTCCAAGAAGCCCGGGCTCGTGCCTCCGCAGCGGAGCAACGAAGCGCAGCATACCGCAAAGAGGCGCAATCTGCTGCCCGGGCTGCTGCGGAGTCCGCCGCTTCCTCCGCAGATGCCGCCGTTGCCGATGCCATCTCTGCGCGCCGATCAGCCGCCAGTGAGGTATCCCGCCTCAATGCTGCGCTGGATGAGGCCCAGCGCGCTGCGTCGTTGGCGCAGGCAGCTGCAACCCGGGCTCAGCGCGAGCGCGACTCTGCCCTGGCTGCCCTGTCTGATGCTGAGCGGCGTCTGAATCTGAGGGAGCGACGGAAGTTCGAAACTGCTGTTGCGCAGAGACCTGCGTCGCCCGGTCTTCACGCCGCATCAAGGTCACGACCGTCTTCCCCTACACGCTCCGCTCGCGGTTCTGGAGAAGACGGGCAACGACTGCCGTCGCTAGGCCCGCCTCAGCCCCCGCCATATGGGGCGATGCAGCCGGTACCGCCACCGTTCCGATCTGCGGTGGCGCCGCAGCCCCTGTTCGGGTCACAGGCATCAAGCTCGCCTGCAATGCAGCGGGCACAGCTGACGACATTGCGAGTGGCGCGTGTGCGGGTGTGAGTAGTCATATCACACACAACAAACTCACGTCCTCAAGAGGTGGTACACAGCGGGTGCGCTGGGTCCTCCAGGGGGTTCTCTTTTGACGGGTCATATCCATGCCAGCCGTACACATCGTACTCAGCAGGAATGCCCAGCTGGCCCAAGTATTCGCACATGGCAGCGTAGGGTACGCCAGTACCGTGGCGGACACACTTTCCTTGCGCGCAATCAGAACAGCCACCATTCACACGAGCGTACGTGACTAGATCGTTCCAGCCGCGCCGCGCAGCCACGGTGTACGGATCCGGCGGCGGCCGCGTAGGGCTGAGGCGCCCATCAGCATGACGGTACAGGCGCGCCTCGCTGCTGTGTTGTGGCTCAGGCACGGCCTCCTGGATTGCAGCATCAACAGCAGGCGCTGGCTCGAGGCTCGGCGCAGCTGTAGCGCCGCGCACAGCAGCGGTGAGTCGAGGCATAGCAGACCCGGAGAGGGGAGAGGGGACTGCTCCCCCTGTCTTGTCACACGGCCCAAGGTCGCATCACAAAGAGGACGATGCAACGAGGAGCATGCCAAGTCAGATCAGGTGCTCCGCCCCTAAAACCACACCGATTTTGGAGACGGAGGTGTGGTGACAGGCTTGATCTGGCCTGTGCCCCAAGTGCCGTCTGTGGCAGCGGGCGTCGCTTTGGCCCACGTGCTCGCTCGGGCCCACACAGGTGGCGCCCCTGGCGGCGGTGAGAACAGGGTGAGTCGCACAAAGCCAAAGGCACCAGGAGAGGTGTACTGCGCAGGCAGTGGAGGTGTAAATGGGATGAGATTCGGCAGCGGCGCGTCTGCGGGCGCAGGCGCAGATGCAACTGCAGCAGCAGCCGTCACAGTCGGTTGAGCCGCCGGCGCCGAGGCTGGCGCGGAGGCGGCGGCATAGCCGGTGCTGGCAACACTGCTTGCACCGAGAGTGATGGCATGCACTGGGTTCGCGATGCCGCCCTCCATGCTGGACATGAACTCCAAAGATTTCAAGCCCGTTGCGCTGGCAGGAGCCGTAGCAGCAACTGGTGAAGGAGCCGCCTCCGTGGGGGCGGTCGGGAGCACACTTGCAGGGGCTGCCAAGGGAGTAGCCGGCAGCGTCGCCGGCGCAGCGGTAGGCAGCAGCGGCGGCGGTGAGGCAGCAGCGGTTGCTGCTGTTGTGGCCGTCTGCGCGGAGCCGAACGGGTAGCGTGCCCAGGACGGCATGACAGAGGCAACGGAGGGCGGAGTGGTGGATGGGGGGGATGGAGCTGGTGCAGGCACCTGCCACTCCTCCTCCTGCGTCAACAGTGCCGCTGTCCTGGCCTCCAACGCCTCAGCGGCAGCTAAGGGCCCCGGCGAGACGGACATTGGGCCGGCAGCCAGGCGCATTGGTGCAGTAGTCACAACAGGACTGGCAGCCGGTGCAGCGACGTGCTCGCTGCTTGAGTCCGTCCCAAACACCTGCGGCGGCGCCAGGCGCACCGGCACTGCGGCGGTTGTCGCAGGAGTGAGAACACCCGTGGCCGGGGCAGGGGCAGGCGCAGGCACCGTCCACGCAATCTCAGCCTCCAGAAGTGCAGCCGTCTTCTTCTCCAGCGCCACAGCTGCGGCGAGCGGGCCTGGCGCGAAGGAGGTCTTAGGCGCGGCGGCAGCAGCCGTGTACACGGCTGCTTGAGGTGCAGCGACTGGCAGGAGACTCGCCAGAAGGCGAGCCGCTGACGCAGGAGTCGCTGCCAGTGCCGCCACGACGAGCGCCCCGGTGACTGGAGAAGAGACGCGTCTACGCGTCATTTGTGTTTTGAACAACGTCCCTGCGACAAGGGCCTCACACAAGGTGACGTGGCGGCGTCCAAAGGGAGGTCTAAATTGGGAAGTCCTGTCTTCGCCATGGCTGCCTCTCCTGCCCTGCCCATCATCGCAGTTTGCGGCGCCACAGGCAAGCAAGGCGGCGGTGTGATCAACAGCCTGCTGAAGGATGCGCCAGACACATTCGCCATCCGCGCAATCACTCGCGATGAGACGAGCGCAAAGGCCCAGGCGCTTCGCGATCGCGGTATCGAAGTCGTGAGTGCCGACTTCGACAGCGTGAGCAGTCTGCAGAAGGCGTTCAGCGGCGCACACGGCGGTGCGTTAAGGGGCCTGGGTCACCAAGGGTCCTTCCATCAAGCCATCTCGCCCTCACCAGCGCAACAATTTCTGCGCTCTTTCCTCTCTTGTTCAGCTTTCTGTGTCACCAACTTCTGGGAGCACTTCGATGCAAAACGCGAGGCCCGCCAGGCTGCAGCGCTCGCGCAAGCCTGCCAGTCTGCTGGTGTGCGCCATGTCGTGTGGTCGACGCTGGAGGACACGCGTGAGTTCGCAAAGCCCGGAGAGCGCATGCCAGCCATCGGTGAATACAGCGTACCTCATTTCGATGAAAAGGGCGCCGCCGACCACCTGTTTCGTGAGCTGAAGGTACCGACGACGTTCCTGCGCACCAGCTTCTTCTTTGAGAACTTCTGCGACAAGAACTCTGGCCTGGGGCCCCAGCGCCGCGGTGCCAACGACATCGTGCTGGCGCTCCCCATCGCCGACTCACGCCTCCCGGGCATTTCTGTCCACGACATCGGGGGCTGCGTCGTCGGCTGCTTCAAGGATCCGTCCACCATCAACCAGACCATCGGCATTGCTGGCGACGTGCTCACAGGCAAGGAGTACGCGGCGGCTTTCTCGCAGGTGCTGGGCGTCAACGTGATGTACGAAGCCACAGCCATGGATAAGTACCGCAGGAGCGGCCAGCTTGGCGTCATCGAGTTTGCCAACATGTTCCAGTTCCAGTCGGACTTCGAGGAGCAGTTCGTGGCCTGTCGCAAAGTGAACCGCGCAAAGGAGCTCTACTCCAAGCTTCAGGACTTCAAGACGTGGCTGACTGCCCACAAGGCTGACTTCCAGCACGTTCTGCAGTGAGCAAACGACAGAAGAAGATGGCAGGCAACAGACCAGGACCAACAGTGAGCCACCAAACACGTGCTGTCGTCGTAGATCAGGCAGCCTTCTTCGCGGTCGCTGCGTCTGCAGGCGGGGGCGGCACGTAGGGGATCTTGACGGCCTCTGTGAGCTTCACATACGCGACTTTGAAGTCTGGTTTGCGGAAATAGCCCGCCCGGCTGCGCTTCTTCTTACCCTCATAGTTCACCGTGTCCACGCTCTCCACAGGCAGGCTGTAGAGGCGCTCCAGCATGCGTCTGATCTCGATCTTGTTGAACGACGGCAGCGTGCGGAAGACGAGCTCCTTGACGCCGTCGGCTGCTGCGGCTGCGCGGTCTGTGGGAAGGACGAGGCGGAGCGGCATGGACGCGAACAGGATGCGCGGCATGGCAGCGAGGCGTGAACCACAAGTGCGATGCGCTGACTCACGTCCACCGCCAAGCAAGCGTCTCCGCGAACAGCAAGCCAGAGGTGGAGGTGGGATCCTCGGCCACAGCAGCCAACCCTCGCCGAGGCGCTGACCTGTCATGACCGGCATTGGCACTACAAAGGCGACTGCTCACCATTAGCCTCGATGGGCTCCGACTCTGGAACGCGCCGTCGAGTTGCTCACCGCCACAGTGTGAGCCTACCTGCGCTTCTAGCGCTCCTCGTCTTCGGCTTCCTGGTCGGCCGACTATCCAAGGGTGGTGCGACACAGAAGGCGCGTTCACTCTGAAAGTTACGCGCTCACCACCCACTCCCGTCATTTCTCTTTCCTGACAAAGAACCTGTCCTCCCCAGCACCGGCGCGCGCGCCAAGACCCCGCGTACTTGGCAGGCTTCGCGGACGCGTCGCACCAGGTGGCGCTCGAAGAGGCGCACTTTGTGCGGCGCCAGGCGCGCGAGCGGAGTGCAGGGAACACAAGTGACAGCAGCACTTCTAGCTCAGAGGCCCCCGCCCTGGGCAACGCGTCCGCGCCGCTCAGCAGTGCGCTGCTTGCGCCACTGCTGCCTCAGCCGCTGCCTGCCGGCGAGAGTGGGAATGCGTTCGTGTCGTTCGTGCCGTATCAAGTGCTGTCTTGGGAGCCCCGGGCGGTGTTTTTCCCCGGCTTTTTGGACAAGGAACGATGTGAGCACATCATAGCGCTGGCAAGCAAGCACCTCGCGCCGAGTGGCTTGGCGCTGAGGAAGGGCGAGTCGGCGGAGAACACGGGTGACAT
>Ga0164297_10004145_pt1 | contig 13139 bp, 13 predicted proteins | sample GEODES058metaG_FD_113539 | JGI IMG/M metagenome (GOLD analysis project Ga0164297, IMG submission 113539) | Dystrophic lake water microbial communities from Trout Bog Lake, Wisconsin, USA - GEODES058 metaG | ecosystem: Environmental > Aquatic > Freshwater > Lake | place: USA: Trout Bog Lake... | reverse complement strand
TAAGACCCCTTAAGTCCAGCTCTAAACGAAAGAATGGCGACAAACCCAGCTGATGCTGCCCCGGCAAGAGCGGCAGCGGGCAGACCCAACCAGGGGGATACGCCGTACCTTAACTGCAAAATAGTGCTGGCATAGGCACCGAATCCAAAAAAACCAACATGCCCAAATGAGAGTTGACCTGCAAAACCGCCTGACAAATTCCAGGACTGACCGATAAGGGCATAAAAAAGCGCCATAACGCCCAAGTTGATTGCAAAATTCGAAGTAAAGAGAAACGGATAAGCAAGCGCACAAATCAAGATTGCAAGGTGCAACTTCCAAGTAACTGAGTGTGACGCACCCGAGCGGGATTGGCTCATTTTTTGGCTCCAAATAATCCAACGGGACGCAACAACAAAATCAAAATAAATATAACTGAGATCCCGATTTGCCCCAAACTCTCGCCCAAATAAAGCCCGCCAAATGACTCAGTAAGCCCAACAATCAACCCGCCCACTAAGGCCCCTAAAAAGCTACCCATACCGCCTAATACAACTACGGTGAAGGCCACCAAAATAAATACATGGCCAATCGTTGGGGATACATAAAAAATGGGCATCAACAAACAAGCAGCAGCACCAAGTGTTGCCAAACCTATCCCAAATGAGACAGCGTAAATTTTGTCAACATCGAGGCCTACCAATCTTGCGCCCATTTTCTCTTTTGCGACCGCTCTTATTGACTTCCCAGTGTCCGTGTATTTAATAAAAAGACCCAGCCCTGAGCACAGCAACATTGCGCAGGCAAATGAGATCAATTTGGTTAGAGGAATTAAAGTCGGTCCAACCTCCACCATTTGATCTGAGTACGCTACAGATATGGTACGAGAGTCACCCTTGAAAAACATTAATGCTAGATTTTCGATAAAAATTGATATTCCAAGCGTGATCAAAAGTATATTTTCATCTCGTCCATTAGATAACTTTCCGATCAACCATTTAAATAATAAATAGCCTGTGATGTACATCACAGGGACCATGATAAAAATGGATAAATAAGGATCTACCTGACCCAGGGTTAGTAAGTAATACACGCCAAACATGGACAGCATAAGAAAACTTCCATGAGCGAAATTAATGATGTGTAAGACTCCGTAGATTAGAGTCAGTCCACAAGACACGAGGGTATAAATACCTCCGAGCAACAAGCCGTTGAGGATTGCCGAGATTATGATTGCAGAATCCAAAATATGCCCTGTTAAGATTTGTTTTCTCTACGTGGTAAGAGAAAGAGATTGAGCGGGCACATATGTAAAACCGTGTGTGCAACACCGCTCAACCACCAAGAAAAGCATTGAGACTAATTATGCCTTTGGTCTTGGGAAAATAGCCTTAGTAGCCGCAAACTCATTGGGCCAAACAACTTCAATATCTGTTTTGCTAGCCTGCAACAACGCTGCACGTGCACCCTGGTTTTGACCATTCACAAACTTAGTGGGGCCATAAGGCATAAAGTGATCGGAGAATGTGCTGTTTTGTAGCGCTGCGATCACCTTTTCTTTGTCTGCAGTGCCTGCTGCTTGCAAAGCTTCTGCGTATAACTTGACAGAGTTGTACGAACAGTAAACTTCAAATGTAAACAATCCTCCCTTTGCCTCCACTTTCTTGCGCATCTCCAAGGCTTTTGGATTTTTAGGGTTGTACCAATGGTTAAAGTCCATCATGTACTGCGCAACTTCAGGCTGTTCTTTAACTAGTTTGTAGTTGAATCCACCGCCCAAAACACTGAACATGCCTGCTAATTCAACTTTTTGTTGATTTAAAGTCCTAGCTATCAAAACGTATTCGTTTTGGTAATTACTCATAATCACAATGTCAGGTTTGATGGCTTTTATTCTGAGCACCAAATTGGTGAAATCTCTTGTTGGGGTCGCGTGAGCTAGGTTCTCTTTAGCCTCAATACCGATTGCTGAGAGTTTGCCGGCGAGCATTTTTGCAGTCCCAGTGCCGAACTCGGAGTCCTCATGAACGATCACCGCAGTCTTAGCAACTCCACCGGACATTTTATTAATTTCAGATAAACCTGCAAATGCATCTTCAACACATTTGCCGTTCCCAGGAGCTAAGCGGAAAACATTCTTAAGCCCTCTGTTTACTAAATTATCTGAAACACCCACATCAATTAGGAAAGGTGTGTTGTAGTTAGCAGCTGCTTGTGTTGCAGGGAGTGCAATAGCACTGGAGAAGCAACCCAAGTAAGCGGATACACCCTCTTGTTGGAGGCGCTCTACCTCGCTAACTCCGATTTCGGGTCGTGACTGAGAGTCTGCAAGCATGCCCTCTAACTTAGCGCCGCCCATTGACTTGATACCGCCTGCAGCATTGATCTCATCAATAGCCCAAAGTGCCCCCATTCTGGACTGTCCACCGTTGTAAGCAAGTCCACCGCTCACAGGGTGTATGAGTCCAATCTTGACAGGATTTGGCTCAGCCAACAACAATCCTGGAAAACCGATGGATGCGGTTGTGGCTAATGCTTGCTTGATGACGCTGCGGCGAGAAGTTTCAGTCTTTTTTTCCATCATGGTCGGGCTCTCTTTAAGTGAATTGAGAAATATTAATTGCTTTTTGCATAGTCTAATTAATAGACTAATTGAGTCTTTTACAAGTTTAGCAGATAGTCATCTAGGAGAAATCTTTTAAGGCTTATTAATTTGTCAACATAACCACAAACTCAAAAAAGCAGATTGTTTTTCAAAGAGATGCAGATAGATGACGATAGTTTTTTAGTTATGGTTCAAGAACAGTGCCATCTTCGTTTTTATTTTGGTCTATTTAATTTAGCTATTTAACTAACTCAAAGAATTTTCTCCGGTCATGTATACGTAAACCGATGAAAACAGGTCTCCTTGTAAATAAAAATAATTACAGTTACTTTTAAAAGTTTTCACATTTTCATGGCTTGTGTTTTTAACCTGAAAACGACAAGCAATCTTATCTGGGGGTTCTATCACATGCTCAAACTCGCCGTGCCATACAGTCTTGTAGCGCTGGAATAGGCGTTGATACATATTGGAGATTTCATCGTCTCTGCCTTTGTACATCAGACCATGAGTTGGTATATGAAAAACTGCATCAGGATGAAAGAATGAAAGAACTCGGTTTAAATTCATTTCATCAACAGCGGCAAAATAGGCTTCAGCCCTTGATTTTAGATTTTGGTGATCCATAAATTAGTCAGTTTTTTGAAGTGAAATTTGTTAAGCCCTAAATTAACACAATTAACCCACGAATCCAGCATCTTGTTTCGCGCGGAAAAGAGCCAAAGCCTCTTGGTGTTGTTCGTAAGCTTGTGGAGACAAAGGACTTTCAAGGCGTTTTTCAGGTAAAAAATGACCCAAGTCTTGCCCTCGAACGCACAAGGCAGAGGGTATTCCCTTGCCCTTTGGTTTTACACACGATGGAATATAACTGATTGCAAAACCAATTCGACGATCATTGCCGTTATTTGCACCAGAGGCGTGCACTAAATCGGTATGATGCAATGACATTTGACCCGATTTCAAAGGCATAGCAACTCCAGATTCTTGATCGAAAACGTGACTTATACCTTGCCCTCTCCTGATCATATTGTTAGAGCTTGGCTGATCATCGTGTGCATACTCACCTAAGAGGTGACTTCCCGCAATAGCATGCATACAGCCTTGTAATATCCCTGCATCCGACAAAGCAACCCATGCGGTGACGTGCAAGTGCGGATCTAAGTAAAAATATGTACTATCTTGGTGCCACCTCACAAACGCTGGGGAGTGAGCTTCTTTCAGGAAAAGGGTTGAATGGTAAACCAAAATGTCTGGACCAATGAGATCTTGAACGGCGTCCAATATAACGGGATGATGCACCAATTGATCGGCCCAATTAAATAGCAAATAAGACTTCGATTTTTCGGGGAAATCAATCGGCGCACCTCTTAATCTCTCCCAATCCTCCAACTCACCTCTATATGATTGAACCTCTTTAGCAGTCAACACATTAACTGGGCACACGAATCCCCTCTCAGCATAGTGCTGCACTTCAGTTTCGTTGAGTTTAATTAGGTCCGAGGGGTTGTTATTGGGTATCAACATTTACAATTAAAGCTAAATTAATAAGTCCGCTTGAGCAAGTTTAAATTTTAGGATTGTATTTTTCTAAATGGAAAATACTTCCATAAATTAAGTGAAACCACTTCAAGATTACCATCTAACGCTTAAAGCAGAGATGCTAAGTTACCCTAATCTTCAAAAAAACTAAGCTTTAAAAAATGATACCCAAAAAACTTAAAGATATAAGCGCTTTTTCATCTGGTATAGAACTAGCTTCCCTTTCACCGCAAATTCTGAGTCATCTTAAACAAATTGTCATCGATAGCGTTGGGGCTGTTATCGCTGGCTCTCAAGAGCCAGAGATGCTTGCGCTTGGGGCAAAAAAAATTAAACAACCAGGACTCGCAACTCTCATTGGTTTTGATCACCTAGTCTCAACTGAGACTGCCGCGTTTATGAACGGCACTTCAGGAACTTTTTTAGAGATGGACGAGGGTAACCGCTTCTCCAGGGGTCACCCAAGCATTCATGTTTTGCCCGCCGTGCTCGCGCTTTGCCAAGAAAGAGGTCTGGGCGTTCAACCGTTTTTAAATGGACTACTCGCAGGCTATGAAGTAGGCTCAAGAATTGGGGCAGCCACCCAACTGCGCTCCTCTATGCATCCCCACGGAACTTGGGGCACTGTAGGTGCGGCAGCTGGATGCGCCAGAGCCGTTGGTCTAGACCCATCAACAACCGCTGAAGTCATCAACATCAGCACATCTCTCACACTGGCTACTTCTAAGAAAACTATGCTTGAAGGAGGATTAGTTAGAAACACTTACGCAGGTATTAGTAACAAACACGGCCTTCTTGCCTTAGATCTCATGGAGTCTGGTTTTAGCTCAGAGGTTGACGGATTGGACTCAGTATTTGGATCTGTAGTCTCAGAGACTTTTGATGAAGAAATATTTTTAAGAGGTCTTGGCACTGATTGGCATGTCTTACAAAATTATTTCAAATTGCACTCTTGCTGTCGCTATAACCACGCAACCTTAGATGCAATTGATCTAATCACTAAAGAGTCATTATCCTTGGATGTGGACCAAATTGAAAGGGTTGAAGTGTCAACCTATAACTTAGCAGCAGAGCTAAAGGACGCGAAACCGCGGAACACTTTGGCAGCTAAATTTTCCATTCCGTTTGCAGTCGCAACCCGCTTAATCAATGGACACAGCAGACTGGAGAGCTTTACGCGCGACAGCATAGATAATCCGAGAATTCTTGCCCTCGCGGCCAAGGTTGACGTTGTTCACGATTTAAGCATGACTGCCAGACTGCCTAACGAGCGACCTGCAACAGTGAAGATTCATCTTAAAAACCAACCCGCCTTAGAGGCTTGTGTCTCCACCAACAGAGGTGATGATGCAAGCCCATACGTTGAGCGTGAAATACACGATAAATTTTTAAATCTCGCTCAAAGGGTTTGGTCCGAGAAGAGAGCGCAGTCATTTTTAGATGCATCCCTGGAGTTGTTTGATGGAGCTAAAACCAAACAGTCAAACAATTGGACTTTATGGCTCAACTTGCTGAGTAAGGATCAATCCCACTAAATTTAAGACAATATCGTTCAAAGTCTCTTGATCGGTCTATTTAATTAGCGATTTAACCATTTTTTCAAATATCTCTAATTGAGCGTGCATAGGCTTAGGATACGCATTGATACTATGAGTTAATCTTGCTTGATGAACCGTTATTGCCTGTAAGTAACTAAGGGGTCCTGGGTTGATGATGGGTACTTTGAGGTGCTGCTGAAGGAAAGCGTGTGATTGGTGCATCGTAGTTGAGCCAAGGATTAGCACATCAGCTCCATCCATTGACACCGCCTGCTCGCAGGCCTTTAAGAGCATCGGAAAGACCTCTTCCTCTTTACCGCTTAACAAAGATTGGTTATCTGCTGGCATCTCGATTGAGCGTACCGAGGCACACTTGGCGTGTATACCGAGTTCGTCAATTGTTTTTTTGTACAAAGGTTTCCATCGATTGACCATGGTGATGATAGAGAATTTATCACCTAGCATGAGTGCGCTTAGCATGGCAGTACGCCCAGGCCCAATCACTGGGATCTCTAAAACAGAGCGAAGTGCACTCACCCCTGAGTCACTCATGGTGTCGATACAGACGGCATCAAAACCCTCTTTATCAGCACGGCACGCCGCCTCAAAAATACCAACGTCGGCTAATACAAAGTCATGATAACTTGAGTAATTGACAGGGCCCATTTTGACACTGCGGTACTCAAACTGAACAGAGGCGTCCAGTTTTAAAGTAAGCAGTTGAGACTTTCTCAACTCAAGATTTTCAGGCGACATCTGAAAAGGTACAACGACTAATATTTTCATGATCTAAGAATTTAGGAGATTGAATTGTTAATAATGAATTGCTTGATTTCAAACAAATTCGATATATCAGGAGCAAGCATGATGTGATAAAGCGAAAACGCAAAAACCTCTCCAGCAGATAATTCACTCGGAGAAAAAGGAAATGCCAAGTTACCCGCTGTGCAAATACGCCCTTCAAATGAAAAATGCAACAAATTTTGTTTATAGACTGCAGCGCACTGCTTTGCAATGCCCTCAGTTGGCGCAATAAATTCAATCAACAAACCTACTTCATTTGCTGACTGCAGTTGCTTGGGCAGACGTTGAACTGCGCCCTGACCGTACACATGAGGATGATAACTCCACTGACCAGGAATTAAAAGCTTGACCCTTTCATATACCGTTTTCAAATGATCAGTGATATTTGAAATAAACCCAGGGTCCGCACTTGCAGCCACCAACACACTGCGAAATCCCAAAGAATAAGCGCCCTCAACTTTAAGAGTCGGCGCTAATCGGGGTATCCATAACGAGTTGCTCACACGAGTCCTGTGAGAGTCAACTTGTTCGTATTTTGCTTGTCTCAAATCAAGAGTGCCCATTGGCTCCTCAACAAATTGTGGATCCGACTGTTCATACAACGCGTGAGCAGCAACCGACTGGGGGGTTGCATGGCAATTGGGATTCATACTCTCGAGGACAAAACTTTCTTGAGTGAGGTAAGCCATGATGGCGTCTCGCCCCCCCGGGGAGCAGCAAAGTGAGGAACATTCGATAATTTTTGCCATATGCACCGACAATCCGCTCGGGTAGCCAAGCATCTCCGGCAAACTGGCGAATATCGCTGTGTCACACGCTCTTCCAACAATCAAAACATCTGGATCCAACTCCAGTGCTCTTTTAAAAGTCTCGGTACCGCACTGGGCTACGATCCGGCTATTAAAAAGCATATCTTCACTTGGGGAGTCCATTTCACCTAATGGACTTAGATTACCCATTTTTTTTGCTTGAATAATTATTTCAGGAGATAAGTCCGTATAGACGCTAACTAAACTGAGTTGCAATTTATGTTTAATTGACAACCGTTTAATAGTGTCAACAACCAAATCCACTTGCTTGCTTGAACCCGCCGTTCCAGCGCTCCCTATGATGAGAGGCACATCTAGTGCTCGAGCTCCAAGCAGCACAGTCTCTAAATCGCTCTCCATCATCAGCCGAGGAGCAGCGGCCTCCCCAGAGCCTAAAAAATAAGGCCCTAAATCAATAGAGCCCATGTCAGCGCCAATAAAATCGGGCCCTTGAGCCAAGCCCCTCTCAAAGGAGGCCTTGGGTATACCGTACCCAAGTTGGCCAGAGGCGCACAAAACTTTTAATGGCGCGCCAGCTAAAAGATGACTTGAAAGTAAACGCTTTGTGGCATTCATAGCTCTAAGCGCAGCAAATGTCCATGTTGCTGAGCCCCGTAAAGATCGCTGTCGCCAGGGGTACCTGCAATTAATTTTCTGGGGAGGGAAAATTTAATTGCATTTATTTGGTGTAACTCGAATTTTGAAACAGCATCAGGATGCACCTCATAGAGTGCTGCTATGGACTGAGAGGTTAAGGCCTGGCTCGCCACGGCAGATAGATAGCATTCAGAATTGTGAAAAAAAAGATCCAAGGTCAAAGAGGTTGGACCTGCGTTTTTACTTCTAAGGACTTTCACCAATTGAGACAGTTGGGGTTTAGACATGACTAGTCAGCGCATGGTTTTATCTAAGGTTTTATCTAAGGTTTTATAGATATTGGTTTGTCAATGTAAGTATATACTAGCAAAATAAACTAGTGCTTTGCTCCCCTGATTCAACTTTTAGCATCTGCCTTTATTTATTTTCCCAACGTATAAGACAAAATTCTCTTTAAAAATCATGGATCACGGTCACTACGATTTCAGTCCCAAAGCTTACCGACAAAATCCTTTCAAAGACTCCTCTTTTGGCATATTGGGCTATGTTGTTTTATATCTCGAACACTGGGAATTTTTGCCAGAAGAAAGTTGGCGCCGCGATCCAAGGTGGATGGGTGAATTTGGAAGTTTTTTCCCTGACTATCGCACGTGGACCCAAAGAGAGTATGGATTGCGTGTTGGCATTTTTCGCGTAATTGAGGCGCTAGAAGAAATGGGCATAAAGCCGGCTATAGCGGCGAACTCAGCCGCTCTACAACGACTACCTAATTTGATAAAGATATTTAATCAAATGGAGTGTGAGTGGATTGGGCACGGGGTTTCAATTAACCATATGATGCACTCCAAAATGTCTTTTGAGGAGCAGCAAAAGTACATAGAACAGAGTCTAAGAGCTGTGAAAGAACTTACGGGTAAGACTTCTAAGGGATGGGTTAGTCAAGATTGGGGGACCACCAACGAGACACCTAATTTGCTGAGTAAACTCGGTGTTAAGTACACGCTTGATTGGCCAAACGATGATCAACCTTACTTTTTAAAAAATAATTCCTCCCGTCAAGACGGAACTGTTTTATCTATTCCGCTGTCCAGTGAGTACGATGATGTTCAGTCCCAGTGGTTTAGAAATCTGAATGCGAGTGACTTCCAAGCTATCTGCACGGATGGACTCACCCACCTAAGCCGCGAGTGGCAAACTACAGGAACTCAAAGTATTTACGGCTTGGGACTGCATCCTTGGTTATGCGGCATGCCCAACAGAATCAAGTATTTAAAACAAACCTTACAAGAACTTAAAAAAAATAAGGATGTGCGTTGGGTTTCTCCGCAGGATATCTTTAACGAATTTACCGTTCAAGCATAAAACTTCTTAGACCTTAAGGTCGCGCCTAACCGCCCTGCTGTTAGCTCAGCTCAGTGAGACATTCATCCGTGGATTTAACGCTTCCAAATAGGCGTTTGAAGTTTTTCATAGTTGAGTGGTGCAAGTCCTCATGTGTAGTCCCACAGGCATCCTCCACCAAGGTGACTGAGTACCCTCTGTCCGCGGCCTCCCTGGCCGTAGTCTCCACACACATGTTAGTTGAGACCCCGGTTAAATAAAGTTGATCACAGCCCAAAGATCTCAGGAGACTGTCTATACCGGTAGAGGCAAACGCACCTATAGTGGTTTTTCGCAGAACATAGTCAAACTCCAAGGGCTTTAGCTCTTCAATAATTTCGTGCTCTTTTGAACCTACATAGTTACCTAGCCTGACAAATAACTCTTTCATGTGAAAAGGCGCGTCTTGGGCGTTTGCCTGCGCTGCTCCTATTGTGATGTACACAACCGGCCTTTTCAAGCGGTGAAACAAATCGATCATCTTTCGGGTATTAGGGACAACAAATTTTTCGATTCTCTCAAAACGGTAATCGCCGACATTTGAGCCTTGCTGCTTAAGTTGACGAGCCAGCGCCCCCTGCTTTGAGCCCGTTGCATACTGCATATCAATAATCAAAAGAGCTGTACTTGGAACCGATATTTCACGCTTTCGTGTGTAAGCATTGATGTAGTCGTTATTTGTATTCGTCATAAAAATTTAATTAACTTTCAAGATTAAGCCGCATGCACTTTAGCATAGTGGCTAACGATTTCTGATCCTGTTGCGCACCATACCCCCGGGTGAGAGAAGATGTGCTCGAATGCCTGGGATAAATAACCGATCCGGTGAGGCTGACCCATTATAAAAGGGTGAATAGCAATGTTCATGACACGCCCACCCTCTGCGTACAAGGTATCAAAAGTGTCGCAAATATTTCTAGCAAACTCTTTTGCTTCAATGCCTCTGCGCCAAGCAATGCTGTCGTTGATCTCCATTGAGTAGGGGAGCGAAATTAGTCGCCCACTTTTCACGTTGATTTCTGTAGGTTGATCATCATGATAAAAATCACAAATGTAGCTAATTCCGGCTTCAGCAACCAAATCAGGCGTATTAAGTGTGTTGGACGCGGCTGGCGAGAACCAACCCTTAAAAGGAGTTCCAACTGAGTCGATATGAATTTGCTGAGCTTTTTCAATTTCAGCCCTCTCCTCTTCTTCGGTCATGTTCCAGTGGTAACGGGTATTGAAGATGCCGTGGGACATAAACTCCCACTCTCTCATAGTCATCTCCCGGGCAATATCTGGATACATTGTTAAAACAGCCATGGACAAAGAAACTGTGCATTTAATTTTAAACCTGTCCATCAGCTCAAAAAATCTCCAAACTCCGACTCTATTTCCATAATCCCTTTGGCCGTAACCCAAAATGTCTGGATGAGGGGTGCGGGGCCAAGGGTCTCTTACTTTGACTAAAGCGGGAAGATATTCATAGTGCTCAATATTTGGGGCAACCCAAAGCGCAATACGTGCATCAGAGGGCCAAACTAGAGGGACTCTCTCTGTAATTGCGCTGTAGGTAATTCTTGAATTCAACTCTATATCCGTTTTTTGCAGGTGATCTAAAAATTGTAACAGCGCTGAGTGCACTGATCTATTCACAAAGACTAGGCTGCAAGGGCTGCGCGGGCAAGTTTTGCCTCCTCACGAATGACCTCCATCACGTGACGCTTGATGTCATTAAATTCTTTAGACGTGACGTCACGCGGCCTATCCAAATTTATTTTGATTAATTCTCGAAGTTTGCCGGGACGGTGGGTCATGATTGCAATTTGGGTTCCAAGGATCAGCGCCTCATCGACGCTATGAGTCACAAACAGTATTGTGCTGTGATATTTCTCCCAAATAGCGACAAGTTCTTCTTGCATCTCCAACTTTGTTTGTGCGTCCAAAGCCGCAAAAGGCTCGTCCATCAAAATAACTGCTGGATTTTGTAGCAAAGCTCTGGCTATGCCCACCCGCTGGGCCATCCCACCCGATAATTCGCTCGGAAAATGACGCTCAAAACCTTTTAGCTTTACGGCATCAATGAAGGGCTGTGCAGCTTCTTGTCGTTGCTCCTTACTCAAACCTTTCAACTTTAAAGCAAATGCGATGTTATCCCAAACAGGTAACCAAGGCATCAAATTAGGCTGCTGAAAAACCATTCCTCTATCCGCTCCAGGACCAGAGATCGGTCGACCATCCACCCATACACCTCCATGGGTGGGTTTCTCAAAACCAGCGACCATGTTTAAGAGCGTAGATTTACCGCAACCGCTTGGACCAATCAAACAAACAAACTCTTTCTTCTCCACACTCAGGGTGACATGATCTATTGCCAATGTTTTTGTCTCGCGCACTGGGTCATGAAACTCTTTAACGATATCGCTCAGTTGGATGAATGACATATGTGTCCTTTAAGAAGCCACGCCTTGCAAAGTGCCTGCTTGTTGCCAGCGAAGTAATTTATTAGAAATCGCTTTGACAGCAAAATCAGAAAGAAAACCCAACAGCCCAATGCTAAACATGCTGGCTATCACCATGTCATATCGCAAAAAATAGTAGGAATCCCAAAGTACATACCCCAGGCCGCTTTTAACGGCAACCATCTCTGCAGTGACAGTCAACATCCACGCACTGCCCACCCCTATTCGAAGACCTGCAAAGATACTGGGCATTGCGGCGGGCAACACAACAAAGCGCAGCAGTTGGCTCTCAGTGGCACCCGCCATTGAGGCCGCACGCAACAAATCGCGGCTAACCGTTTTGACACCGTGTATGGTGTTCATTAAGATCGGGAAAAATGCGCCCAAGAACACCAAAAATATAGCAGGTTTGTTTGCTATGCCAAACCAAATAATAGCTAACGGTATCCAGGATACGGGCGGTATTGGACGCAGTATCTGCAATGTCGGCTCAATGGTTTTCTCAAATAAACGAGACCATCCAATTCCCACCCCCAAGCCAATGGCTAGCAAGGTGGCAATAAAGTAGCCTGTAAATACCCTTGTACTGCTTGATAAAGCGTCAATATACCAATGGCCCGCATTATCTTGTGTAAATTCGTCAATCGCAAAGAGCCAATCTGCCCATGACATCAAGACACGCGAAGGTGCAGGCAAAAGTGCCGGGGGAATGTATCCAGAGCGTGAGAAAATTTCCCACCCTATTAGCAACAAAGCCGGCACCCACACCCTACCCTTATAGGACCAGATATTTTTAATTATCCGCATTTTCTACTCAATAACCCAGCGCTGGAGCTGGTTTACCCGTTACATCGCTTAAAAAGGTGTAATTCATATTTTTGTCAATGTCTGAGCTTACATCACGCGAAATATACTTGAGATCTAACATCATGTCCGCAATGGCGTGTGTGGATCCCCTATGCATGGAGATATCTGGATACGCATTTTTAAGAGCCTCTGTGGCCACTGCTTTATCTAATCCAGTTCCTTTAACGATGCTGTCAATCCAACCTTGTTTGTCTTTATTTAGCTGATCAACTAACCTCACCACAGAGGCCACCGTTTGACGCACAGCCTCTGGCTTTTCTTTAATCACATCGGAGCGAGTCACAATCAAATTGGTGAGTCTTCCAGCAGCTTGTTCATAGGGAAAATTAAAATGCTTACCCACACCTGACATACGGATTTGCGATGCAAACGGCTCAACCGTACCAATCAGCTCTATCTCCCCTCTTTGTAAGGCTGCGGCGTGGTCAGCGGGGTTGGGGATATTAATAAATTGCACATCACGGCTTGGATTGATACCGTTTTTAACCAACTCTCCGCGCATGTGCAAGTCTTGAGCGTTACCCCTTGAGGCTGCTATGCGAAACGGCTTACCTTGCGCTTTGTAATCGGCTATCATTTT
>Ga0164297_10004143_pt1 | contig 13147 bp, 7 predicted proteins | sample GEODES058metaG_FD_113539 | JGI IMG/M metagenome (GOLD analysis project Ga0164297, IMG submission 113539) | Dystrophic lake water microbial communities from Trout Bog Lake, Wisconsin, USA - GEODES058 metaG | ecosystem: Environmental > Aquatic > Freshwater > Lake | place: USA: Trout Bog Lake... | reverse complement strand
GGCGCGTGGACCGCGGCCAAGATCGGGGCTGCCCACGGTGCAGCCGCCCGAATGGGCATGAACGCCCAGCGATCGATCACCATGGCCAAGTGGCGAGCTAGCAACGCCTTCCAGATGAAGCGAAACAGGCTCCAGAACCTCGCGGGGAACAAGTGGGGTGACTTCAAGCAGTGGGGACATAGCGCCCGCCAGGCAGGAACTGACACGCTCTACGATGGCTTCACCCGCAGTGTTGATGCCCAGGACGCTCGCCAACAGAAGCGCAGCAGGCGCCGAGTGGAGAAGCCTGAGGTTCGCAGGGTAAACCGTGAAAGCTCCCGCAGGGTGAAGGACTTCGTGCAGAGCACCAAGCGGAGGTCGCGCGGACTTTAGCTAGGGACGGCAGTGCCGCGCTCGGTAAACCACCTGGTCAGACCGGCTTTTGCCTCGTCCGGCACTGCAAGAAACGGCGGCGGCGCAATCTCCCAATCAGCGTCCTTGGTAAAGCCGGCCTCGTGCGCCGTTTCCCAGACCTCGTCAGTGGCCATGATCACCTTGGTCATCATGGCGCCCACGGCGTTCCAGATCTCCGAAGCGATAGCGGAGCGCTGCTGGCTGGATGCAGCTCTCATCGAATCGACTAGCGACTCGATGTGCTCTTCAAGTGCGTCGACTTCATCGAACATGGATTGGAACGCCTGTTCGATGCGGGCGAACTCAGGAGCCCCTCGGTCAAAGTTGTTCCGACGGAGCGTGAGCATCGAGACCAGGGGGACATAGGTCTCCTCGAGGACGTCACCGATGACATCGACACGACCCATGACCCATGACTCGAAGGAGTCGAAGTCCTCCTTGGACCCCGGCGCGGCCATGAGCTCGCGAGTGGCCTGCTCGAGCGCAACCATCTGGTCAGCGACCGTCGTGCGGTCATCACCCTCAATTGATCGGAACAGCTCCATCGCGTAGAGCGACCGAGAGTTGATGACATCGAGTTCCACCTGACGGAACATGTCCATGTTGTTCCGAACGAAGTCGATGGCGAAGGTCGCGGCGATCAGTCGGGTTGCTGGGCCGTAGTCGACAGCATCTTGGGGCTCGGGAACCGTCAGCGCGGCCAGGAGCTCGTTCGGCTCTCCGGACAGCGAGCAGCGGTGGGCTTCCTGGATTGCCTCAGCGTCGAGAGCCGGGTCGAGGCCAGCTGCGGCGAGAATGTCGATAAAGTCGCCGCGCTCCATGTCGACAACACCGCGGATGAACAGTTCCATCCACAGGCGAATCTGCTCGAGCGGCTCGCGCCACGGAGCGAAGCGCGGATCTGCCCAAAAGTCGGCGTCCCGCACGTCAGCCGGAAGCCAGTAGACCGGGTGGCTCAGCAGGCTGAACTCCGGGTTGGCGGATGTATCCTGGACGGGCAAGAATCGCGGGTTGGGGAGCGGGTGGAATCCAAAGCCGCCGCAGAGAAGCTCGTCGAGCTCTGCTGTGGGAAGTGCGAACTGCTCGATGACTGCGAACTTGATGGCCTTGGCCAGGGCCGTGGGTAGGAATGAACCGGGATAGAGCACGAAGTGCTCTATGGTGTTCTCGGTGTCCGGCCCAAGCGTCACGATGGTGGGCTCCTTCATGGAGACCAGCGCCTCGTTGATGGCTGGGTATGCCGCAGTGCCGCCATTCGGAAACAGCAGGTTTCGGACCGTCGGCGTATCGCCGCGGCCATCCGATGAGTTGAAGCTCGAGAGGGTTGTCGTCATAGTGCCCTCCTTCCTGCGGTCGACCATACCGATGCACCAACGAGAGTGTGCAGAACCGCATCACCATCATAGGGTGAAACGGGCCGATATATGGGGTGTGGCCAGCCAAACTTCTCGCAGTCAACGCGTTATCGCCAGCTTGGCGAATGCTGAGCTGCCTGACGCCCGGATGGTAATCCTCTACCCAATCGCGCTCGTCGTTATCGGACTCCTGTTCTTCATCAGCATGGTGACATGGGGGGCCAGCGCAGCTCCCAATGCCCCCGCGGGGCTCGCGGGTGTTTCGACAGGCACCTCAAGCCAGGCAACAACGGTTCCGTCGACCAATGGCAACTCCACCCCAACGACTTCTACGCCTGCGACCACCGTGACTACAGCGCCATCAGGCGCGCCCTCTGAGCTACTGCAGAACGCATCGGGCGGCACAACGTCCGTCCCTCTGGCCGTCGTGCAACTTGCCGAGGCGGCCGTCAGCGGTCAGTTCGCTTCAAGTATGACGGCCCAGGTTGCGGCATCTTCTCCTACGCAATACACATTGAACATCTCCGGCACCAATTCCACGGGGACCCAGATGGTCACTACGGTGTCCGTCGTCAACAAGACTGGCCAGTGGGAAATCGCCACGGGTGGCTGATGTGCCACAGAACCCCGAGGCGTCCGAAGGCCCAGAGCTGCCCCATGTCGGTAAGCATCTAGGTTCGGCTGCCCGCTCTACCGGCAAAGCGGCCGGCGCGTTCGGAAAGGCTGGCCGGCTCGCAGGACGAAGGGTCACCGGAAAAGTCACCGGCAACGAGGTCGGTAAGGCTGCTGCACCCAAGGCTTCCGAGGTTGCCAAGGGTGCCAGTTCAAAAGCCGTTGGCAAGTCAGCCACCGAAGGTGCCAAGCAGGCAGCACGCTCACTCGGCAAGAAGGCCTCTACCAAGGTCGGCACTGGTGATGTTCTTGGCTCTACAGGCAACAAGACCAATCGCCAGATGGAGAAGGTCAACAAGAAACGGGAAGCCAAGGGCAAGGCTCCGAAGAAGCAGGGCATGGCGTCAACCGCCGCCAACACGGCCCTCACCAAGGGCGGCGGTGCCGCCATTACGGCAGCTACCGGTGGATTCGTTCCGCCCTCTGTCGCTAACAAGCTCGCGGCGGTCGGTGTCCGAAACAAGAAGAAGGTGCTGATTCTTGCGCTACTGACCTCGACGCCAGTTCCGTTGATGCTAATCGTCCTCGTCCTCATCTTCGCCCTTGGATTCGCAGGCCTACCTTCCTTCGCCATTACGCCAAGCTCTGAGGCGGTTTCGCAGATCAAGTCGAACTACCTCAATGCCTACCAGCAGGCTGCCAACATCAACGAGGTCCCCTGGACCATCCTGGCCGCCATCGGGCAGATCACGACGCAGAACGGGACGGTGAATCCCTACGCCTCCGCCACAGGAACCACCTCGTGCCCGGGTGGCGGCACGGTGAGCGGCCAGGCAGAGTGCTCCTCGTTCCCGGAGACGGTCCCTGCCATCGTTCCGACCGCAGGGAGTAGCGCGACCGGCGTAGGGCCCATGATGATCGACCAGAACGCATTCGGCATCCAGAACTACGCAGCCAGTATCACCGGCGGCAACCCACAGAGCGTCCAGGGTTCGATCGACGCCGTGGCCAAGCTTCTGGCCAAGGATGGCCAGGCCGTAGCCCAGAAGAACAAGATTTCCTATCAGGACATGCTGACCAAACCATTGGATAAAGAATCCCAGTACTGGTCGCAGGCAATTGCCGCCCTGCCCATCAGTGTGGGTGACGATTGCCTGCCATCAAGTTCAGCGACTGCCCCCGGCGCCACCCCATCTGCCGGTGGCGCACAGAACTCGTCGAATGTCGCGTCCAGTATCGAATACATCTTCTCGTGCGAAGCGACTACAGCAACCAACCTCTCCATCGGCGTTGGCAACGGGGTCACCATCCCGACGAACGCCGCCCAGAACCAGATCATCGCCGAAGGGCTCGAGGTCTCTTGGGCCTATTCCAAGATGGGCTCGGCTAGCGGGAATTGCAACCCGTTTCCCGTTCCGGCCAACACCACCAACGCGGACTGCAACGCCGCCTCGCCCACCAGCCAGGGGCAAGCCCAGCTCAACAACATCCGGGCGACGGCCCAGATGGTCATCGCCAATTCGCTCACACCGAGCGGCGGCACCAACGGGCCCATGTCGTCCACCGGATGGAGCGTGGTGCCCGGGGCCGTGGTTTCACCCCTTGCCCCCTCAACGCCTGCGGCCACGACCAGCCCGAGTAACCTATCCGCCACCCAGTCGGATGGGTCCATCACTATCAACTGGACGCCAGCAACCGATTTCTCTGGGGCGCCGGTGGCTAGCTACGCGGTGAGCACGTCGAACAACAAGGGATGTACGGCCCAGGGAGCCTCTGCAACGTCGTGCACGGTCACCGGACTGACCAACGGCACCAACTACACATTCACCGTCAAGGCGAAGAACGCCAACGGAGCACTCAGTAGTCCGACCCTCATCGGACCAATCACCCCGTCGACCACACCCGTCGTGGATGCAACCAGCAACGGGTGGGGTCCTGCCGCTCCTCCTACTCAGGTGTGTGAAGGCACCCTACTTTCGGACTTGAACAACATCGCGACGAACCCATTCTCCCCCATCACCGTCACCAAGTATGGGCCGACGTGGTTCGCCGGTCCGCTCGAAGCGCTGCGTCAAAACACACAGGGCGGGTGCTATGTCCCCTCTCAGGCGGCGAACTCACCGGGTCAGATGGTAAGCGAGCAGCGATGGGAGCTCATCGTGCTCACTACTGCCTATCAGGTCCTTGGGCAGCGTTGGGTATCCCAGGGCGCCCAGGTCTCCGAAGGCGGCCTCCAGACCCTCATCTCCTACCTCGACGGACAACTCCACAACACCCCGTACGCGCTCAAGGCGCCGGCAGTTGGTCAGACCTCCCTCCTGACCCGCCAGTCCAATCCAACCGTCGACTTCTCGCTTCCCCTCTCAGGCCAGGACGGTGCGACACAACTCATCCCCCTGGCGCCGGTTCCTGTGGGGACGACAGGATTCGCCTCCAATGTGGTGAGCGCTGCTGAAGGGTATGACATCCGCACTGCCGGAAGCGTGAGCAATAGTGGTTCGGCCCTGGCTTGCGGTCCGATGACGGAGTACACGTGGGCCGCGCTCGTCATGCAGGACGCCGGCATCGCTCCGACAACGGCCAATACGACCGACATGGCCGTCTGGATCACCCAGGAAAACCCCATCACCGACTGGTACAGGGCTGGGAGCAATAACCCGCTAAACGTCAACCGGAGCGGAGCTGGGTCCGACAGCACGCCGAACCTCACCTTCAGCGCCAAGGACACTGCGGCTGTCCTCAAGCAGCCAAACATGGCCAATGTATTCAGTGCTCTCAAGTCCAGCAGTGTGAAGTCGTTCTCCGTCGCCATTACGACATCCAACTGGGCCCAGTCGCACTACCGCGTTGATACCCATGACCCATCGGTTCCGCTCCCCAATGGTGTCCAGCCGTGGTCGGGCCCGCTTGACACCATGGCCTCTCCGTTCGACTACGTACCCGGTCGTCTCGATACCTATATGGCGGCCGCGGCGCCGCCTGCACCAGTCGTTGCGCCAGCTAGTGCGGTCGGCGCCGCGCTGCCTGCATGCACCGGCGCTACGGGGTCGGCGGCAACGCTGATTTCTGCTGCGCTCTCGATGTACACCCAGCCCTACGCTCCTGCCCAGGGGCCGGCGGGCGTGGCCGGATTCGACTGCTCGGGCCTCGTGGACTGGTCGCTCCTTCAGGCCGGAGGGATGGGACTCCCTGGCAACCTCGGCGGAGGTGCGAAGTCTGGTACGGCGGCCAACGCTCACGGAATCACCACTGAGGGGATGGCGAGCCTATGGGCCGACAAGGTGATCCCTGCAGGAGCGCAGCCACAACCGGGAGACGTTGTCCTGTACTTCAACCTTGATGGCGACAATGCCTGGGACCACGTCGCCCTGTACATCGGCAATGGTCAGGCAGTCGCAGAGACCGGCCCAACCGGGAGTCCTGGTTCAGTCGGGCCCTACACGTGGCCCGGAGCAACGACGGAAATCATCCACCCTTAGTCCGAGCGCGTGACCAGAGTGCCGGCCACCCACGCCGCTCGGTCGGCGTGCTTAGCCAATCGGCCACATCGGAGAACGTCACCACGAACTGCTGCCCCGGCTCGAACGCACACAGGATGGTGTTCCCGAATCGCTCCCACACCTCTGGGTCCTGACGTTCCCCGGTGGCATCCTCGAGGAGTGATGCCGCAAGGAGGTAGGTCGATCCGTTCGGCATGCCCCACATAAAGGGCGACTCGGGAGTATGTCCAAAGCCTGTGGCGTCCTCGAGTGAGGACGGAGCTCCGTGCACCAAGCGGACTACGTGTGGACCGCACATGCCATGGAGGAATGCCCACACCTTGGGCTCGCCCGGCACGGCCCACTTGATCCATGGATCCAGCCCACGGGCCACCTCTTCGAGCTCGAACAGCGTGTCGTTGAAGATCTGACAAGCGCAATGCGTGCCGTGATTCTCGTTGGCTTCCAGAAGCTCGATACGTCGCACCTCTCCCGTGCACCAGAGCTCGACGTACTTGAGGCCGGGGCGGGTGAGGCGTCGGAACGCTGTTGCGAACGCGGCGACCAGCGTGGCGCGGAAGAACTCGTGGCCGGCTGCGACCGCCTCGGTGGCATCTCGCAATCGGGCCTGAGTCTCGAGCTGGATGCGCCACTGCTGGCAGGCGAATTCCCATGCCTCAGGCGCCTGTCCCACACTGTCTACAGTTCCTGGACCGCCGAACGACTCGAACGCCGTAAGGAACCAGTACCGTTGCTCCCCGTACCGCACAAGTCGCCCCAGGGCTGGTGTATCTCCGAACATCTCGTAAAGGGATGCCCATTCGTTCACGTTGTCCGTCATCCCATCTCCGGAGTCGCGACGTGCAGGATGGGCCCCTCGATCCACGGCGGAATGGCGTAGATGCGCTCTCGGCTTTTCTGGAGCGCGTGGTAATCCAGCTGAGTGTGGGTCGGTGTGAAAGGGAGGTCGTGCATCAGCGAGCGGGTCTCGTGGTCCCACGAGCCGGGCTTGGTGGCGTAGTGGATCTGGAGGTTGACGAAGTCATTGGAGACGAACCAAGGGCTCGGGAACCAGTCCTCCATGTGGGCGACGAAGATGCTGGCTCGAGCCGCCTTGACGATGTTCGGCGCCGCGGGATTTCCGTCTTTTCCCAGCTCAGCGGGTATAAGTGCCTTGTCATGGTTGCGTTGAAGGGTGGCCAGTGTGCCCGAGGTGCGCTCGTGGTTGGCCACCAAGAACACCACCGCGATGCCAGTGCTGTTCACTCCCCCACGCTCGCCGAGGAGCCGTCCCCAGCGAGCCATCTTCTCCCGAACCTGTCGGACGCCGGGCTGCGTGGTGACTTCGACGACGATGTTGAGGCCATCGGACCGAACAATGGTGAGGTCCCCCCGCGACATGATGTCCGGCTGGTCCGGGAGGAGCTCACGGGCGCCTGAGAGCCGCTCGCCGAGAACACCCTGGAGCGCCGGCATGGTCTCAGCTGCTCGAATCGCGATCTCTGCCGCAATCAGATCATGGCGGTCGTGTCCGCCCGAGGACATGGTTCCAACGTCGGTCAGGAGGCGCATCCGCCGCTCTGGTGGGAGGTTCTCCAGATACTGCTTGAGCTCCGCCCCGTTGCGCAGTCGCCATAGGCGTGGTGGGCGTGCATAGGCGCCGTCCCTACTCAAGGTGCCACGCTCGACGAGGCCGTAGCGGAACATCTTGTTGAGGAAGTCACGAGCATTGCGGCTCTCGAAACCGGTGAGGGCGGAGAACTGCTGCGTCGTAAGTACTCGCCACGACGAGAGCGCTCCGACCGACCGCTCGAGGCGACCGCCCACGGTGTTGATGAGACGCTTCGGGATTGGCTCGAAGTTGTCGAACTTGTCCTCAGCCCAGCGCGGGCCTCGCGGACCCATCACCCGCTTCATTCCTACGCTCTTGGCGGACGTCCACGAATAGATGTTGCTCAACGCGTAGCCGGTGTGGGCAATCTCGAAGCGATCGAACCAGGGCATGTACTTAGCTCGTGACTCGAACGGGATGCAGTTCTTGGGAATCTCGGTCCACAGCTTGGCATCGATGGCCGGGACATCTTCCGGTGCGGGCATCCAGAAGGTTGACATCAGAACTCCGCACCCGAAGGGCCATTCGCCGGGGGCTCGGCAGCGTTTCCGATGACCGCCGCGTCCAGATAGGCCGAGGAGATGTAGCGGTCAGGAACGACGTGCAGGGTGAAGGCTCCAGGAAGGTCGTTGCCGACGTGGATACGAGCGATGCCGTTCATCTTGGGCAACCGTCGGATGTCGTCCTCGACGAAGGTGGCAGAGTCGCGACCAACCAGGTCCAGCACCGCCGCCTCGGCCTCCGTGTGGTTCTCCTGGCGTAGATAGACCTTGGCATTGGCGGACAGAGCGGCCGACTTGGTGGATTCGGGAATCTGGGCCAGTCGCTGCGTGGCGAAGGTCGGCCACACCCCACGGGAACGACCACCGTCGAACATGAGCCGAACGGCATCAGCCTCGGCGTCACCACCGGCCCCGGCAATGTCGGCGAGCTCGTCGGCATAGATAGTGACAGAGTTTCCCTGGTAGTCCCAGTTGTCACAGGTCTGCTTGATGGCCTGCCAGAGCAAGTAGGTGGTCATGGCCCCGAGTCGGGCGCGGAGCTCGTCAGGGAAGGCACGCTCGCCGCCGAAGTTGATGACCACCACCATCTTGTTCTCCAGCATCTGGCGGAAAGTCACCTTCGGTCGACCCGGCGTCTTGCGCCACAGCGATTCGGCAACCAGAAGCTTGGAGACCTTGTTTCGAGGCGCAGAGAACACCGATTCAGTGTCAGCGCGCTTGGAGCGAATCTTCGACTGGTAACCCCGGTAGGCGATCGCCAGTGGTGTCACCATGCCCGCGTCGGCCCGTGGGGGCTCTGCCGCGCCGGCCACCTCGGTGTCCCATCCCCCGTCATCAGGGAGCGGTTCGCCGTCCTGCCCTCCAAGGAAGTTGGACACAGCGGCCAAGATGCGTTCAGAGGCCCCAGTCACAGGGTCGCCACCGATGAGCTTGTGAGCGATGGACATGACGCCCTGGTCGGGGTCCTCCCCCGCCGCGATGAGCACTTCGGTGGGGATGGTGATAGCCAAGGCCAGCGTGAGCTTCAGGGTCTCTTCGGAGTCATCCATGATGGAACGAGCGGGGAAGGCGTACCGCATGGCCTCCGCCAGCGCCTCGGCCGACCCGAAGGGGTCGTTCTCGTCGATGAGGTCGAGCTGCACGCCATTGGGCGAGGTCACATCGACCAGGCAGATAGAGCGCTCGTCATAGCCAACCTGACGAGCAATCGCCAGGGTTCGAGAGGCCCCCTCACCCTTGGTCTCGAGCCAGATGCCGCACTGCTTGATTTCGCCCAGCTGGGTGTAGCGACGGGACCGACGGAGCAGGTCTGAGCCGAAGATGCTGAGCAGGAGGGAGGACTTGCCGTGTCCCGGGTCACCGATGACGATGAGTCCACCGGTTCGGTTGGCGTCAGGCACCTGACAACCCCAGCCTTCGGTGTCATAGCCGATACGGGCGCCTGGAGCGTTGCGCACCTCGACCGGCGCGGAAACAGCTCGTGCCCCCGTGGTCTGGGCCATCGTCGATGTCGTCGGAGGGAGGGCAGCGATGACCGAGGCCTGTTCGGCGGTCAGAACCAGGAGTCGGCGCACGATGCGGTGGGGGTGCCACTCATCCTTGGCCGGCGCATTCTCGTTGCCGGCCCGCTGCGCACCACCATGGAGCCCGCGCTTCCAAGAAAGGACGGGTCGCGGCGGAATCGGCCCCATCCCGTTGAGCAGCCATGCCTTCGACGCGTGCTCAGAGAGGCGCAGAAGGTTCGTAGCAGCTAGTACATAGGCGGCCCCCGAGGCGATGGCGACGCCGACGCCCAGCTCTACGAGCGTGTGGTGGTGGCCGGCGAAGAAGGCGGCAACGGCGACCAGCGCCCCGGCGACGACTCCGAAGATCGGGTACTGACCAGAAGGCCACCGGTCGGTGATGAGCTGAGACTTGAGGGTCGACTCATAGTGGGGAAGCATGGGCCCGACGTTGACCAGCTCTTGGGCCGTCTCGGAATCTTCGGCTCCGGCGTAGATGACCGCGCGGCAGAGCGAGCCACGCGACTCGAGCCAGGGGTGGGTTGCTCCCGCTCCGGTGTATGCCGCGGTGCGCATGGAGTACCGGGTGGCATAGCCGATGAGGGCGTTGCGCTCCCTGGTCGAGGTCGGGTCGAACGAAGCCATAAAGAAGCCGTCGCCCAGCCCCTCCGAAAGCGTCGTGGTGAGGGCGGTGGCCAACGTGGAGATGTCGAACTGCTTCGACATTGAGATGTTGCTCAAGGCGTTCGAGGTGGGGATGAGGCCGGTCCGCGAGGCGTAGGCCAGGTAGGGGACGTCAGGGATGGGGCAGACGGCAACGGCGCGAGCCTCAGCTCCAATCGCACGGGCAATCTGAGATGCGATGCCGCCAGGAGCACCCTTGGTGACACCAGCGATAGTCATGCCGGAGTGGACGACCGTTCCCTCCCTCCACCGGTAGAGCGAGAGACGAGCGTTGCGGGACTGTCCGAGAAGGCCGATGGCCTGCGAGAACTGCTGACTGATGATGGTCTTGTCCTCGGGGCGCTCACCAAGAGGGACCAGCTCGTAGTGAACGGCTGATGTGATGAGGCGCTTGCGGAGAGAGAAGAAGCGGTAGGTTCGCCGGACCCATGTCCCGATGAGCCAGGTAGCGAGGATGGCGAGGACGATGAGGGCCGCCAGCAGCCCGATACCCTTGGCGACGTGGTCAAGCCCGGTGACCAAGTGTGCGGTCGAGGGGACGCCCGTAGGAACGGTGGTCGGAGTAGTGCTCATGTGAGGTCCTGGGCAATCTCGAAGAGGTCAACTGCCTCGTCGTAGGGGTGGACGTCACGCAAGTACTTGAGCAACGTGTTGATGACGAGGGGAGGTGAGAGTGGGCGTCCGAAGCCGGCCTGCAATCCCATCTCGAGCGGGCCGACCGATTCGATGCCGTCGCCTCGGATGAATCGAACGAGGACGCCGTCGGGAGAGATGAATCCCGAGTCGGCGGCCCCATCCGTCGTCCACGCGCCAACCACGCTACCGACCTCGAACTCGATGGTTACAAGCAGCTCGGCCACCACGCCCAGCTGAGCGGCGGGGACGGTGGTGTAGAGAACGGCATTGCGAGCGATGAACGGTGCTGCTGCCTCCAGCGCGCCGACCCCCGTCGCCGCCCAGAACGGACTGGCCACAATCAGAGTGGCGTCACCATAGACAATCTCGGGCCGCAACTCGGCCGCGGGCTCGGTGGAAACCCCCTCGTCGAGATGGTCTCCATGGTCGCGCTCAGCCGTCCTCCACCCTGGGGTGTCATAAGCGTCTTCCACATCCTCGATGTCGGGAAGTCCATCCGAGAGATCATCTAGAACCTCTTCGCGGTTCGTAGTCACGGCGGGCTCCACGCCATCTGTGACGGGAGCGTCTTCAACCACCTCGACTGACTGCTCGACAACCACCTCAGGGGAAGTGTCGGACGTCTCTCCATCCGCCACCTCCACCGAGTCGGCCGGAATCTCGACCGCGTCCCCCTCCGGGGAGAAGGAGCCGCCGTCGGCAAGCCGCTGCGCGACCTCGGCTTGGGCCTCGGGAGCGAGCCGGCTCACCTTCATCAGGGTCTGAGTGGAGTCCGCTACGGGGGTGCCGTGAAGGATGGCCGCTGCTTCGGGGGTGAGGTCTTGACCGATGCGAGCGAGGCGCTGAACGGTTCGCTTCGACACTCCGGAAGCCGACGCGGCATCCTCGGCGAACTCCGCCACACGCTTCCCCGACCCATTGGACCGGGCTTCGTACAGCTCCCGTCGGCGAGCCATCTGGACCGCCCGCTCGAGGACTGTCAGCTCCTGTCGCGCGAAGTTCTCATCAATCTCGATGAGCTCCGCCTCCTCGGGAGTGCAGTCCCGCACGATGGCCAGAATCTTCTTCTTGCCGAGCAGCTTGTGAGCTGCCAGACGACGCCGGCCGGCCACGATGGAACCATCCGTAGAGATGATGATCGGCATCAACTGCCCAAGCTGAGTGATGGAGTCAGCCAGGGTGCGGAGAGCAAGCTCGTCGCCGCGGACCTCTTCACCTTCGGGCACAACGATGTCCGAAACTGAGATGCGGGCCGGCTTGTTGGACTCAGGGAACGAGCCCCTCAGAGCCCCGCTGTCGGCCGGTGTATGCGTATCACTCACGCCGTCTATATCGGCCCGCTTGAGCCATTCTAGGGCCCTCTGGAAGCGACACGGTGGCGCCATGGAATACCCATCGACGAATAGAACTTCTTGCTTCCTATGATTTGCGGGTAAGTTATCGCGGAGAAATCCCTGGTCAGCGCCCTCGGCCCGGTCAACATCTTACTAAGATTCCGCAGGATAAGGAGAGGAAGACCCTGACCCAGATCACGTAAGGCAGCTAAGACCCAGTAGGTCTCAGTCTCTATAGAGGAAAGAGACTCAACCCCTAGAGGGAGAGAGCCATCCAATCGTAGAGAGGTACAAGCACCCCACAGACTCCAAGAGTCTCCATTCTCTCCTAGGTACCCAAGAGCACCTAGGCAGAGGAGGCATGCTCCAACCCACAGACAAGAGCAGATACGTCTGTAGGGAGAAGAGGAGACGACAAGCGTCTCGGATTAGGTACTCACCAGATGAGTCCCAGGGCTCCGCCCTTCACAAGACAGGACACACGTCCTCGAACAAGTGAGACCTAGAGAGGTCCAACGTCCCTACGTACCGTTCAGACGAAGAGTCATTGGAACGCACGAGACCACACATCCCTTCACCTGGCTCCGCCACGAACGGATAGAGCAGATTCTTGTCCACACGAGAAGAGCCAAGTTCCCTACGGGAAGGAAGGAACCGAACGGCGAGACACGCCGCCACTTCGACTCACCCCGCCGTCCCGCCGAGACGACGAAGCGAAAGGTACCCGGGCAAGCCCGGAGATTGTTCTCCAATAGAAGGAGCACCAGTCCAGCGGCGGAGCCGCTGAGACCAACAGTCTGTTTCCCACCAGTCGTCGGACAACTCCCACTGACACTGACAACGACACCGCGAACGAAACGCCCGGGACGGACATCGCGTGCGACTGTACGAGACGGACATGGCGGAGCCATAGCCCGGCGGAGCCGGGCGTTAGAGAACCACAGTCTTAGACAATCTCCTTTCTCCTTTCCGCTCCACGTGCCTCTGGCGGCTCCTGCGGAGAGCTCGGGACACGTGCCGTTGGTGTTGGGGGGGGG
>Ga0164297_10004141_pt1 | contig 13150 bp, 13 predicted proteins | sample GEODES058metaG_FD_113539 | JGI IMG/M metagenome (GOLD analysis project Ga0164297, IMG submission 113539) | Dystrophic lake water microbial communities from Trout Bog Lake, Wisconsin, USA - GEODES058 metaG | ecosystem: Environmental > Aquatic > Freshwater > Lake | place: USA: Trout Bog Lake... | reverse complement strand
GAATACATTACCGCTCGATAATTAAAAATATTTCTTTAATTAGGTCTTCTCCCTTTTTTCCTTTTTCTCCTTTTTATCATTTGTTAGCTCAATACGCTTATTGGTAGTACGATAAGCTTGCCCTAACTTCGTAGTCATGCATTATTTGAATGCCTTTATCACTCTTACTTTAACGCTAAATTAAAAATTAGATATGGCCTCAAGCTTAAAGGCATTGTGTATGCCGAAAAAGAATATGAATTGGTTTTTACAGCCACTTTATTCCTTTTTCATCTCAACGTGTCTGTGCCTTAGCACCTCGTTTACGAATGCTCAAACCAATTCCGTCGATAGTTATCCTTCTAAGTCTATTAGGATCATAGTGCCAGTTGCTGCTGGCGGCACAGTGGATATAGTTGCTCGCGCCGTCGCCAATGAATTAACTAAATCGCTGGGCCAAACGGTTATAGTTGACAACCGTCCCAGCGCTGCCTCTTTGGTTGGAACCTTGACAGTTGCTCACGCTCCACCGGACGGTTATACGCTATTAGCAACTTCTAGCACCTTTATTTCTGCCTCTGCCATCATCCCAAATGCGGGATATGATCCAATAAAAGATTTTGCCCCTGTAACATTGACCTGTAAGAGTCCCATGTTGGTGCTAACCAATCCTGAAATTAGTGTCAATAACTTAGCTGAATTGGTGAAATTAGCTAAATCCCGCCCTAGTGATATCTCAGTAGCAAGCTCTGGAAATGGATCGACAGGCCACATTGCAAGTGAAGTATTTTCAAACCGTGCGGGCATTAAATTTCTAAATGTATTTTATAAAGGAAACGCTCAAGCTATGGTGGATGTGATGGGGGGGCAAGCCAACGTAATATTTGATCAACTAAGCACGGCAGGAGTTCAATATAAAACGGGTAAACTTAAAGCACTTGCCATCACGAGTATGAAGAGATCCCCACTTTTCCCAGATGTTCCGACTATTGCAGAATCGGGGTACCCTGGTTATGAGGACGTTACTTTAAATTTCATCTTGGCGCCTGCTGGGACACCAAAAGAAATTACGGCAAAGTTGAACCTCGAAATTCAAAAAATTATGAAAAATAAAGATCTCGTCTCCAAGTTTGCAGAAAAGGGAATTGAATTAACTGCTAGCCCGTCAACCGAGGACTTTAAAAATCTAATGAAAACCGAGGTAGATAGAGTCTCTCTTTTGGTCAATACGGCCGGCATCAAACCTGACTGATTTTGGTATGAATTTTTTAAAATAATATTTTTTAATATGAAATACGACACTAATTTTCAATGTCTCAAAGGGATTGTCTCCGAGGAAGAATGGCTTACTCGCGTCGAGTTAGCTGCCTGTTATCGTTTGGTTGATTTATACGGCATGACAGATTTAATATATAACCATATTACTGCGCGTATTCCTGGCACTGATCATTTGTTAATTAATCTGTATGGTTTACTCTATAAAGAAATTACAGCTAGTAGCCTAGTAAAAATTGATGTTGAGGGAAATATCATCACAAAACCCGATACAGATTACGGCATTAATAAGTCTGGATATGTGATTCACGGAGCTATTCACAAAGCAAGAGAAGATGTTAATTGTGTTATTCATACACACACAAGAGCAGGGATCGCTGTATCTGCAATGAAGTGCGGTTTATTATCGATGTCACAAACTTCAATAAGATTTAATAATCACATTGGATATCACGCCTATGAAGGTCCGGCCGTGGGTTTAGAAGAGCGTGTGAGGTTAGTCAATGACCTTGGATTACACGATGCGATGATCCTTAAAAATCACGGCCTCTTAACCTGTGGCGCTAGCATTCAACAAGCGTTTAACACAATGTATCAACTGGAGATGGCTTGTCAAGCACAGGTAGATGCCATGGCAAGCAGAGCTGAGCTTGATATACCTAGCCGCGAAGTGCTTGAACATACTGCGCACCTGTATCAACCCACAACAAGAAGACCGTATGGGATTTTAGAATGGCCTGCAATGATTCGTTACCTAGAGGCCAGTAGTCGAAACATTGAATACCCTAGATACGATAGCTGAAACTTTTGAGAGTAGAACCCTTGAGCATTATTCGATATAAATATCGATACTCCTGGGGATCGTAGTCAGCATTTGCTTGATGCATTACGGCCCTGTTATCCCAAATCACAAAGTCACCCTTACGCCATTTGTGACGATACTCGTACTTAGGCTGCGTTGCATGTTTATAAAGGAAATCGATAAGCTCGTAAGCAGCATTTGCCTCCATACCTTCAATACCCTCCATCCGACCAGTGTTTAGATAAAGTGCAGGTCTTTTACTGTCTGGATGCTCGATCACTAGGGGTTGTGTTGTTTGGGGTATTTTAGCCATCTCTTCGGGGGAGAGTTTCGCAAATGAACGAGGACTTCTGGAGCTTTCATGGACATGAAGTGATTTCAAAGTGATGATTGTTCTCTTTAGCTCAGGGCTTAAATCATCAAATGCTTTGCGGGTATCTACAAATTGAGTATCTCCTCCAGAAGTGGGTATCTGCACTGCCACCAGTGAAGTAGCCTTAGGAGGCTCTAAGTCATTGGAGTGATCTGTGTGATAGTTCTCACCTCTGACCTGGAGTTTGCCGTTAACAATAGGTAAATCTTTGGTGGAATTGAAGCCAACATAAGGATAATCAGAGAGAGTGAATTTCTTTATTTGCTGCTCCATCAACGGACCAAATAGTTGAGCTGCTTGTATGAATTGGGGCGGCGTTAATGGCTGGCCAGGAAATACCAAAACAGCGTGCTCGCTAAAGAGCTTGTTTAATTCCTGTTTCGTTTTTTCTTTAACGGGTACAGAAAGATCTATATCGGATATCTCTGCGCCTAGCGTTGGTGTTAGCTTCTTTACTTTCATTCTGCCTTAATTCCAGTTTTCTTGGCAATAACCGCCCACTTATTGGTGTCATCTCTAATTAAATTTTCTAACTCTGCTCGACCGGACATTATGATTTCGACACCTTCAGTGTCCAAATGCTGTTTCATTTGAACGCTTCCAAGGACTGAGTTGATATCTCGGTGTAAGCCTTCCACAATTGAATTTGGAGTCCCACGGGGTGCAAGAAGTGCCCACCAATTACTGGCATCCATATCTATTCCACTCTCATGCAATGTTGGAATATTTGGAATAAGTTCAAGTCTTTTAGGTCCTGCAACTGCCAATAATTTAACCTTACCAGATCTTATAAAACTTTGCATTTGAATTAAACTGCCTAAAGCCACTTGAACATGCCCTGAAGCTAAGTCTACCAAAGCAGGGCTTCCGCCCTTATAGTGTATTGTCGTAATGTCAGCTCCGCTCTTTAGTTTAAGCAGTTCAACTTGGAAATGTTGAAAACTGGCAACTCCTGCAGATCCAAAAAAGAGAGTCCCAGGATTTTTCTTTGAATACTCTACCAACTCGCGCATATTTTGGACTGGCAATTGCGCATTTACCGCAATCACACTTGGCCCCATACCTATCATAGCAACGGGTATAAATGACTTAACGGGATCATAATTTAACTTCATGATTGAAGGGTTCATTGTGAAAGTTGAGGAGATCAGCACCAAGGTGTTTCCATCAGGATCTGCGTGCGCTCCCATCTCAGTCCCCATAACGCCCCCAGCCCCTGGACGATTCTCAATAAACACATTCCTCTTTAATTTAATACTCAGCTCATTAGCCAGCGCACGCCCAACAATATCATTGCTTCCCCCTGGAGCAAAAGGGACGATTATTCGAATCGGTTTCGAAGAGCTATCACTACTTGGCTCCAAAGCAAACGAAGGGTACAAAAGATTTACAGAAAAAATATAAATACAAAATATTTTTGTTGTAATAATTCTAATTTTTGTAAAACTCATCGTCATACCACTCTATCAGCTGTTTCCCGCCCATCTAATGCATCGATAACTTTTTGAGCCACCTGTAAAGCGCTTCGCTCTTGAGTTTCAATTGTTCCGGCTGCAGCGTGAGGGGTGAAAATTACGTTATCAAATGCTAGTAAAGGGTTGTCTGATTTTAATGGCTCGATTTCAAATACATCTAAACCCACACCAAACAAATGCCCCCCCGTCAACACTTGACATAGAGCACTTTCATCGATTATTCCACCTCTTGAGACATTAATAAGGACAGCATTTTTTTTCATCATCTGTAGCTCCTCAAGACCAATAAGGTGATGACTCTCAGCGGTCAAGGGAAGATGAAGGGTTAGTAAATCAACTCGAGAAATTATGTCATTTAAGGACTCAACTCTAACATGATCAATTAATGGCCAAGCATCTTTAGGAGCAAACGGATCGTACGCAATTACATTTGTATTAAAAGCACCCCTCCATTTTTGCGCAACCCTAGTGCCTATATTTCCCATTCCAATAATTCCAACAGTTTTACCCCACATCTCAACACCCAAATGATCTGGACGAACAATGGGAATTCCAGCACGAAGAAGTCTGTCAAATCTAGCAATTCTTCTACAAACCGCAAGTCCCAGGGAAAATGCCATCTCAGCAACAGCTTCACTATTAACACCTGGTGTTCGATAAACTTGTATACCCAGCTCCTTTGCAGCTTCTAGGTCAATGGTGTCCAGGCCAACTCCTTGTTTGCAAATAACCTTAAGTCTTTTGGCCTTTGTCATTAACTCGCGCGTTAGAGGGGTCATACGAACCATCACGGCATCTGCCTCGTTAATCCAATTATGAACATTGGGATCAGACCAATTAGTTACATTTGCATAATTATGTGCGAGTGAGACTCCCGCAGGATGGAAGGCGTCGAGAATAAAAATTTGATGCATCTATATTTTTAGAAAATAGGCTAAAGACAATTTTAACAGGGTGCAAGCAAATCCTTCCCCTCCCCCTCTCCCTCTCCCTCTCCCTTTAAGCGCAGGGGATTTGCTTGCAGCTATTTAAAAGCAATCGAGACAGTTGAATCAAAACAGAAATTAGACGTAATTGCCTTGACCGAAAGATATTTAATTTTCTAATATATTTATATTTGCTGACTTAATAATGGGCGTCCACTTCTCGATATCCGAAAGTTGAAGTGTTCGCAAAAACTCCGCTGAGTGCTGGTCTCTTGGATAAATATCTTGACCCACTTCTGAGAGTTCAGCTCTTAAGCTTGCATCTTCTAGACACTCAACAATTGCAGAATTTAATTTCATAGCAATGTCTTTATGAGTTCCTGCAGGCAGAAAAATACCAGACCATGTGACAATGTTGATATTAGGAAATCCCTGCTCATCAGTTGTAAGGATTTCTGGAGCTTTAGCTAAGTGGCGCTTGGAAGTTACGGCTAATGCTTTTATCCTCCCTGACTTTAAGTACTGCAGGGAAGTAGAGGGTGAGTCAAACATAATATCGATGTTGCCTCCAAGTAAATCTTGAATTGCGGGGGCTAAGCCTTTGTAGGGTATGTACTGGTAATTAACCTTGGCCTCATTTTGAAACAAAATCCCCCCCATATGCCCAACGCTACCAATGCCCGAAGTTCCTTGGGACACTTTGCCGGGATTGTTTCTGATCCAAAGAATTAATTCTTTTAAATTTGTAGCCGGCACCTTATTATTGGCTATTATTATCAATGGGTTGGATGATATCAATGCCACAGGTTCAAAGTCGCGTACAACATCATATTTGAGTTTGTAAATCAAAGGATTTGCCACGTGAGTACCCCAAGTGCCCATCATTAAGGTGTACCCATCAGGTTTTGCACTGGCTACTTTGCTGGCTGCCATACTACCAGCAGCTCCGCCAATATTTTCCACCACAATTGACTGTCCCAATTTGACTTGTAATTTATTGGCCAATATCCTTGTAGTGGTATCGACGGCTCCGCCTGCTGAAAAGGGGACAACAATAGTTATGGGTTTTGAGGGATATAGTTGAGCTAGCGAATTTCCACAAGCTAAGCTAAGGGTAAGTAATGATAGAACTGAGAAAGCAGATATTCTTTTCAATTGAGTTCCTTATTAGAATTAAACTGTAATTGGAGTATGAGATTGAATTTCTGAGACTAAAGTTGTATCAAACGAATAAATCTGAAGTATCGTAGTGCTAGCGAACAATGGATCAGAATCAGCCTTAATGGGTTAAATATCAAGTATGGAATTAACTTAAATTGTAGCCCTAGGAAAATTCGACTCAAGCGAGCACTTCCCCTATTTTTTTTGATTAATTGCGCATTCACAATGGAGTAAGTTTTTGATGAGTTCAATATACAAACCTGAAAATACGCTTAGGCTTGGTGATTCATTCAGGTGGCCAGGTGATAAGAAAACAGCTGTAGTGATTGACGTTGCCTATGAATGTTGGTCAGATGGGAGTTACTCTGGAATTGGTCCTATGGGAAATGTTTTAAAACCTGGATTCATTGATAACAATGCCATTTCTTGGGGAAGGTATGGAGTGTTAACGGGTATTCATAGAATATTACGTATATTGAAGAAACACAATGCAAAAGCATCCTTCATGACAAATGGGGTTATTGCAGAGCTATACCCCAATGATGTGAGGCAAGTTCACGATCAAGGGCACGACATTTACGGTCACTCTTATGCAATGGATATTATTCCTACGTATTTAGATGAAAACGCGGACAGGGAGAATATTAAAAGAACAACCGATTTAATATTAATTGCGTGCGGCTATAAGCCTAAAGGCTGGATCAGTCCTAGACTGACTGGTAGTAGAAAAACTGTTGAGCTATTGATTGAAGCCGGATATAAGTGGCACAGTGACTGTATGGATGACGATCTACCGTATCTTGAAACGCATCCAAACGGTCAAATCATGGCAATACCTTTTACTATGGAAATTAATGACATGCCCCATTCTGTTCGGTACGGAAATTCACCCAGTGAACTGGTGAGGGATTTCTTAGAAACACTGAATTGGATGACAAATAACGAGCCTAATGCAACTTTAATGAATTTTACTGCGCATACTCATGTTTATGGTAGGCCTGCAGGCGCGTTAGTCTTCGATAACCTTATTGAATTAGCTAAAAATAGAAAGGATATTTGGCTCACAACACGAGAACAAGTTTATCAATATGCTGAAAAATTTTTGTCAGTGCACAAATGAACTATACTCAAAATTACTCTATGAAGGGACCCAGCTAAACAATATCCTCCTAAGAGGTTGATTCTTTATCCATAGGAAGAGGTTTATACCCCATATTCAGACAATGAATGAGAGCAAAGATCAATCAATACATCCAACCCCGCAGTGTGTTCGCTGTGAATATGTGATGCCATCAGAGACCTCGGGGACTCGGCTCAGATGCGGCTTGACCTATTTCAATTCAAGCCCACTGATGCGAAAAATTCAAATAATGGATAACTTTCCAGTTGTAAAAGCGGATAACGCTTGCGAATCTTGGAAATCCCTTTGACGGTTGTTTAAAAAAATATTTACGAAAACCGCAACAGCTCAGAATCACTGGACGGCAATGCCCCGCTTGGATACATCAAACACATTGCGTATTTCTGTTTTCTTAACCTTACCGAATGTGTCAAAGGAGATGATCAGCTCCGTAATTTCCAAATCCGTTGCGGAATCAAAGAGGTTGTAGATTGGGATAAAGTTCCTTTTCCAAGGAGTTCCGTGTTGATATCGGTAAATCCAGATTGAACCTCCCCCATCTGTCGTAATAGTTGAATAGGGATCCCCGTATTCATCTCGAACATTTTGTTGTGTAGATTTACCAACCAAAATTTTCTCATCAATACTGGACTGAGTTTGATTTTTTAGTTTTTGATTACCAGAGGTGGAGCACCCTTGAAGTAAAAAAACACTAATTGCAAATACTGAAACAACCAATTGGAGTCTTCGAGCGGAGGAGTTTTTGATATCAGCACTAAGCAAGGAAAGCATTTCTTATCCCTTTATTTTCTAGAAATCAAGCTTCAAACTTTCTAACTTAATTTCAATATTATTTAAATTTACCGATCGATTGAAGAGCTTGTTTTACGGATATTGCGTTTGTAAGACGGTCGCACACTTAAATTCAAGACTCTAGCCATCGTGGTTGACAACTCTCTTGACTTTGCAGAAGTCTGCATAAGTGAGCCTATCCCAGATATTTTAACTGCCCCTTTGTCTTTATTCCAGTAGGGAGTCAATCAATAACAGCTTGTAATATCTGTTTGCAGTGCCTTAAGTTTGATCCATACGTTTGATTCAAACGTCTGATCCAAACGCCTGTTCCATACGTCAGCACCACGCGGGCCTTCTATTACAGAACTTGAGAGGCTGATAACCGGTCTGTCTTCGCGCTTGGTTTGAAGTGATGTAAACTCCAAATCCTAGATCCTTATCCCTAATCCCTAATACCTAATACCTAATACCTAATACCTAATACCTAATCCCCCCTCCTCTAACAATTTCACCCTAATCTTTTGTTTTGAAAATACTGCGATTAAAAAGAGCGGAAACGATTTAACCCACTTTGTACTTAATGAATTCATGAGCGACCCAATACAAACATTTTCAACTACTCCGAGCAAACCAAGATTTAAGCTGCCCGTTAATGCATGTGATGCTCATTGCCATATTTTTGGTCCTGCAGCCCAATTTCCTTATCTTGAGAGCCGCTCATTCACGCCTGTAGATGCAGGCAAGGATAAATTATTTGCATTGCATAATTTTTTAGGCATTCAGCGCTGTGTCATCGTGCAAACCGCTTTGCATGGGTTTGATAATTCGGTTGTGGTTGATGCAATGCAAGCTCGCAAAGGCGCTTACCTGGGGGTAGCTTTGGCTCCAGCGAGCACTACATCTGAACAAATTGCTGAGATGGATAAGCAAGGATTCCGCGGAATTCGGTTTAATTTCATGGCCCATTTAAAAAATAGCGATTCATTAGAGGATATTCTCGCGCTGACAAAGCGGATGGAACCTTTTGGTTGGCATCTACAAGTCCATTTCTCCAGCGACTTGGTTCACTCCCTTGCGCCGTTTCTTAAACAATCTGCTGTACCTGTGATGATTGATCATATAGGCAGGGTTGACGCCTCACTTGGTAGCAACCATAGTGATTTCCAAGGCCTACTAAAGTTACTTGATGATCCCCGCTTTAGCGTTAAGGTTAGTGGTATTGATCGTATTTCTAAAGCTCATCCATATGATGACGGCGTTTCGTTGGCAAAAATTTTGGTAGATAAGTTCACAGAGAAATGTGTGTGGGGTACGGATTGGCCCCATCCTAATCACTATCATATTCCTGACGATGGTCAACTAGTAGATTTAATTCCTAGGATTGCGGATAGCCCAGACAAGATTGAAAAACTCATGGTGATAAATCCTGAGAAATTTTATCGGTTTGTTTGATCAGTATAAATAAAGAAGGACTAGGTTATGGCTGGGCGTTTAGAGGGGAAAGTAGCGTTTATTACGGGCGCTGGATCGGTAGGTCCAGGCTGGGGGAATGGCCGAGCAACAGCAGTTCGTTTTGCACAAGAAGGTGCGAGGGTATTTGCGACTGATATTGATTTAGCGCGCCTAGAGGAGACTTTGAATTTAGCAGGTGAATTCAAGAAAAACATTAAGACTGGCGTATTGGATGTAACTCAGTCTGTTTCGATTGAGGAGAGCATTCATTTCTGCATTAAAGAGTTTGGAGGCTTGGATGTTTTGGTAAATATTGTGGGCGGATCAGCAAAGGGCGGCCCAATCGAGCTATCTGAGGAAGAATGGGATGCGCAAGTTGACTTCAATTTGAAGAGCGTATTCTTGACCTGTAAATATGCATTACCTGAAATGATAAAAAAAGAGTCTGGCTCAATCGTTAATTTGGCCTCTACTTCGGGCATACGCTGGACGGGTTCTGCGCAGATTGCTTATGCCTCTACAAAGGCTGGTGTCATTCAGTTTTCAAGAGTTCTAGCGGTTCAATATGGCAAGCAAAATATTCGTGTGAATACTGTTGTTCCAGGCCAGTTGCATACGCCCATGGTAGAAACCCGTTTGGCAAAGCAACGCGTGGGCGGCGATGTGAAGTTATTACTCCAGCAAAGACAGTCCCGTATTCCCTTGCCGTTTATGGGCGATGGTCGCGATACCGCTAATGCTGCTCTATTTTTAGCCTCAGATGAGGCCCGTTTTATTACGGGGACAGAGATTATTGTGGATGGCGGCATGTCTGCACGTTGTGATTAAAAGGGTAAAACATGAAAAAGATACTTTTTGGATTTCTGTCTTTGGCTGCAGTTTGTGCTGTTGCAGCATCAAACACAACAACTATGATTGTTGCATTTCCCCCCGGTGGGCCTGTGGATTCAATGGCCAGATCCCTTGTAGAGCCTTTGGGTAAAGAGCTTGGGACTCAAATTATTATTGAAAATAAGCCTGGAGGAAATGGTGCGATTGCCGCACAGTATTTGGCCTCCAATCCCGACAACGGGAAAACAATTTGGTTTACAAGTGCCGGTGCTGTTGCGATTAATCCTGGTCTGTATGAAAAGTTAGCTTATAACCCATCCAAAGATCTAGCCCCAATATCTTTGGTTGCTAACAACGTGGAGGTACTGGTTGTAAATCCTGATACCCCAGCAAATAACGCTGCAGAATTTGTAGCCTTAGCAAAGAAAAAAGATCTAACCATGGGCTCCTCGGGTACTGGAAGCGTTCCCCATCTTGCTTTGGAGCAATTGAACGATGCTGTGCATGTCAACATTTTGCATGTTCCGTACAAAGGTGCTGCTCCTGCAATTACGGATGTTATGGCAAATCACATTGATGGCTTTTTTGGGGATATACCAGGTCTTATTGGATACATTAGGAGTGGTAAAGTCAAGGCTATTGGCCTTGCAGCTGAAAAGCGCAACGAGGCAATTCCTAATGTAAAAACATTTAATGAGATGGGGATGAAGGGGGTTGATACCAATAACTGGTATGCAGTATTTGCTAAGGCGGGTACTTCAAAAGCGGATATTGATCAAATCAGCGCAGCGATTAGAAAAGTAGTTCAGCAAGAGCCTTTGAAAACAAAGTTAATGCAGGCTGGAAGTGAGCCTGTTGGATCTACTCCTGAAGAGTTAGCTGCAACCCTCAAGAGGGATACCGCTAAATGGGCTGAGTTAATTAAAGCTAAAAAAATCACACCGGAGTAAATATGAGCGAGAGAATAAATTTTATACAAGCTGGAACGAAGCCAGCGTTAGCTGAAATCGAAAGAAAGATCTTAGCAGAGCGAGGCCGTATTTCCCCTTTGTATCAAGTTCTTCTAAACGCCCCAGAGATTGCCCAGGGTTGGGAGGCTTTGCTAACTGCGGTCAGAAATAGAAACTCATTGTCTCCAATAGTAAGGGAGATGATTATCTTGCGTGTTGCAGTGCTAAACCGGGCGCAGTATGAGTTTGATGCTCACAAACCGCACGCAATAAAGGCTGGGATGAGTGAGGAGAAAATTGAGGCCCTTAAGGAGCTCTCACTTAGTCCAATATTCAATGATGAGGAAAAAGAAATTTTGCTTTTGACTGATGTAATGACCAAGGATATTCAGGTTCCTGACGATATTTTCGCCCCTATTAAAAACCGCTATAACGATCAAGAGATCTTAGAGTTAGTCACAACAATCTCTGCCTACAACATGGTTTCTCGCCTTTTAAATGCATTGCAAATAGGCCATTGAAATGACTCAGTTGGTTGATCTCGTGCTCATGCGCGCAAAAGTAAAGGGACACCCTGGAAATGCATCTGAAATTGCCAGAGTACTAAGACTGTCCAAGCAAAATGAGTACAAGCAGATGGTATTTACATATTCTCAAGATGCCAATCTGCTCTATGGGTACTTTTATCTGGATAAGCCGTCAGAAATTGGCGCAATCGATGAGAGTGAGTTCGTCGGCAGTGCGGACCCTTTGGTGGAGGAGTTTGAGATTAGTAGGGTTGTGTTTGTAAATCCTTTAGATGGCTTTTCTTACCTTGAGACGCCAAATAATCGTTATACGGTAGAGATGGATCCAGAGGCTGGTTGGAGGGAAGAGTTGTTTGCCTGGTATGACAAAGAGCACTTACCGGGATTGGCTTGTGTACCAGGGTGTATAAGGGCCACTCGTTGCATCAATCTAGATCATTCCCCGTATTCATTTGCTTTCTATGATCTTTTATCACCCCAAGTCTTAGGTTGTGAGGCGTGGTTAAAAGTGCGCCATACACCTTGGAGCGATAGGGTTAGACCTCATTTCACAAATACTAGAAGAACTATGTTTTGTTTTGTGAGCAGTAATTAAAAGTCGTAAAGCCGCTCTGGATTGCTGACTAGAACTTTTATTAAGTTTTTGCCGTCGGGCACCCATTCAGGTAACAAATTGAGAATCCGGGCATCATCAACCACTCTGTAAGGCGTAATTTGCGTTGGAGTAACTCCTGGAATGGTGTTGGTGTGTGGCCAATCGCTCGCCCAAACCATTCGATCAGGATTTGTATCAACAAAGAGCTGCGCTAGATCTTTGACCTCTGAATAATCGGGTGCTGCTTTGGAGATTCTATATATCCCTGATAGTTTGATGTAAACATTTCCAGACTTTATTAAATCAAGGACGGCGGGTAATTCTGCTTGTTTTTGAAATCCCTCAGCTTTGATAGAAGCGAAGTGATCTAAAACCACTGGTACAGGCAGATTTTGGATGGTACGTGAAAGCGCTGCGATAACCGGTGCAGAGGAGTACACCTGAATATGTAGTTTGAAATCCCGAATACGCTGCGCCAACGCCAGCATTTGCTTTTGAGCGACATCAGGATCAAATATGTTGGAGGTGGATAAATTCATGCGAACACCTCTAGCCCCCATCTTGATCATTTTGGCGATTTCTTGATCAGTCGTTGTCTCGTCTATCACAATGACGACGCGCGCGACGTTGCCCATCTCCTGTGCAGCAAGAAGGTGGAAGGTGTTATCTGTGCCATAAAAGCTTGGCTGGATTAATACCACCCTGGAGAGATGCAATTTTTTCAGGTGAGTGCGTAATTCTGGTACACCGCTCTCGGGTGGGGTATAAACGCGATCTGCTGCCATGGGATATTTTGCTTGTGGTCCGACCACATGAACATGACAGTCGCACGCGCCCACTGGGACATCAAAGTTAGGTTTCAATTCAGGCTCCGCAAAAGAATCAAGAG
>Ga0164297_10004140_pt1 | contig 13150 bp, 10 predicted proteins | sample GEODES058metaG_FD_113539 | JGI IMG/M metagenome (GOLD analysis project Ga0164297, IMG submission 113539) | Dystrophic lake water microbial communities from Trout Bog Lake, Wisconsin, USA - GEODES058 metaG | ecosystem: Environmental > Aquatic > Freshwater > Lake | place: USA: Trout Bog Lake... | reverse complement strand
GCCTGGCGCCGATGTGCCCCCGCCTCCATGGCGGCCGCGGGGCGCTTTATCACTCAAGCAACGCTTTAGATGTGTTCCTGTGCATATATGCCGACGGCTTGGAGGAGTATCAGCGTGTTTATTCCGTCACCCGGTGCGGAGGAGGAGGAAAACTGGGATGACATTGTAAGCTCGAATCAGCCACCCCAGGTGCCGAAATCGAGCCCATGGCTCAATGATGATGCAAGACGGACTACTGTGCGGTCAATTAGGGGTCTGGCGGCGTCTGGCGGCGTCTAGGAGCGTCAAGAGCCGTTTCCGCTGCCGTTCCGGCCCGCAGCGGGCCCGCACACCAATCTTTCGATTCCTGGCGCCGGCCGGTCGAAATTTCTCGAAATTTCTCGAAATTTCTGCAGAAATTTCGAGTCGAAATTACGTGTCCGGCTCCCTGAGTTTCGTCTTCTGCAGGTGTCGCGCCATCCGCAGAAACTACATCGTGCCTGGACGTCATGGCAACTGCACCACAGTGTGGTGACCTCTGAGCGCACGTGTTCTCTCCTGTCCCGACCAGAGCCTCTGGTCCGCTGAGCGCAATGGTTTGCTGTGCCTCTGCTCCGCCGGTGCCGTCGCCTGCGCCGTCCGCTGTCGCTGCACCGGAGAGACGTTCTAGCCTGCGCCGCGCTCGCCAAGTTGCCGCGGAGGACACGTCAGACGCTGGGTTTGACGACAAGAACACAGACGTGTCAGTCTCCAGTTTCCACAGCAGTGTGGATACCTACAAAGGCGGCTCTCGCTGGTTCCTCGCTCAAAGCGAGACAACACAAGCGGGGCAAGCGCCTGTAGCGCAGCCGTCTCAGGCACGTGTGGGCGTGTGAGGAGGGCTGTTACGAGCCCTAGCGCTGTGCCTTGTGTGCTGCCTTTCACGCGCGCCCCGAGGACTGACACCCGGCCTGGCCACACAGTCCCTGTCTCAGCTGTCCATTCCGTCGCTGCCGGCGACCGGCTTCCAGCCGGAGGCTGAGATGGAAGCACCAGAAGCTCCACCGCTGGAGCCTGAGCTGCCCCCAGCAGCGCCTCCACCACCGCCCCCGCCGCCGCCGCCGCCGCCCCCAGAAATAGTAGCAGTGCCGCCTGCACCCGCTGTGACATGGGCAGAGGGGCACCCTTTGCTGGCCGGCACGCGGCACAGCGCGACGGTGGAGGAGTTGGAGGATGAAGGAGACGAAGACTTGCCTGGCTGTGGCGCCTTCTTGTGCGGCTACCACACGCTGCTGGAGCTGGCCGCTGCGTCTGGCGACCCTGCCCGTGTGACGAAGCTGCTGAACAGCGGCACGCGGCCGTGGGAGGACTCGTGGTTGGGGCCGTTTGGCATCTTCGGGACGTTCAGCCCCGTCGCTAGCGCAGCCGCTGTGGGCGCGGCACCCAGCGTGGAGGCGCTCTTGGACGCAGGCGCGGATCCGCAGCGCGGGACGCGGCTCTGTGGGGGCGCAGTGATGAGTGCGAGTCCGCTGTGGAGAGCAGTGCACGCCCCGGGAGGGCAACAAGCTGATGTCGCGCAAGCGCTCCTGTCCCGTGGCGCAAACCCAGAGGATGGACTCTCATGGGGAGTCTTCGGCTCCATGGGCACCGCCACGCCGCTGTCTGCTGCTGCAGCGGCACGTGACGCGAGGAGCGTGAAGGCACTGCTAGCCGCAGGCGCATCCCCCAACGCGGGACTGACGCTGGGACCATTCGGCTTGTTCGGCGTCCGCACGCCGCTGGAGTGCGCCATCGGCGCCACGGTGACCGATGGCGCGGTGCCTGATGCTGCGGTTGCGGAGTGTGCGAAATTGCTGCTAGATGCTGGCGCAGACCCGAACGTGGGTGACCACAACCTCGGCATGATTGGCACCTTCCTACCGTGGGTGCCCCGCCAGCGGGTGCTCTTCACAGCCGCCGCGTCGGGTGATGCGAGCGTGGTGCAGCAGCTGCTTCGGAACGGGGCGGACCCAGAAACCGGCGCAGGATGGGGTCCATTCGGATGGTGGAGCCACATGACGCCCCTGGGCGTGGCTGCAGAGCGGGGAAACGCAGATGCGGCGCAAGCGCTCATCCGGGGTGGTGCACGCCTGCACTCGGGCTCGCGACTCGGCCTGCCCGTGGCGCCAATCATGACTGGCACGCCGCTAGCAGAAGCTGCCCGCAAGGGCCATGCCCGCGTGGTGACCACCTTGCTGGACAACGGCGCGCGTCCATCGAAGGGCTTCGATGTCATGGGCGGCCTGCTTGGGCATGCAACGCCTCTTTCGTGGGCGTTGCATGGCCGCCACAGCGATGTTGCCGAGGCGTTGCTTGCCGCCCATCTCGCCACGCAGCATGCACGGGACGATGAGACTGACAGCGAAGTTTTCGAGGGTGGTCTCAACAGCTCCTGAGATTTAAGTTCAATATGTACCCTCCTCACGTCCAAAGTTGAGCGTCACATGCACCTGCGGCGGCACCGGCGGGTTGCGTGCATACTTGCTGCCGCCCACTGCATATGGGATGGTGTACTGATCTGGGTGCGCGTACTCCTTCAACCGCGCCTCCCCGGCCTTCAGCAAACGCTCCGCTGTCACGGGGTCCGCCTGCGAAACACACACAGAGGCACCGCGTGTTGTGTGAGCGCAAAGACAAACAACGCAACAGGCAAAAGACGGGACGCTTACAGCTCTGTGTTTCTCGAACTCGTCCCGGATACGCGCCAACTCCGAGTAGAAGATGTCGCGCTGCACACACCAACTGAGCACCTGGCGCAGGCTATGTCTGGTGGGCGGCCGCGGGAGGAAGGGCACGCGAACCAACGTCAGGGTTAGCACCCTCGTACTGTGTTGTGTGTGCACCCAAGCAGCGTCCGTGCAGGGCGGCAACCCGGGGTTGACAGCGCGCGCATGTTGAGGTGCCTAGTGTGCACAGAAGATGGGGCCAGCGGGCAAGGGCAACAGGACTTTGGCGTACCTGTAGAGGTGCATGGCGCGTAGCTTGTGACTCACGACACCCGACATTCTGTCTCACGTGTCTGTGCTCCCTCAACCAAGTGATGCGGCAAAAGCCTATGTCGCGCGCTCAGCGAAGGTTTCGCACAAGTGCAATTTCGACCAACTTTTGTGGAGAGGCATGCAGCTGCCCGTCGTCAGTGCCGTCTGCACGAAGCTTCTCAGCGCCCAGCCCTCACCTTCACGCCTGTCGCTTGCACCTGTACTCGCGCCTCAGCTCCGCTTCTGCGCGCACTGCAACAAATACACAGAATGAACGCGCTGGTGCCTCCAAGCGCCGCCAGCCTCGAGGTGTATGTGCCACCTCAACCAGTGCCTGGCTGCGCCGACTGCCTGGTGCGTTTCGTCGTCTCGTCTCGACGCGCGCGAGTGCGCGCGTGCGCGGGCTGCGTGCGATTTGGAGGTGAGCACTAGGGTTCACCTAGGCGCCTTGTGCCGTCCTCTCCAGGTGTGCCACCCGCGGCGGAACCTTAACCTGAGCGACGACGCGTGGGCGGAACTGCAGAAGAAGTGGGCGCAGCAGACGGAGAGCCCGTTTGTGTTGTACAAGCTGGTGAAACTTACGCCGGAGACGGGGGCGGTGTCAGACCTCACAGAGCCTGACTTCGCGGAGTTGGAGGGGAAACAGCCGCTGGCGAGGGAGTGGACGAGCAGTGGGCCGGACCGGCAGTGGGTGAAGGCTGCTCTGGAGGTGATGCGCAAAGTGAAGTCGTCTGAGCAGAGCGTGAAGCTGTTCTTGGGCGTCCCTGTGCCGGGCGCCAAGTGGCCGCCGGCGCTGGTGGAGAGCTACCAGAAAGTCATTTTCCACCCCACGGACTTGGGCACGATTGAGCAGCAGCTGAAGGACGGCAGCTTTGCAGCGCCAGCGGAGTGGGAGTCTGCAGTGCGGAGGGTCTTCCGCAACGCCTTTGTGTTCAACAACCCGGACGACCCGACGTCCAAAGCGGTGCGTACAATGGGCTTCGACAGGGAGCGCGCGCACAGCAGCTGTCTGACTTCCCCCATTGTGCGCCCTCTGGCGCAGGTGCTCCTCTCAGCGGAGATTGCGAGCAGGACCTTTGAGAAGGAGATGATGAGGCTTAAGGGGGTGACACTCCTCTAGCTCGGGCAAAACACACAGACACGCACATCTATACAGAAGCGGGGACGCACACACGAAACAGCGAGCTCCGTCAGCTGTCTGTGGGCTGCACGACTGTCGCATCAGTTGTGTCCATGCCCCAGCAAGACACGCTCTTGTCCTTGTCGCCCCCTTTGACGTCAGTCGCCACAACAGCCCAGAATTTCCCAGCGCTGCCAGCCGTTTGCGACGTCCTCCCCGCTAGCGCGCTGCCCTGGGGATGGACCCTTCGCAGGAAATCCGCGACGGGCTGTGACAAATCTTCGCGGTGTCTGAACACGTTGTGCGTGCCCCCTTCTTGAGGGAAAAAATCGATGGGCAGGCCTGCATCCTGGCGCAGCGCACACAGCGCCTGTCCGTGGCTGTACGGGATCACCTCGTCCCGGGTGCCGTGCACAATGAGCACCGGACAGGTCAACTGCTTCACGTGCTGTGTGTTGTCCCAACGCTCAGCAACCACCAGGTATGCGACACTGCCCGCCACATGCGCAGCCGCATCGCGCACACTCGTGTACGGCGACTGCAGAATGAGCGCGCCCACGGAGGCGCCATCCGCTTGGACGGAGGCAGCGAGCTTGCTGGCAGGGCCGGTTCCCACCGAGCAGCCGAAGACCACCACGCGTGACGGGTGCACGCCCAGCGCCTTTGTGAAGTGCTCGTACGTTATCCGCACGTGTCTGTCAATCGCCTCCGCGCAAGCAGGCCCGCCAGCGACGCCGTAGCCAGGGAACTCTACGATGACAAGCAGTGCCCTCCACCGGGCAGCCTCCTGGCTGAGCGTGTTGTAGCACTCCGCTGCGTCGCAGGCGTTGCCATGGCAGTAGAGAATGACACGTACGGGAGGCGTCCCGTCGGTGGGCTCGCACACGACTGCAGGGAAGCGGTTGCCTGTAGCAGGGTCCTCCAGCCACAGGCAGTTTGCCGCTGGCCACGGAAATGTAGTCGTCGAGTACGTCGCCTTGGGCGCAGGGAACAGCAACGCGTCCACGGGGCTCAGCAGCCAATGCATCGCACGCAGACGCAGACGCTTTCTGCGATCGACGTGCAGGTACACACCCCAGCAGACTGCTCCCAGAGGCAACACCGGTGTCGCTGTGCAGCTTAGCGTGAGCCTTGACAGGTTGAGTATGCTATCTTAAGTCACTCGCGCGTTGTCGAAGGCCAAGGAATTTCCTGGAGGCCCCCGAGGAGGGCTGAGCTCAGCCAGCACTGAAGCGACCCCGCCAAGCCGCTTGCTCTAGCCAGTGCGAAGCAAGTACGGGGAGTACGCGGCATGGCTCACGTACGAGTTGCGAGCTGACAACGTCGTAAAGGACTTTGTCTGACAGTGCCCACCATGGCTGGCACACCCCCGCGCGTAACTGACTGGCGCCTGGTGGTCGCGATCGAGCACTTAGGCTCTACTCAGGGCACTGCGAATAAGCACGTGCGGTTGACGCTCGGCGACGCCGCCCTTGCGTTCCCTTGGTTCACTGCCACTGGCGACGCTTCTGCTCTCCGCACAGCACTTCTACAAGTCTTGCACGCGTCCGGCACTGGTTTCATAGAGCCCGGAGCGCAGGGCGAGGTGGTGTACTGCTTTCCGAAGGCCACTCGCGCTGCGGTGCTTGCCCACGGCGCTGGACACAGGCTTGTCTCCTGGCGACGCACGGCTTGGCGCAGCCTCGTCGTTATCACGAAACTCGTGTTCACGCTCTGGCTCATCTTCTCGCTCTTGCTCGCGTTCCTGGCCGTCGTTGCAGCAGCCATCTTGGCGCTGTCACAGCGAGGTGGCGGGTCTGACTCACGAGACGTGTTGCCTATCACCACCGGCTTCTCTGGTGGTGGCGGAGGAGGTGGCGGCGGCGGGCCTGGATATCGGGGTGATCCATTCATGGACCTGTACTGGTGCGCCACTCCCCCAGGCCGAGATGTGTCGATTCCTATGCTGGGCTCACACCTCCAACGACAGGTACCTGACGATGCGCGATCTTATGTGGCTGTCAATATGGACGGAGGAGGAGCGATACAACGCGCAGCTAAGACGTCAGATGATGCAGGACCCATACGGAGAGGCTGTCAAGCCGAGTGCGCCGCGACGTCCTGCTGGTGGCCCCGGAGGCCCTGGAGGCCCTGGAGGCGGTGACCCCCCTGGCGGAGGCGACGGAGGACCTGGGCCGTCACGGCCGTGGCTGGCTGTTGCTGATGAGCCTCCAGATTTTGCCAACGACGCATCCGCTCCCAGCTGGGCACGACGGAGGGATTTGTCGTTCGTGGAATCTGTATTTGCTTTTGTGTTTGGGCGCGGCGACCCGAACTCGGATCTGGAGCTGCGCCGGTGGCGGGCAGTCGGCATGCTACTGCGCTCGTGCCAGGGCTGTGTGTTCGCGGAACAAGTGGCTCCGTTTCTGGACACCTATCTTCTGGGCGGCACTGACGCGTCCGCCTCGACTTCACCATCGCTGTCGCAACGTGTTGCGACATTCCTTCCCCGGGCACTGGCCACGCGTCTGCGTCACCTCGGGCTTGGCGACGCAGACGGCGTGAGAGACGAGTACCGCATGCATGAGGGATACATGCTGCCTGTGCTTGCCAAGTTCGGCGGATTCGCGGAGGCTAGTGATGACGGAAGGCTGGTCTACGTGTTTCCTGCGCTGCGTGTCACGGCATGCAGCAGCAGCAATGACGCTGGCCCATCTGTTGCGCGGCCACATGTGGTTGCCACTCCTCCGCCTGTTGCGCCGCCTTTGTACGAGCGCCATTGGCCATTGTGGGATGGAGGTGACAAACAACCACTCGTCGTGCTCCTTGGCCTCGCAAACGGCGGACTTCTGTGGATATTCAAAGCCATCGGAGGCATGCAGATCGCAGACATTGTCACAGCAGCGGGCGGAAGCCAAGATGCAGCTGCAGCCAGGGCGAGAGCTCAAGCCAAAGCTCTGGGTCGACGCGCTGGCGGAGGCTTCGATGGCTCGGCACAGCAGGCCCCTCGTGAGCTGGATGCGTCCACCATGCGCGTGCTGGTCGGCATTACCCGTCTCGCAACAAGGCTCTTCCCAGCGCTGGCCGCTTACGCAGCGGCCTTCTTTGTGTTGCCTGTGTGTCGAGCCATCTACGCGCACGTCGAGAACGGGCGTATCGATGCGCGCAATGCGAGGCGCAAACGTGCAGCTGTGGAAGCGCTGGCATCTGCCTTGGCGGCAGTGGAGGACGGTAGAGCGGCGGCAGCTGGGAAGTTGAGGCAACCGCTTGTGGTGCTTCCGTCGACAGGCGAGCCATGATAGATTGACTAGGCGTTTCAATTGCAACGCACTTCCGCATTGACACAGGGGTCTCTCTCTCTCAGGCAAGCAGCGCCAACACCTGTGCTTTGAGCTTGTCAGCAGCGGTAGCCACACCAGCGTCGAGAGCAGCCACATTGATGCGTCTTAGAGGCGGCAGAAGCTTCTCTATAGGCCCAGCATCCTGTCTTCCAAGCTTGCTGAAAGCAGCCACCACGTGGCCGCACACATGCAGCGCTTCAATGTGAGAGGACACATACGTCTGCTCGGCAACCACAGCCTGCGCGGCTAAGGCATCCAGCATTGAAGCCAAGACATCAGTCCAGCTGCTGCCATGGATGTCGGCGCTGCTCATGAGCGCCTTGGAGATGGCATCAACCGGAAAGGCGGAAACCAAGAGGGTGCTGCACTCCGCTGCAAGGGCAGAGACAGCTGCCGCGTCAGGGACGCTAGCGTCGGGGACACACAGCTCAAGAGTCAGCGGCAAGCAGCGCAGCAAGTGAGGTCCCCAAGTCGCCGGACTGCCAGCTTCTTGAACCTCCTCTTCATCCGCAGAGGCTGCCCAGAGCGTGTAGCGCTGCACCAGTGCGCGACACATGCCAAGGCTCGGCTCCACGAACTGCTCCACGCGTGCATCGTGGGCGTACGCAAGCACATCCGCACACCGCGCTGGTGCGCCCAACTCGCCCAGCTGGTTTGTACTCACTTGCGGGCAAGCCGCTAAGCGCAGGCACAGCAGCGCATTGTGCACATTGTTGCATGGGTGGTCGAGCTCGAGGAAAGTGAACGCGCGCTCAGTGGCACCTAAAGAAGCGATGCACGCTGTGACATCCGGCGGAGCTGCCTCTGTGACGCAAGCAAGCAGTTTGAGCGCGTACAGCGGTATTGAACTGTCACCGTCTGAGAGGGCAGCAACGACGTGAGCCAGGATGCCGTCCAAAAGCGTGCTGGTCAGCAGCGTGCCTAGCAGCACTGCAGCTGCTTCTGCAGTTCCCTCCCCCGGTACGGTGGGGTATGCCACTGGCAAGAGAGCGAGCATGACATCGCAAGCGGCACGCAGTGCCAGAAAGCGGGTGTCCCCAGAAGTCGCTTGACTCGCTGCGGCTGTTAAGGCAGGGAGGAGCGTTGTGACTGAGGATTCCGCAACGAGTGGCGAGGCTAGCAGGCCTACAGCAGGACTGCCGCCAGCCATGGCCTCTAGCACTGCATGCACGCCAGCACGGACAGCGGCGCGAGAGGATGACGCCGTGGGATTGGACAGCAATGCCAGCAGCCGCGGTAAATGGAATACCACACCCGGCGGCGGTTCCACCAGCAGGATGCACGGCGCCAGCCGTGGACTTGCAAGCAGGCACGCAACTGCCGCCAGGCCGTGAGCTGCGGCGCCGGGTGGTCCCGGTGCATCACTGTTGCGGGACAGCGCCCACATAGCACCTGCGACAGCGGCATCTACCAGCGCCGGCGCCATGTCGCTGACAGCTGCGATGAGCGCCAGCGAGCATTGCTCGCTGTACGTGTCGCTCCGTCCACTTTGTGCCTCATCATTCCGCGTTCCACCAGCATCATGCAATGAGCAGCCGGACGCGCAAGCGGTGGCCAATGCGGCGGGGCCGCCAATTCGAGTGAGGAGCGCCCATGCTAAGAGTGCTTTGCCGCGCAGAACAGGCGACATCCATTCGCGACCGCCATCGCGACCACTGTGCCCTGACCCGCGGGATGATGTCGAGGGCGACGTCGATGCCGGCGAGCTTGGTGTGCCACCACCCGCGTTTGATCCGAGACAGGTGCGCTGAAGGAGTCCAGCCAGGGCGACATACAAGCCCCGCTCATCCGCCACAGAGGAGGTGCCAGCTGGCCATTGCGGCACACGTGACTGGTTTGGAGCGGCAGGCGGCTGTGTTGCGGATCCGCGGGCATCAGCTTCGGCAAGGAGTGCCATGTTGAGCACATTCAGCCAACCAAGAACAACTTTGGGTGCGGCATCGCAGACGCCGGCTGCAAGAGCTCTCGCAGGGGTGGCCACCAGCAACGTTGCGCCAGCACTAGATGCCACTAATTGCGCGGCTGAGCCGCCCCCACCGTGCAAGGGCAATGGTGGGGCATACATGCAGAGACATCGCAGGAGATTTGCGCCGGTGGGTCCTCCAGGCGGCAGGTTGCGCACAAGACGACCTAGTGCACTCGCAGCCGTGGCACGCAGATGCGAGTTCGCAGTCGTCCCGCCGGCAAGGACGCACAGCGGCGCTGCCACTTCAGGCACAGCAAGCATCTCCGCCATCGGCCCACCCGCGGTGGCAACGTTTTCAACGGTCTTGGCACCGTAATGCTGTGCGATTTCATCGTCGGCATGGCGCAGCATGCGCGCTATGGACAGCGCCGTGTGTCCTGGGAAAGGCCACCGGTTGTGTGGCTGTGAGCCGTTCTCGCCATCAGGCTTTGCCTCTTCCGCGGCTTGTGTGGCCGCGTAGAAGAGCAGCTCGCCGAGAGTTGCCATGGCTCTCCGGCGTAGGCGTTCATTCACGCTGGGGGCGAGCAACTCGACCAGCAGCATCAGCATGCCGCTGTTGCAGACCAGCCCATCATCTAGCCGCGTTGAGTGCCGCGCGAGCGCGCCCAACAGGGCGCAGCATCGTATGCGGGTAGCCACTTGGCGGGAAGTGCGAAGCACGCGCACAAGTGTGGCGCCCAGAATCGAGTTGAAAAGAACATTTGCAACTGCACTCACCACCGCCGCTCCATCATGCACACTACCCTCTGGTGACGGGGGCGGCGCGACTAGTAGAGCATCAAGGTAGCCAAGTGTAGAGGCCACGCCCGGAGGCGGCGTGTTCCCTGAAGAGGCGCCAGAGCCTTGGGCAATGCTTCGGCTCACTTGGCTGAGGAACGCGTCGAGTTGCGGTCCAGCCAGACGCACGAGCTCCGCGTGAGCAAGAGGTCGGAACGGCAGCGCGTGCGGATCCCACGATGGGATGGGCCACGCCTCGATGCGTCTGTTGTGCACAATGGGGGTCACGCTGCTATCACTCGCGTGCCAAACAACTTGACGCTCGCGAGCGCAGTCCGCCACGATGGTGGGTCGTCCATGTCCTCCTGCTAATGATAGAGACGCCAATGATGATGACAGTGATGCAGAGTCCATGCCGTCAGATGCGCGTAGATCCAGATCTCCACTGCCGACATCAGAAGGACTGGTCACCGCTGCGGCAGCGGCAGCAGCTGCAGCCTCGGCAGTAGCGGCAGCCGCGACAGCGGCGGCGGCGCGTGTGTGACGGCGCTGCAAGAAGGCGCTCACATCAGCCGACGTTGTCCGGTGCGGCATGGCCGGGGGCGGAGGCGGTGATACAAGCGCGTCTGCCGTGCTGTCGTCCTCAACAGCGGCTGCAGGAGCAGCCGCGTTTGTCTCCGACGGAAACAGAGAGTCCAGGAGAGATGCCGTCAAGATTGATGTTGAGACCCGCCCCTCTGGCTGTTGCTTCTCTTCAAGCACGTCGGCGATCATGTCCTCGCCAGCGTCATCCTGCTCGTGCCCCACGTCATGTGACAGTACTGCGCCAACGGCAGCAGCAGCTGTGATGGGCTCTGAGAAATCGATCTCGGCATCTGGAGTATTGAGCGCCACATCTGCGGGTCCAGGGCCCGGCATTGCGTCCACGCCATGACTCGCGCCGCCGGTGGCTGTCCCATCGATGCGAATAGAACCCGACGCGGCGATAGTGCTCAGAGGAATACCACCCGTATTCTGCGCCATTGGTTCATGGGCCTCAGCTGTCGTCGATGAATCTCCTCCGAACTCGTCGCCATGGGTCATGGATTCACGACCATCGCCAGCGTGAGAGGTGCGTCCTGGCGCCATGTCTAAGGCAGTGCGGAGGAGAGGCAGCAGAGGAGGGACATTGTCCGCAGCAGTGGTCGGCGGCTGTGCAGGGGCTCCTGAGCGTGACGCGCTCAGCTGCTGTATTTGTGGCGCAGATGTAGAATTGCGGACTGGAAGCAGAGATGCTGCATTCGCGCGGCTGTAACGCAGCTCTGATGTGTGGCTGCTCTCGCCGTCTGCTATTTGTTTCGAACGTGCAACTTCCACCGGGCCACTGGCGTTCTCATCCGAAGCGCTACCATCACTTGCGTGTGAGGTTGCCATCAGATTGCGACGCGCGTTGACGCTGAGTCGGACAACATCAACTCCGCTTGCAGTTGGCAGAGACGCAGGCGGCTCCGGCTTCGCATTCCCAGCGGTTTGCTGCGTTACCGCTGCGATACTGTCAGCAGTAGCGTCAGGCGTAGAGCCCCGTGCACGGCGCGCGCAGAAAGCTTCGAATGCAACTTGACAGGGGAAGATATGAGGACGTGAGTGCTGCAATGAGGAGGCATCCCTTGACGCGCCGCTGTCGGTAGTATCTGCAGCATCGAGGTTGTCGAATAGTCCGCCGTCGCCCCAGAACAGATGGCTTTCGAGGTCAGGCCATGCAAAACGATTGGCGGGCTCCTTTGTGAGGAGGCCCTCCAGGAGGTCAACGCACGCGTCGCTTGCTGGCACATGCAGTGGCGCTGGGTGCTGTGTCAGCACTTGTGTCACCAGCTCTGTGAGTGAAGCCGCCGCAAATGGCGGGCTGCCTGTCAAGCATTCATACAGCAGGCAGCCCAGCGCCCAGGCATCGCTCGCACATGACGGCACGCCGCCGGGGACAAACAGCTCCGGCGCCATATATGCAGGTGTTCCCCGCAAACCCATGCCCCCGTTCAGATTCTGCGTTATGGAGGCGTCCACAGGGTGGTGAGGCACCTCTGCTGTGCCGTTGCCATCTGCAGCAGTAGCAGCAGCATCAATATCCACGATTCTGCGACTCAGTCCCAGCCCAGTGAGTTTCAGCCGCCCATGTTCATCAAGCAAGCAGTTGCTGGGCTTCACATCGCAATGCACTATGCCAACAGCATGCAGCGCTGCCAATCCCGCCGCCACATCACGCGCCCAGCCGAATGCAGAGGCTTCAGGCACGCGGCCGTCGGTGCGTAGCAATGTCAGCAGATCACCACCGACGCAAAGGTCCACGATGAGCCACAAATGGTTGCTCGTTTCGTACCACGCGTGGAAGCCTAGCACCTGGGGACATTTGACCGCACGCAGCGCCTGGACTTCCGCGAGCACGCGCGCGCGCTGTCCCGGTGCGTGCTTGTCGACCGAGCGCACAGCAAAGTACAGGAGACTGCGCTTCAGGCGCCCTTTGTACGTGACGCTATGCTTGCCACGAGCGACGGACTCGTAGATGTGGTAGTTCTGGTGGTGGTGGTGTGTGTGTGTGTGTGTGAAAAGGATGTTGCCTCGCGGGATGCTCAGACCTCCCTCTCGCAGAGTCTTCTCTACAACAGTGCCCGCACCTGCATGGTTGGTCACTCCGTCGCAGGAAAGGTCTCCAGCGTGCGGCTGCACAGTGCCAGCAAGTCCAGGAAGGCAGACAGAGACGCCCGGAGTGTGCGCAGGTCAGCTGCAGCAAAGGCACTGGCGTTGGAGGTAAAGAGTCAGACCTCTCGTGCACTCTCAGCTACTCAGCGCTTGAGAGACACAACGACGCACGCAACCAGGGTTGTGTCTTCCACAGTGAGCGTCTTCTGCACGCGGTCGGGGGTGAGCTGTGCGGCCGGGGAAGGTTCGACTTGTCAGTGTCGGCCACTACAACAACTATGACTCAAAGTCCGCAAGTGCAGCCCAGCGACTGGGTTGGTGGGGCACGCACTTCGGGGTCCACGCTCAGCGCAGTGGCCACCATGTGCGCGGACTTGGC
>Ga0164297_10004139_pt1 | contig 13153 bp, 8 predicted proteins | sample GEODES058metaG_FD_113539 | JGI IMG/M metagenome (GOLD analysis project Ga0164297, IMG submission 113539) | Dystrophic lake water microbial communities from Trout Bog Lake, Wisconsin, USA - GEODES058 metaG | ecosystem: Environmental > Aquatic > Freshwater > Lake | place: USA: Trout Bog Lake... | reverse complement strand
CACTATTTCTTATTATTGGGTTACAAGTGGGCGTTGGATCTCAACAGATAATGCCTATATTCATGCGGCCAAACTGATGGTTTCGACGGATGTGTCCGGCCTTGTACAGCAGATTGATGTGAAGGAGGGGCAGAAAGTTAAGACAGGGCAGGTCTTGTTCCGTGTTGACCCCCAACAATTTGAAATTGCCTTGCAATCTGCGCAGTCTCAACTCGCGCTCATTAAAATCAGTCTTTTGGCTGCACAACAAGATTATATAAAGTTGCAAAGTGATATTGCGGCTCAAGAAGCGCAAGTGGCATTAGCAGAAGCGAATAATACAAGAGCTGCAGCCTTGGCACAGACCCATGCAGGAACTGATGCTGCTTATGATCAAGCACGTTTTGCCTTGGCGGTTGCACAAAAGCAGCTGGATTCATTGCACCAACAGTCTGACTCAGCGTTAATTCGCCTTGGTGGTGATGCACGTATGCCTGTTGATATGCACCCGCAATATCGTGCAGCGCGTGCTCAAGTTGAGGAAGCGCAGCGTCAACTTGATCACACCATTGTGCGTGCTCCCTTTGATGGTGTTGTAACAGCCGTTGATAATTTGCAAGCAGGGACTTATCTCGTCTCTCAAACTGCTGCTCTTACAAATACTGGTGCGGTAGGCTTGGTGTCATCGCAAACACTCTGGATTGATGCCAATGTCAAAGAAACAGATTTGACCTATACGCGTGTTGGCAATCCCGTCATCATAAGTGTTGATGCTTACCCCGGTTATGTTTTTAAGGGACATGTGACCTCAATTGCGCCAGCCAGCGGCGCGGAGTTTTCAATTCTTCCCGCACAAAATTCGAGTGGCAATTGGGTTAAAGTTGTTCAACGTGTTCCCGTACGCATTGAACTTGATGATGATGATAAACGCCCGCCTTTGCGCGCGGGTATGAGCGTGATTGCTGAGATTGATACGGGCCACCATCGTTCTATCTCAGAGCTTTGGGGACATGTTGATTATGCGCCTGAAGCTGGTGGACAATGAAAGTTAATTCATGACAGAGCCATTTAAAATTGTACCGCATCGCAAGCTTATTACGGCGTGTACAATGATTGCAACTTTGATGCAGGCTTTGGACTCCACCATTGCCAATGTGGCCTTGCCCTATATGCAGGGCTCTTTGTCAACGACCTCTGATCAAATTACGTGGGTGTTGACATCTTATATTGTTGCTGCCGCAATCATGACATCACCAGTGGGGTGGCTCTCCTCACGTTATGGGCGCAAGAATTTTTTTATTGCTTGCCTTGCTGGCTTTACGATTGCGTCAATGCTCTGTGGCGTTGCTCAATCCTTGCCTCAAATGGTGTTGTTTCGTTTGTTGCAAGGTGTATTTGGAGCTGCGCTCGTTCCTTTGTCACAATCAACTATGCTCGATCTTTATCCCATTGAGCAACGCGGATCGGCTATGGCGATGTGGGGGATGGGCGTTATGGTGGGGCCTATTTTGGGGCCAACTCTGGGCGGCTATTTGACGGATGTTTATAATTGGCGGTGGGTCTTTTTTATCAATTTGCCCTTTGGTATCGCCGCAATTCTTGGCTTGATGTTTTTTCTAAGGGATACTCAACAGCGACATAAGCTGAGTTTTGATTGGACCGGTTTTTTTGTTTTGTCTATGGGTATTGGGGCCTTGCAGCTTCTGCTGGACCGAGGTGAATTGCTTGATTGGTTTTCATCCAAAGAGATTTTGTTTGAATTATTGCTGACTATTTTGGGCTTGTATTTATTTGTCGTGCATACGGCTTTAACACCACATAGTTTTATTCCAGCACGTATTTTTAAGGATATAAATTTTTCCTCTGGTCTTGTCGTGATGTTTGCAATCGGCATTGTGTTATTAGCAAGTTCTGCTTTGCTTGCACCATTTTTGCAGGTTATGGGCGGTTACCCCGTGTCTCAAGCAGGCGTGCTTATGGTGCCGCGCGGACTTGGAACGATGGTGGCAATGATTTTTGCAGGTAAATTGGCCAGTCGTGTTGATGCGCGTTTGCTCATGCTTGTCGGGCTATCCTGTCTTGCCTTTTCATTTTGGGAGATGTCGCATTGGACACCAGCGGTGAGACCTATAACTTTGACATGGCAAACGGCTATTCAGGGTTTTGGTTTGGGCTTGGTCTTTATTCCATTGCAGGTCATGGCCTTTGCGACTTTACCCCCACAATTCCGCACAGATGGAACGGCTTTATTCAGCCTTGTTCGTAATGTTGGCTCGGCGGTTGGTGTGTCCGTGACATCATTCATGCTCGCGCAAAATACGCAGATTGTTCATTCGCAAATTGTTGAATATGTCACGCCCTTTAATCGGATGTTGCAGACGGGGGCGAGTTATTTTTTCTGGAACAGCGCGACCTCATTTGGCCTAAGTGCGCTCAATCATGAAATCACTTATCAAGCCCTCGCTATTGCCTATTCGGATGATTTTAAACTCATGTTTTGGGTCAGTTTTCCAACGGCTCTGTTGCTCTTATTGATGAGGCGTCCAAAAACGCATCAATCATCAGCCCCAACACATGCGGCTATGGATTAGATCATTGCTCTAACGCTCGCCTCAGAGAACGGATGAGAGTGGCCCTGCTTTTATCATCAGCTTTTTTGTCAAGTGCGTCGCGCATATCTAGTAGTAATTTTGAAAAATCATTATGCCAATCATGATAGCCTAATTGTGTATTCGATAAGCGCTTAGATGATGTTGCATCGATCTGCTTAAATGTTGTTGCATTAAGCTGATAATGGTCATCCATTTCAGGGGTGATAATAGGTTTATCAAAGCCTGAACTTTGCAAACTCTTGGCAAAGAGCGCCATTGTCTGATCTTCACCATGTGTCAGAAAGAGAGCCCCTGTGACGGGTGCGCGGGCTTGAATCCAACTTGTTAATTGTTCTTGATCAGCATGGCCCGAATAATCATCCAATTCTTTTATGGTCGCGTGTACTTTAATTTCATCCCCAAATATGCGGACGGATTGCGCGCCGTCGCGTAAAATACGGCCCAATGTTCCCTGTGCTTGATAGCCGACAAGCAATACTGTTGCTTTTGGACTCCAGAGCCAATGCCGCAAATGATGTCTTATGCGTCCTGCGTCACACATGCCGCTGGCTGATATGATGATGTGAAAGCCGTGGACTTTTTCAATATTACGGCTCTCCTCAACACTCTCACAGATGTGAACGAGGTCAGAGTGAACAGCCTGATCAAATGCTTTATCGCTGAGTAAATCGGAGGCATGTTTCGAAAAGACATCCGTTACTTTTATCGCAAGGGGAGAGTCGAGAAAAATGGGCACATGTTCTATTGCACCTTCAGCCGCCAATGTCGTGAGATCGGTTAAAAGCTCTTGTGTGCGCTCAACGGCAAAGGCTGGAATGAGTAAAGCCCCGCCTTTAGCTTTTGCATCGTGAATAATATGCGCGAGATGAGCGCGGCGTTGCTCTTGAGATGTTTTTGTTCGGATTGTCGCGCCATAAGTGCTTTCACAAATGACATAATCAAATCCTTGGGCGGCATCCGCACGCTTTTCAAGCAAGAGCTCATCTGAGCCTATATCACCTGAAAACATCAGGCGCAGCGGTTTGTCATCTTGTGCGATTTCTAATTCAAGAGACGCTGAGCCCAGAATATGCCCTGCATTCCACAAGCGTACACGTATGTCATGAGATGGGTTAAACCAGTGATTTAAATCAATGGCTTTAAATTGATCCAAGGTGCGAATGGCATCTTGAGCGGTATAAATGGGATCAACATTTTTACGCCCCATGCGTTGATTGCGGCGATTGAGTGATTGCACTTCCATTTCTTGTATATGGCCAGAGTCCGGCAACATAAAGGAGCAGAGGTCAACAGTGCCGGCGCTTGTGTAAATAGGCCCTTTGAATCCTTCCTTGATCAAGCGTGGTAACAGGCCGCTATGATCAATATGCGCATGGGTTAACAACACAAAATCAATATCACGGGGGTGAAAAGGGAAAGGTTTATAATTTAGCTCTTTGAGTGTTTTTGAACCTTGAAAAAGCCCGCAATCAATTAGAAAGCGTGATGATGAAGTTGTGATGGCATAGCATGAGCCAGTCACTGTCTGCGTTGCGCCGCAAAACGTAATATCAATACTCATACTGCCCTCATTTACGGATTGAGAATCAACTGTGCTGCTTTTTCAGCTATCATTAATGTCGGTGAATTAGTGTTGCCTGATGTAATCAATGGCATGGTTGACGCATCAGCGATGCGCAAACCATCAATACCGATCACGCGCAATTTGTCATCAGTCACAGCCATCGGATCATCTATGCGCCCCATTTTGGCAGTACCGACCGGATGAAAAATGGTTGATGAATGAGTGGCTGCGGCCTTGAGTAAATCTGCATCACTCATCACCTCAATGCCCGGCATATATTCTTGGGGATGATGCTGTTTCATGGCGGGGGCCGACATAATGCGTCGAACCAATTTGAGGCTGTCAATGGCGACATGCTCATCTTCTGGCGTCGCCAAATAATTTGGTTGAATAGTTGGTGGTGCATTCGGATCTGGGGATGTAATGTGAATGGCACCGCGACTGGTTGGTCGCAAATTACACACGCTCACTGTCATCGCAGGAAAATCATGCAATGGCTCACCGAAGCGATCAAGTGAAAGTGGTTGAACATGAAATTCTATATTTGCTGTTTTATATTGAGGCGATGAGCGCGTGAAAGCGCATAATTGTGATGGAGCCATGGTCAGAGGTCCGCGCCGAAACAGCGCATAATCTATTCCCATTAATGCGCGTTTGAATAATGATTTATATTCAGTATTGAGAGTCTTGGCGTTAGAGACTTTGTAAATTGGGCGTATTTGGAGATGATCTTGTAAGTTTTCACCTACGCCCGCTAAATGATGCACAAGGGGTATATTGAGCTCTCGTAATCGTGATGCATCCCCAATGCCAGACCTCTCCAAAATATTCGGTGTGCCAATTGCTCCCGCGCATAAGATAATTTCTTTGCGGGCATTGATCGTTATATCTTGCCCATTTTGCTTGAGGCATACAGTCTGGGCGCGCTGATCCTGACATAAAATCTTTTCAACCTGCGCATGTCTGATAACAGTCAAATTGGGGCGCTTGAGAATAGGCTCAAGAAAGCCGCGTGCTGCGGACCAGCGCCGTCCACGTTTTTGATTGACCTGAAAATAATCAACACCTTCATTGTCGCCAGTATTGAAATCATATGTGCGTGGTATGCCTGTTTCAATGGCTGCTTGCATGAAATGGTCTAAAATCTCCCAGCGAATGCGGGGCTCTTCCACGCGCCACTCTCCATCTTCACCATGATGGTCTGAGCGCCCCAAAAAATAATCTTCATGGCGCATGAACAGGGGTTTGACATCTTCCCATCCCCAACCCTCAAGGCCAAGTGCGCGCCAATTCTCATAATCTTGTTGCTGTCCACGCATATAAAGCATGCCATTTATGGCCGATGAGCCGCCCAACACTTTGCCGCGTGGATAATTTATACTGCGGCCATTGAGGCCTTTAACGGGATCGGTTTTATACATCCAATCAGCACGAGGATTGCCAATTGCAAATAAGTAGCCAACGGGAATATGGAACCATATCCAATTATCATCACCGCCTGCCTCAATAAGCGCGACGTGATGATGTGGATTTTTGGATAAGCGATTGGCCATGAGACACCCAGCAGATCCCCCGCCAATGATCACATAATCAAATGAATGTCCGCTCATAAACCTATCTTTCGCTCCTGCGTTTCACCTTGATCGCACTGTGACTCGCTGTTGTGAATCTATGCTAGCTCAGACGAAAATCACTATAATAATATTGATGAGGCTTGGCTCAGCTTTCGGTGCGCAGGTGTCGACATCTCCTCGCATCCCATTTGCTGATTACAAGCTTACAAGGTCTATTCATTCTATAACATATTGATTTGCTTATATAATATATTTATTTGCGCGCTTGCTGTTTAAGCTCATGCTGTGAAATAATAGGTGATATGACTCAGCTTAGCTAAATTGAGGTTTTTATGTATTCTCTTTTTCGTTCATTATTTTTTGCTGCCTGCGCTTTTTCTATGTGCGTTGCTATGCCTCGTTTATCACGCGCTGAAGATGTGTCTTTAACCGATTTAAACTTCTCTCTTGGGCAGGGTCAAAAATTGAGTCTCCCCGTTGTGCTTGTCAAGGGAAGCAATTTAACATCTGCACAAATTGCACGCTTGTTTGATCCTGCCACGACGTCTGATGATCGTATTAACTTGGCCCAGTCCTTAAGTGCGGATGTTATTGATATCCCGACTGTCACTTTGGTGTCTAAGGACTCTTTTGTCATGAGAGGTGCGCAGATGACATCTGTTGCACAGGGACGATTTGGTCGGTTTGTTTTGTCTTCAGTTGATGGGACCCAAACTAATAATAATGAAAAAATTATCTATAAAGTCGGGTCATTTTCAATAGAGCAGGGTGATTTTAATTCCATGCTCAATGCGTTGCAAAATGGGCATATAGAAACAGCGGTTGCGCATTTTAATGTTATGTCTCTCGCGCAATTGCGCATTACCCATCCGACATTTGAGGGAGCAAAGGGGTCCTCATCAGGGGATGATGTTATTACCCTTGATTCAGCTGTTGCGCATAATGATTATAAAGACAATTTGCTCACTTCGAGCCATTTGGACATCAATAATTTGATGTTGACACCTGCACCCTCAACATCCCTAGCAGCCGCGTTGAGTCAATTTGGTTATGATCGCCTGTCAGTATCATTGCAGGCAACATCCAACTATAATCCTCAAACCCAAACTTATAAAATTGACGATCTCACAATTTCAGGTGTTAAAGCTGGTTCAATTGGCCTGTCATCAGTTATGACTCATATCACGCCTGATATTTTCCAAGGCTCAAATGCCGTGTTAAGCGCGCTTGCACAGGGCGAAATTGACTCGCTTGCCTTGCGGTATGAAGATGCGGGGTTATTTGATAAATCACTTACAGCCGTTGCGCGTCAGCAAAATAAAAGTCCTGAAGCCCTGCGTAAGGAATGGATTGGCATGATCAATCAGATCGTCCCATTGTTAGTTATGGGTGATCCCGTCGGTGTTAAATTAGCTCAAGCGCTTTCTACTTTTATTATGAAGCCAAGCCGATTTGACCTGTCGCTGAAGGCAAGGGGTGGGCCTATTGCCTTTTCGGATTTGGGTGGTTTGACAGATCCAAGCAGTTTCTTGGCTCGCATTGATGTCGATGCGCAGGCATCAGGAAATGCATCACCTGCGCCTTAGATGAGATAAAATCATAGATAATCTTGACTTATTGTTTGACCTGCTTCACCTCAGGAGAAAATTGTGGAGCGTAACATGGCTATGAAGATTTTTATTGATGGTGAAGCTGGTACCACTGGTCTTGGCATAAGAGATCGTCTCTTGGGCATGGATGGTGTTGAATTATGCTCATTATCAGCTCAAGATCGTAAAGATCCGAAGGCTAAAAAAGAACTTCTGGCGGGTGTTGATCTCGTTATCTTATGTTTGCCTGATGAGGCGGCCAAAGACACAGTTGCGCTTGTGCGTGCTCTGGGAGAGCAGGGGCCGCGTGTTCTTGATGCCTCAACCGCTCATCGGGTTGAAGCTGGGTGGGTTTATGGTTTTCCAGAATTGACAGCTACGCAGGCTGATGCGATCCGCAAGGCTTCCTTCGTTGCCAATCCCGGCTGTTATGCAACGGGTGCTATTGCTTTATTGCGCCCCTTAATTGATGCGCAGATTTTGGCAGCAGAGTGTCCGCTGACCATCAATGCGGTGTCAGGTTATTCGGGTGGCGGTAAAGCGATGATCGAGGCTTATGAAAACGGGGCCGCCCCTGCCTTTGAGCTGTATGGTCTTGGCTTGGAGCATAAGCATATTCCCGAGATTATGGCTTACAGTTGTTTGACAAAGCGGCCGCTGTTTGTGCCTTCGGTTGGTAATTTTCGGCAGGGCATGCTTGTGAGCGTGCCATTGCATGTCAGTTCATTGCAACCACATATGAAGGCCCGCGATGTCCATGCTGCCTTAAAGGCACATTATGGGGCTAGCGATTATGTGCGTGTTGCTGACGAAGTCGGGCCTAAAATTGATGCTCTTGCCGTCAATGACAGCAATCAACTCAATTTGTTTGTTGCTCATAATGATAAATATGGGCATGTGCTGCTGGTTGCGCAACTTGATAATCTTGGAAAGGGTGCATCAGGTGCGGCTGTTCAAAATTTGAAACTTATGCTCAACCTCTGACATCTATCTCAGGAGTGTTTATAGTTAGTAAAAGATTAAAACTTCCTATGTAATCTTTTCTTGTGCTGGTTACAGCATGAGGAATTAATTAATGTTTTATTTAACTCATTTCAGACATCGCTTGCCTCTTTTTTGGGCTTCGATTTTTTTCTTACATTATTTCACTCCTCAGGGTCATGCAGCGGGTATTGGCTTGCATGAACAAAGCGCGGCTGCCATTTCAGAGTCTTATGCAGGCGTAGCAGCTGGTTCAGCTGGATTGTCATCTATGTTTTGGAATCCAGCGACATTATCGCAAAATCAGGGCTTGCAAAGCTCGCTTAGTTTATCTGCACTTCTGCCTTACGCAAATCAAACAACGTCAAGCCAAACAACACAATCAATTAACCCAGCTGGTTTTGCGCAACATACGGGTGATGATTTGAGTTTTCAGGCTCTTCCAGCTGGTTATCTCAGTTATCAACTCGATAATAATGTGTGGGTGGGTCTTTCTGTAAATGCTCCATTTGGACTTAATTCTAAAAATTCTCTCAATTGGGCAGGTGCGATTTATGGAGCGACATCAGAATTTTCAAGTGAAAATATCAATCCCAATATAGCCCTTAAATTAAACGATCAGCTTACGATTGCTGCAGGTTTGCAGCTTGAACATGTGCGTGCGCGTTTGACCAGCGCCATCTCACCTCAATCAACAGCAACAAATTGGATTACAGGTAATGGCTGGGGAGCTGGTTTTACGTTAGGTGCGACCTATTATCTCTCACCGCAGACGATTGCAGGTCTGGGATATCGTTCGCGCGTATTTGACAATTTAGGAGGGCGCGAGTCAATTTCCTTTGCCGGTCTAGCCAATGCTCCCATCAGCAGCACCATTATTCTGCCGGATGAAATTACATTTGGGCTGAGTCATCAAGTGAATGATGTCTGGCAAATTGATCTGGGTTATGAATATTCACATTGGAGTTTATTTAATTCATTTCCTGTTACCGGCGGATATACGGGGCAAGCGCTTAATTTTGCTTATCATGATAGTTGGTTGGCGTCCGCAGGTCTGCAATACCATTGGGATCAAGCTTTAACCCTTAAAGCTGGGGGTGGTTATGAGACATCTCCCATAGATGATCTCAACAGAGGTGTGCGTGTGCCTGATGCGCATCGTCTGTGGGTCTCGTCGGGCTTATCATATAAAGTGAACACCAATTTCTCGTTTGATGCGGGCTATGCTCATGTGTTCATTGGTGATGGCAATGTCTCTATATCCGGTTCAAATCCATCTTATCTCACAGGCGCACCCATGTATTTTGGTTCAAGCAAAGCCCACGCTGATATCATCACTCTAGGCCTAAATTATCGTTGGTTTTAATTTAGGCTTTGACGAGCACAAAGGTTCCGGGTGCATCGCAAATGGGGGTGAGTTTATGATCGCCAGGAATGCGCGCAGGAACCATTTGCGTGTTGAGTGATCTGATCCATTCAATCCAATCAACCCACCAAGAGCCCGTATGTTCTGTCGCATGCGCCACCCATTGCTCATAGGTTTCATGCACATCGGGACCGTACCAATACTGATATTTTGGTTTGGTGGCGGGATTGATGACACCGGCAATATGGCCTGAACCCGCAAGCACATAACGCATGGGCCCACCAAAATATTTGGCGCCATTATAGACTGAGCGGGCAGGGGCAATGTGATCTTCTTTTGCCGCGAGATTGTAGATGGGAATCGTCACCTTGCTCAAATCAAGATGAACGCCATCAAGGTCCAGCTCGCCTTTTGTGAGCTTATTGCTCATATAAAAATTGCGCAGATAAAATGAATGATTGGCCGCTGGCATGCGCGTATTGTCTGAATTCCATGCCAATAAATCAAAGGCCATGGGGTCTTTGCCCTTCAGGTAATTATTGACGATGTAATTCCAGATGAGCTCATTGGGGCGAAGCATATTGAATGCCGAGGCCATATTTGAGCCTTCGAGATAGCCGTGCTCAGCCATTTTTTCTTCTAAACCACGAATGGTATTTTCATCGGCCAAAAATTTCAGATCTCCGGCATCGGTGAAATCAACTTGCGTGGTGAAAAGTGTCGCGCTTGTGATGCGCTGATCGCCTATGGCGGCCATATAGGCCAATGTGACGCTGAGCAATGTCCCGCCCACGCAATAGCCAATAGCCGTTACATCGCGCTCGCCCGTCGCCCCTTCAATGGCATCAAGAGCTGCAAAAATACCTTCGCGCATATAATCGCCAAAACCCTTTTGGGCGTGGCGCTCATCTGGATTGACCCATGACACAATAAAAACAGTGAGTCCTTGTTCAACGCACCACCGCACAAAACTTTTGTCGGGGTTTAGATCGAGGATATAAAATTTATTGATCCACGGAGGGATAATTAATAAAGGCCGCTTCATGACGTCAGGCGTCGTTGGTTCATATTGAATGAGCTCAATCAACTCATTTCTGAAGATGACCTTGCCTTTGGTCATCGCCATATTCTCACCCAATTTGAATTTGGATGAATCGCTTTGACGAATTTTCAGCTGGCCGTGACCGGCCTCCACATCCTCGGCAAACATTTCTAAACCGCGCACAAGATTCTCACCATTTTGCGCAAGAGTGGCCCGCCATAATTCAGGGTTGGTTGGCAGATAATTGGATGGTGAGAGCGCGCTGATGATCTGGCGCATATAAAATTGCGCGCGCTCGCGCGTATCAGGATCGACATCTTCAGCTTTGACAATGAGATCATTAGCCCAATTGCTTGTAATGCCATAGGCCTGACGCAAGAAATCAAAAATGGGATTGGCGCGCCATTCTGGATCCGTAAAACGGGTGTCTCTGGGGTCGAGTGGCAAAACAGGTGGCGCATCTTCGCCCGAAAGGCGTTGTAATGTCTGCGCCCACAGGCTGAGGAATGAGCCCGTTAGCGCTGTCTGCGCCTCCAATGTGCGTGTGGGATTTGCAAGCCAATATTCAGCGACATCGCCAAGGGTGCGAATAGCGCCCGTGATTGTGTCGGCAAATTCATTTTTAGATTGCCCTTCCTCAGCGGGTTTGAAATAGGCTGCAGCGGCACGTCCGCCCACTTCAACCAATTTGGCCATATTGGATGAGAGAGCTTCAAAATCTGGAATAGGCATAGGCTCGGGCTGAGGCGTGCTCGTCGTCACTGGTGAGGGGGCAGCCACAGGCGCTGGATTCTGATGGACTAAGGGTTCAATCGCAGCCGTTTTGGTTGCTGCAGTAGGTTTTTTGGCCGATGTTTTGGCAGAGCGCGTCTTTTTTACAGTCTTATCTGACATATGTGCTAACCCTTGGTCCTCAATCTAACCTTTGAACAGCTGACAAAAGTTCTTGTTCGCATTAAACTCTATATCGAGCGCATGATCTCTGCGCTCCCTTGTGCGTCATATTAGAGCCTTAAACCTATGTTTCGCCAATGGTCCAATATGTCTATTTTATGTAGGGGGTATGACGTGGCTAAAAGAGGTAAGGGGATAATACAGCTCGTGTTGAGCATATCCCTGTCAGCTATCGTCTCATCCCCCAGCATCCCCTTCGCTCTGGCGCAACAAGCTCAACCTACTCAGGCCGAGGCTGGGTTTGATCCTGCGCTTTTGCTCCATGAAAAAACGATTGTTCCTCCCGCCGCTGATTTTGTCCGTGCCAGTCGGCCAGATGAAAATAAGCTTAACTATATTCCCTTTGGATCTCAGCGTCCAGAGCCCAAATCAAAAGTTATGACTCCAGATCAGGTTAAGGCCGTTGAGTTGCAGCTCGATCAGCTTCGCTTGAAGCAAGATCAATTGTCAGGCCGCCACTCCGCACCCTTGGCAACAAAATCTGTGACAGGGCAGGAGTTGAGGCCGCAAAAGTCCAGTTCCGCGCCGGCAAAAGCAGCAAATTAGACTTATGGGCGGCTTGTCTGCTCAAAGTGCAGGAAATTAACGCATTGTCAGCTATTGATGAGATAGACCCGAAGGGCACAATCAGCTACATGCAAAGACGTAAGATTCAGGATTGATGGCCAAGGATAAGGCAATGTCGGATTTTCATCGGGTCAAAAGGCTTCCTCCCTATGTTTTCGAACAGGTGAACCGCCTCAAGGCCAAAGCGCGTGCGGATGGTGCAGATATTGTTGACCTCGGCATGGGCAATCCAGATCTTCCTGCTCCACGTCATGTTATTGATAAGCTTGTGGAAACAGCTGGCAAGCCGCGCACAGATCGCTATTCCGCCTCTAAGGGGATTGTGGGCTTACGCCGCGCGCAGGCTGCTTATTATGAGCGTCGATTTGGTGTGAAACTCAATCCAGATACGCAGGTTGTTGCCACCCTCGGCTCAAAAGAAGGTTTTGCGAATATGGCCCAAGCCATCACCGCTCCCGGTGATGTGGTTGTCGTGCCAAATCCATCTTACCCCATTCATGCCTTCGGCTTTTTGATGGCTGGCGGGGTTATTCGCTCTGTGCCTGCCGATCCCACACCCGAATTTTTCACATCACTTGAGCGTGCGGTTATTCATTCCATTCCTAAGCCAATTGCGGTTGTGGTCTGCTATCCCTCAAACCCCACAGCCAATGTGGCAACACTTGATTTTTACAAAGATCTTGTGGCGTTTGCGAAAAAGCATGAAATTTTCATTCTCTCTGATCTCGCCTACGCAGAGGTCTATTTTGATAATGATCCCCCACCTTCTGTGCTGCAAATCCCCGGCGCTAATGATGTGACAGTTGAATTTACGTCGATGTCAAAGACCTATTCCATGGCGGGATGGCGGATGGGTTTTGCTGTCGGTAATGAGCGTCTGTTGGCGGCTCTTGCGCGCGTGAAATCTTATCTTGATTATGGTGCT
>Ga0164297_10004137_pt1 | contig 13157 bp, 14 predicted proteins | sample GEODES058metaG_FD_113539 | JGI IMG/M metagenome (GOLD analysis project Ga0164297, IMG submission 113539) | Dystrophic lake water microbial communities from Trout Bog Lake, Wisconsin, USA - GEODES058 metaG | ecosystem: Environmental > Aquatic > Freshwater > Lake | place: USA: Trout Bog Lake... | reverse complement strand
TGGAAGTACCTCTCGACAGGTGCGTGGACCGACGACATCGACACGGTGGTCGACCGTGCGACGAAGGTCATCTACTTCTGATCTGAACGACGGTCTGCGTGCCGTCCTGATCCCCTCGGGGACGTCGAGCCTCAACGAGATCGCCTCGACCATGCCGATGTCGATGGAGCGCAGCACGCAAACCCTCGTGCAGCCGAATTGACTCCTCTCGGCGACAACCCCTAGCTCCAAAGAAGGAGACGACGAGCGAGGGGCCTCGTCTTGCCCTCCCCCGATGGGGGGCAGCTGGCGAAGGAGGCCCGTTGGCTGCCGGCCACAATGGGACCACGTCCGCACTCGGCCCGATGGGTCTGCCCTGGTGCCACTGAGAGATCAGCAGCAGAGGACCTCGAAAGGAACTCGGGCGGTCGAGGCTGGTGGTGCGGACCCGGGTCGCCGTGGTCAGGCTGGATGGACGGTGGGTGCGAGGTGATCGTCGTCCGCCGATGCCGGTCCCCCGAGGACGACGGCGACGCGACGCTGAAGCGCGGGAACGAGCTCGGCCTCGAACCAGGGGTTCCTCGCCAGCCAGATGTTGTTGCGCGGGCTTGGGTGCGGCAGCGCCACCGAAGTAGGCCACTCGTCTCGCCACGCCGCCACGGCGTCGGTGACTGACCGTCCTGGTGGGGAGAGGTGGTACTGCTGCGCGTAGTGGCCGATGACCAACGTGAGCTGGACGTTGGTGAGTCGGGCGAGGAGCTTCTCGCGCCAGGTCGGTGCGCACTCAGGCCGCGGCGGAAGGTCGCCCGAGGGCCCAGTCCCCGGGAAGCAGAAGCCCATGGGAAGGATGGCGACGCACCGCGGGTCGTAGAAGGTGCTGCGCTCGATCCCCATCCATTGGCGTAGGCGATCACCGCTGGCGTCGTCGAACGGGATGCCGGACTCGTGGACCTTTCGACCCGGTGCTTGACCGACGATCAGGATCGGGGCCGCCTCGTCGGCCTGGACGATGGGGCGCGGTCCACTCGGCAGCTCGTCAGCACAGATCGTGCAGGCCCTGACGGATGCGAGGAGCGAGGTGAGGGATTCGATGGGGATCACGTCCTTGGGGTGGCACGACCACGGCGAAGAGTCACCGGTCGGGGTGGTGTCGACTGTACGCAGGCGGGGACCTGTCCGCGCAGGCGTGCGGGTGGCGAGCTCGACGGTGGCGGGTGCGGAGTTCTTGGAGGGTTGTGGATCCACGTGCGTCGTACGCCTCTGATGCTCGCTCGACGTGTCACGATGGGAGCTCACCACGCCCACGAGGAGGCACTGATGTCCGAGGTCGATCCGAGAACGCTGCGCAGCGATGGGCGACGCCTGGACCAGCTTCGGCCCGTGTCCTTCGAGCGCGACTTCACCGTCATGGCGCCGGGGTCAGTGCTCGTCTCGATGGGCCAGACCCGGGTGCTCTGCACCGCGTCGATTGAGGAGCGGATCCCACCGTGGCTCCGCGGTTCGGGCAAGGGCTGGGTGACCGCGGAGTACTCGATGCTCCCGGGGTCGACCCCCGATCGGGCGAGCCGCGAGGCGGCCAAGGGGAAGCAGTCGGGTCGCACCCAAGAGATCCAGCGGCTGATCGCCCGGAGCCTCCGCGCCGTCTGCGATCTCGTCGCCGTCGGCGAGCGCCAGATCACCGTCGACTGCGACGTGCTCCAGGCCGACGGGGGCACGCGCACCGCCTCGATCTGTGGGGCGTATGTCGCCCTCCACGATGCCTGCAGCCGCCTCTTGGCTGCGGGAGAGATCACGGGTCACCCTCTGACCGACTCGGTGGCCGCGGTCTCGGTGGGGATCATCGATGGGGTCCCGATGCTCGACCTTCCCTACGTGGAGGACTCCCGGGCCGACGTGGACATGAACGTGGTGATGACCGGCACCGGTCGGTTCATCGAGGTGCAGGGCACGGCCGAGAACATGGCGTTCTCGCGCTCCGAGCTCGACTCGCTCCTCGATCTTGCCCAGGGGGGGATCGAGGAGCTCGCCGCGGCCCAGGCGGCAGTCATCGCCACGCCGCCGGTGCCACGCGCTCGCTGATGCTGCGGTGCGTCGTGGCGACGGCGAACCCCGATAAGGCAGCTGAGATCGTCGCGATCTTGTCCGACCTCGGGAACGTCGAGCTGGTGGAGCGACCCTCCTCGGTGCCCGATGTGGACGAGACCGGTGCCACGTTGGAGGCGAACGCTCGGCTCAAGGCCTTGGCGCTCGTCGCGGCAACGGGGCTGGCGAGCATCGCCGACGACACCGGGCTGATCGTCGATGCCCTCGATGGCCGACCCGGCGTGCGATCGGCCCGCTACGCCGGTGAGCAGGCCACCTATGAGGAGAACGTGGCCAAGCTGCTCGCGGAGATGAGCGGTCGTTCGGACCGCCGCGCGCGGTTCAAGACGGTGGTGGTGGCGGCTCTGCCCGGGGGGCAACAGATCGTCGTCTCGGGGGAGGTCGAGGGCACCGTCGCCGACGTGCCGGTGGGCTCCGGTGGGTTCGGGTATGACTCGGTCTTCGTGCCAACCGAGGGAGATGGTCGATCGTTCGCTGAGATGTCGGCGGCCGAGAAGCACGCCATCAGCCACCGAGGCCGGGCGCTGCGCTCGCTCGGCAGCTCCCTTGTCGATGCGGGGCTGCTGGGGCCGTGACCACCGGTCTCGCCCCGAGGGCGTCGAGTTCGCTACGGTTCGTCCTGCTGCGAGCAGCGAGTTCGTCGAGCAGGAGCCCCGGGGTGGGCGCGAAGGGGGAGCGATGAGTGACGTGGTGCTGGAAGAGCTGATCGGGACGACGACCCAGGTCTCCACCGTGGTGGTCGAGCGGGGACCGGTCTCGTTCTTCGCCGAGACCGTCTTCGACGAGGACCCTGCGACCCGATCGAAGGCTGCGGCAGAGGAGCAGGGCTTCACCAACGTGGTGGCCTCGCCGACCTTCCCCATCGCCATCGAGAGCTGGGGCCGCTTCGCCGAGCTCCAGGATGAGTCCGCCAATGGCCCAGGCATGATGGCGGCGCTGGCCCCTCTGATGGCCAAGGGCGGATTGATCCTGCACGGCGAGCAGTCATTCCATTACCACCGGCCCATCGAGGCGGGTCACATCCTTCACGGGGTCGGCACCATCGTCGACGCCTATGCCAAGGAGTCGAAGGGCAAGACCATGACCTTCGTGGTCACCGAGACGGTCTGGAGCGATGCGGCGACCGGCGAGCCAGTCGTCACGTCGCGGTTCAACATCATCCACCGCATCTGATCGCCACACGTATCGAGGGTGCGCGCGTGGCGTGCCGTGCGCGAGACTCCTAGAACACGTTCTAGAAATGGGGAGCACGAATGCCAATCGGGGTCAATGAGGACCACGTCGAACTCCAGCAGACCATCCGGCGCTTCGCCGATGAACAGCTGGCTGACCGTGCGCGGGCATTCCTCGACCTCGAGGCGGAGCCCGAGGACCAGACGCTTCGTGATCTGCGAGGGATGGAGCTCGTCGGCCTCCACGTCGATGAGTCGCTCGGCGGTGGCGGGGCGACCTTCCTCGAGCTCTGCGTGGTCCTCGAGGAGCTGGGTCGGATCATCGCCCCCGGCGGATTCCTCACCTCGTCGATCGCTGTGGCCATCCTGGCGTCGGCAGGCGAGGCTGGTCGTGCGCTCGTGCCATCCATCCTCGACGGGTCAATCACGGTGACCACCGATCTCGCCTCGATCAGCGCGCCCTCCGTCTGCGGGGCCCGAGGGGATGCGGGAGCCGTCGAGGTCTCAGGCGCCATCCCGGCCCTGCTGAACGCCACGACGGCGACCCATGTGCTCACGGTCATCGCACTCGATGAAGGCAATCGACTCGCCGTGGTCGACCTCCAGGGCCAGGGCGTGGGAGTGGTGGAGCAGCCGAGCATCGACCCGACGAGACGCGTCTCGACCGTCGAGCTCACCGGCGTGACCATTCCCGCTGACTCCGTCTTGCTCGATGCCTCTCGTGATCTGGTCCATGCGGTCGTGCTGACCGCCGTGGCAGCCGAGCTCACCGGCGGTGCCCGTGCGTGCCTCGAGGCGGCGACCGAGCACGCCAAGACTCGAGTCCAATTCGGTCGGCCCATCGGCCAGTTCCAGGCGGTCAAGCACCTGTTGGCCAACTTGCTGCTCGCTGTCGAGCAGATGACGGCCGCGACGTGGGACGCCGCGCAGGCGATCGACCACGTGACCGACGAGGCATCGCTCGCCGAGGCGATCCTCTGTGCCGAGGCAGCTGCGGCCCTGACGCTCGACGGAGGGGTCCGTGCGGCCAAGGATGCGATCCAGATCCTTGGCGGGATGGGCTTCACGTGGGAGCACGACGCGCACCTGTTCCTGCGACGCGCCTTGACCCTTCGATCGCTGCTCGGCACCTCGTCGCCGGCTCGCCAAGAGGTCGCTCGTCGAGCCCTCGCCGGCGAGCGCCGCCAGCTCGGCATCGACCTGCCGGCAGAGGCCGACGTGCTTCGGGCGGAGCTCGAGCCGATCGTGGCCACCATCGCCGCCGCCGAGCCGGCGGAGCGGACGGCACTCCTCGGCGAGCACGGCCTGCAGTTCCCCCACTGGCCCCTCCCATTCGGTCGGGGTGCGGGAGCCATCGAGCAGCTCGTCATCGACGAGCTGCTCCGAGAGCACGGAGTCAAGCGTCCGCCAGCACACGTGACGGCGTGGGCGCTCCCCACCCTGATCGCGCATGGCACCCCGGAGCAGCAGGAGCGCTTCGTGACCCCGTCGCTGCGCGGCGAGATCATCTGGTGCCAGCTCTTCTCGGAGCCCGGGGCAGGCAGCGACCTGGCCTCGCTCACCACCAAGGCCACCAAGGTCGAGGGTGGCTGGCAGATCGACGGCCAGAAGGTGTGGACGTCGGCGGCCAAGTGGGCGCGCTACGGGATCTTGCTGGCTCGAAGCGACGCCAGCGCCTCGAAGCACCACGGCATCACGTACTTCGTCCTCGACATGGCGGCGGACGGTGTGGACATCCGACCCCTCCGCGAGATCACCGGCGAATCGCTCTTCAACGAGGTCTTCTTGGACGGGGTGTTCATCCCGGACGACTGCGTGGTTGGTTCGGTCAACGATGGGTGGCGTCTGGCACGCACCACCCTGGCCAATGAGCGTGTGGCGCTGGCAGGGACCAGCGCCTTCGGCGATGCCTTGGAGCAGGCCCTCAGCCTGGCCCCCGAGGCAGCGCGCGATGCGGCCACCCTGGACGATCTCGGTCGCCTGCTGGTCGACGCGCAGTCGCTGGCCCAGATGCGGCAGCGCTCGGTCCTCCGCTCGGTCTTCGGACTCGAGCCAGGACCTGAGGCCTCGTTGGCCAAGCTGCTCGGCGCCGAGCACGATCAGCGCGTCTCGGACTTCGGCCTGTCACTCCTCGGCCCGCTTGGTGCCACTGCGGCGGATGGGCCCGCGGCGACCTTCGCTCGTCAGGCCCTCCACACGCTGTGCCTCACCATCGCTGGCGGGACCTCGGAGGTGCAACGAAACGTGATCGGCGAGCGGCTGCTTGGCCTTCCACGAGACCCAGAGCCCGCCACCTGACCGAACGCCACTCCCACCTCTCGACGAGGTGGGCCGACCCTCATCGACCGAATCCAAGGAGAGAACCATGCGCCCCAAGCTCACTGCCGCTGACGTCCCCGTCGGCACCGAGGCCCCCGTCAAGCGCCACGTGCTGACTCGAACAGATCTCGTCCGCTATGCAGGCGCATCGGGTGACTTCAACCCGATGCACCACGACGAGGTCAAGGCCACCGGTGCAGGCCAGCCGTCGGTGTTCGGCCACGGCATGCTCTCGATGGGCTTCTTGGGGTCGGCCATCACTGATTTCGCCGGCGAGGGGACGGTGGTGGACTACGCCGTTCGCTTCGCTCGCCAGACCTGGCCCGGCGAGGAGCTCATCACCTCCGTGGTGGTGACAGGCGTCAGCGAGTACGAAGGCGACCCCATCGTGGAGCTCGACGTCCGCCTGACGAACGCCGACGGCGAAGAGAAGGTCGTCGGGACGGCGACGGCTCGCCTGGCCACGTCCTGATCACCAGACCGACGAACGAAGGGGAGCGCCGATGAAGATCGGGATGTCATTGCCGACGATGGCCGCGGGGTTCTCCTCGACGGTGTTCCGGGCATGGTGCGCGGCGATCGACGCTGGCCCGTACTCCTCGATCTCGGCCGGCGAGCGGCTGACGTTCTTCAACCCTGAGCTCATCACGACCCTGGCCGCGGCGGCGGCCCAGACAGAACGAGTCGATGTCTTCGCCAACCTTGTCGTGGCACCGCTCCACCCGGCACCGGTCTTGGCCAAGGAGCTCGCCACGATCGACGTCCTGAGCGAGGGCCGCCTGGTTGTCGGCCTTGGTGTCGGGGGTCGTCCGCACGACTATGAGGCAGCCGGCGTTGCGTGGACCCGTCGTCACGCGCAGGTCGACGAGATGGCCGTCTCGCTCCGAAGCCTCTGGTCGGGGGTCCCTCCCTTCGAGGGAGCGGACCCGGTGGGACCGGCGCCAACCTCGCCTGGCGGGCCCCGCCTGCTTGCGGGAGCGATGGGGGCGGGCTCGATGGCCCGGGCGGCCGCCTGGGCCGACGGTGTGACCGGCTTCGCGCTCACGGGGACCGCAGGCGAGCTCCAGGGACCGGCCACCATGGCTCGAGCGGCATGGGCCGAGGCGGGACGTCCCGCACCGTGGCTCGGATCGGGCACCTTCTGCGTGCTCGGGATCCCCGACGCGACCGACGTGCTGCGCTCGTTCGGTGCCACGTACCTGAGCTTCTTCGGACCTGAGGTGGCCCACAGCATCGCTCAGGGGCTCGATGTCGCAACCCCCGACGCGCTCAAGCGCGTGGTGGCCGACGCCGCAGAGGCGGAGCTCGATGAGCTCACCTTGGTCCCTGGCACCTGGGACCTCGCCTGCCTGGACGCCATCACCGCCGTCATCGACACGCTCGGCGTGTGAGTCCGCAGCGACTCGATCTCGAAGCACAACGACACAAGGGGGACACATGGTCGATCTGAGCAACAAGAAGGTGCTGGTGGTGGGCGTGACGGGTCAGGTGGCGACGCCGCTGGCCATCGAGCTGGCCAAGTCCGCCACGGTGGTCGGCGCGGCTCGGTTCTCGAACGCCAGCAAGGTGGCCGAGCTCGAGGCCGGTGGCGTCGAGTGCGTGACCATCGATCTCGAGACCGGCGATGTGGCCAACATCCCCACCGACGTCGACTACGTGCTGAACTTCGCCATCGCCAAGACGAACGACTGGACGCGGGATCTCGACGCCAACGTCGGGGGTGCACTGAGCCTCATGGAGCGAGTGGCGGGTGCAGACGCGTTCTTGCACTGCTCGTCGACGGCGGTCTACAAGCCGATGGGCCACCACGTCTTCACCGAAGATGGACCGCTCGGCGACAACCACGGCGTCTGGGAGTTCCTCCGCACCTACTCGACGGCGAAGATCGCCACGGAGGCGGCCGTCCGATGGGCGGCGACGCGCCACGATCTGCCGACCACGATCGCCCGCCTCTCTGTCCCCTATGGCGACAATGGCGGGTGGCCGGCCATCCACCTCGAGATGCTTCTCAACGGATCGAAGATCCCCGTGCACACCGACGACCCATCGACCTATCACCCGATCCACGAGGACGACATCTTTGCCATGATCCCAGGACTCCTCGGTGCGGCAGGCGTGCCGGCGGTGACGCTGAACTGGGGTGGCACCGATCCGGTCTCCGTCGAGGAGTGGTGCACGTACATGGGCGAGCTCACCGGCCTCGAGGTGGCGTTCGATCCAACCGATGCCACGATCGACTCGGTGATGGTCGACCTCAGCCGCCTGCACGCGTTGGTGGGGGAGACGACCGTTCCTTGGCGCGACGGGATGCGTCGCATGGTCGAGGCGCGTCACCCCGAGCTGCTCGAGCGCTGAGCCTGCCTCGGTTGTTCGAGGCTCGCACCAACTGCATGGGACGGATGTCTCACCTTTAGTTTGAGGTGGTGCCACTTTCGTCCGTCGACCTCCCGATGTTCCCGTTGTCGACGGTCGTCTTCCCGGACGCCGAGCTGCCGCTCCACGTGTTCGAGCCTCGTTATCGCCAGCTCGTCGCCGATGTCCTCGAGACCACCCGGGAGTTCGGGACGGTCCTGATCACGGCGGGCTCGGAGGTCGGAGGTGGCGATCGCCGAGCGGAGATCGGGACGCTGGTGCGCGTGGAGATGGCGATGCCCCTCGAGGACGGGCGCTGGCTGCTGGCCACACGAGGCATCGAGCGGATCCGAGTGACCGAGTGGCTCGACGACGATCCCTATCCCCGCGCCAGGGTCGAGTCGCTCCCTTCGGGATCGATGCCGGCCGAGGACCCCTCGCTGCTGCAGGCGTCGGCCGCGGTTCGGCGTGTGCGGATGCTGCTCTCTGAGCTCGACGACGGGCCGTGCTGTTCGATCGACCTCGACCTCGGGGATGAGCCCGACTCCGCCGCGTGGATGGTCTGTGCCCTGGCCCCGATCGCCGTGCTCGACGCCCAGGGGCTCCTCGAGATCTCTGATCCGGTGGCGAGGCTCACCGCGCTCGTCGAGCACTGCCGTGAGCGGATCACCGATCTCTCACAGCTGCTCAGCGACCCGAGCTGAGAAGACCCCGGGCGCGATGAACCCCGGGCCACTGACCCGGGGTTCATCGCAACGCTCGCTGGAGCAGCGGCTCTAGAAGAAGCTGAACGGCGGCACGCCGGACGAGGCGTTCTTGTACATCTCTCCCTTTGCGGCGGCGAGCTCTGCGGGGGTCCAGGGGCCATCGCGGTGCACTTCGCCGACGACGTGGAAGCCGCCCATCACCCAGACGTCACCACCGAAGACGACGTAGACCTGCCCGGAGACGTCTGCCGCCTCTGGCGAGGCCAAGAAGCCGATCAGGTTGGCGATGTTCTTCGGGTCGAACTTGTCGAAGCCGCTGTCGGTCTTGGCCATCTCGCCGAAGACCTCTTCGGTCATGCGGGTGCGCGCCCGAGGGGCGATGGCGTTCACCGTCACGCCGATGCGAGACAGCTCGCGCGCCAGCGTCCAGGTGAGGCCCACGATGCCGGCCTTCGCCGTCGAGTAGTTGGCCTGACCGGCGTTGCCGAAGAGCCCTGCCTCGGAGCTGGTGTTGATGATGCGTCCGTAGACGTCCTCGCCCGCCTTGGCCTTGGTCCGCCAGTACACCGCAGCGTGCTGGGCGGTGGCGAAGTGGCCCTTCAGGTGGACACGGATGACGTCGTCCCAGTCGGACTCAGTCATGTTGAAGCTCATCTTGTCCCGGAGGATGCCCGCGTTGTTCACGAGGATGTTGATGTCGCCGAAGGTGTCGACGGCCTGGTCGATGACGTTCTTGCCGCCTTCCCAGGTGGAGATGTCATCACCGTTGACGGCGGCTTCGCCACCGTTGGCCACGATGAGGTCGACGACCTCTTGTGCCGGGTGGACGTCGCCACCTTCGCCCTGGAGCGACGCGCCGACGTCGTTGACGATGACCTTCGCACCCTCACTTGCCAGCAGCAGTGCCTCTTCGCGGCCGATGCCTCGTCCTGCGCCGGTGACGATCGCCACCTTGCCGTCGAGCAGTCCCATGGTGTTCTCCTTGTTCAGTCGAGCGATCCTCGGAGGGGCAGTGTTGACCAGCAAGGTGCGTGCTGCCCGAGAACCGGTGAGCAGAGCATTGCCGCTCGGCGCTGCGCCCGCAAGAACACGTTCCAGTGAGCAGAGGCGCTCAGCTCGGCGTCACGAAGTTCGCCACCACCTCACGCAGTGCGGCTGCGGTGTCGTGGACCGAGCGGTCTTCACCGACGCACTCGACCAGTGATCGCACCGAGATCGGTCGCTCGAGCCGGTCGGCCATCGTGGCGGCGACGCCTGGCTCGACGACGCCGGCGACCACGAGGACCGGGGTGGCCGGGGGTACGAGTGCGAGGACGCCGGCGACCGCCTTGCCCTCGAGCGAGGTGGCGTCGAGTGATCCCTCCCCAGTCACCACGAGCTGGGCAGATCGTGCCTCGGCGGCGAGGTCACCCGCGGCCGCCACGACGTCGAACCCGGAGACGAGCGACCCTCCCAGCGCTGCCAGGCCGCCCGCGAGCCCTCCTGCGGCTCCGGCGCGCTCGAGCAGGCCCACGTCGACGCCGTGCTCCTCGAGGTAGTCGATCCGGCATCGTTCCAGGCGCGTGGTCAATCGAGCCACCTGCTCGTCGCTGGCCCCTTTCTGAGGGGCGAAGACGCGAGCCGCATCGACGAAGTGGGTCGTCACGTCGGTGGCGACGATCAGGTCGAAGGCGGCCAGATCGATCCCGCTCCTGGTGATGGCGTCGACGGCGCCGCGACCGCCATCGGTCGTCGCCGAGCCGCCGCAGCCGACGATGACCTGCCGTGCTCCAGTGCGGGCGGCGACGACGATGAGCTCGCCGACCCCTTGCGTGGTGGCCTCGAGTGGTTGGTCGCCGGTAGGTGAGGGCAGTAGCGCTCGACCGGCAGCGGCCGCCATCTCGATCACGGCCACCTTCCCGCCGTCACGGAGGTTGAACGATGCGTGCACCGGTTTCCCGAGAGGGCCCGAGACGGTGCAGGTGACCTGCTCACCCCCGAGCACGGCAGCGAACCCCTCACCGCCGTCGCTCACGGGACGCTCAGTGGCGTCCCAACCTGCGTGTCGTGCGGCGAGCGCGATTGCCGAGGCCGCCGCAGTGGCGTCGAGTGTGCCGCGGAACTTGTCGGGCGCGGCGAGGAGCCGCACCAGCTCAGCGGACGTCGAGCAGGTCGACGACGAAGATGAGCGTCTCGTTCGGCTTGATGACGCCGCCGGCTCCCTGTGCGCCGTAGCCGAGGTGCGGCGGGATGGTCAGCCGGCGTCGACCACCCACTCGCATGCCCTGGACGCCTTGATCCCAGCCTCCGATGACCTGGCCCTGGCCAAGTCCGAAGATGAAGGGCTCTCCCCGGTTCCAGGAGGCGTCGAACTCCTCGCCGGTCGACCAGGCCACGCCGGCGTACTGGACCACGACCTGGTGGCCAGCGGTCGCCTCGGCACCATCGCCGACCTCAAGGTCCTCGATGAGCAGCTCGGTGGGCGCAGTGCCCTCGGGTGGGTCGATGAGTGGTCGTTCGTTCGCCATGACATGAGCCTAGGGGCCATGGCTCCCGTCGACCATCTCGTTCGGTGCGAGCGAGAGGACTTGAACCTCCACCCCCGAAGGGACCGGGACCTAAACCCGGCGCGTCTGCCAATTCCGCCACGCCCGCATGCACAGCGATCGCTGACCTCGCTGTGCGTCCAATCCTACGATCGGATTGGGCCGGTCGGGACCGTGCGGGCGGGTAGCGTGGTCCCCATGGATAACTCTTTGTCTCTGCCACGTCTTGCCGGCCCCTCAGGTCCTGGGGATGCGGGTGAGCTGACCCAGCGCCTCCTTCGGGAGCGCATCGTGTTCTTGGGCTCGGTGGTCGATCAGGTGGCAGCCAACACGCTGTGCGCCCAGCTGCTCTTGCTCGAGGCCGAGGACCCCACCAAGGACATCTCGCTCTACATCAACTCGCCCGGTGGCTCGGTCACCGACGGCCTCGCCATCTACGACACGATGCAGTACGTCAGCTGTGACATCACGACGATCTGCGTGGGCATGGCCGCCTCGATGGGCCAGTTCCTCCTCTGCGCCGGGACCAAGGGCAAGCGCTTCGCCCTGCCGAGCTCACGGATCCTCATGCACCAGCCGAGTGCCGGTGGCATGCAGGGGCAGGCCTCTGACATCGCCATCCAGGCCGAGCAGATCATCTTCATGAAGAAGATGCTCGCCGAGCGCATCGCTTTCCACACGGGCCAGGACGTCGAGCGGATTGAGGCTGACTCAGACCGCGACCGGTGGTTCACCGCCGAGGAGGCCAAGGAGTACGGCTTCATCGACGCCGTGATCGACCGCTCTGCCACCCGCCCCGAGGGCAACTAGGCGTGGACGACGACGCCGCAGCGACACCGCTGCGGTCGGTGGTCTCGGGGGAGCTGACGCCGAGGGATTCGACTGCGGGCAAGCAGGTCCGCATCGTCTCCGCTCGGGTCTCGCTCGGCGATCGCCTGCGAGAAATCTGGGACTCGCGAGAGCTCTTGGTCTACATGGTCCGGACCGAGATCAAGGTCAAGTACAAGAACTCGGCCTTGGGCCTCGTCTGGTCGATGATCTCGCCGGCCATGAGCCTGATCATCTTCTGGTTCGTCTTCGGCTACCTGCTGCCCAATGCGTATCCGAACTTCGTCATCTACCTGTTCAGCGGGCTGCTGTTCTGGAACTTCTTCAGCGTGGGCGTCCAATCAGCCACTGGGGTGATCGTCGGCCGAGCCGGCATCGTCAAGAAGGTCGCCTTCCCGAGGGAGATCCTGGCGCTCTCGGCCATGGGGACCGCCGGCGTCTTCTTGTTCTTCCAGTCGCTCGTCATGATCCTGTTCATGGTCGTCCTGCAGTACGCACCGGACTGGCCGCTGCTGCCGCTGCTCATCCCCGCCCTGCTGGCCACGATGATCATCGGCTCGGCGCTCGGCATCTTGCTCTCGGCGGCCAACGTGTACCTGCGAGACATGCAGCACCTCATTGAGGTGGTCTTCACCGCCTGGTTCTGGGCGTGCCCGATCGTCTACTCGTTCTGGAACTCGCTCCACGCCAAGGTGGGCCCCACCATCAGCTGGATCTACCTGATCATCAATCCGATGACGCCGATCATCCTGACGTCCCAACGGGTCCTCTACGCCCACCCCCAGGTTCAGCTCACCAGTCCCGGGCACCAGCTCGTCCAGATCCTGCCTCCATGGCACTGGTACGTCTACCTCGAGATGGACTCGATCTTGATCGTGGCGGGCCTGCTTCTGCTCGTCGTCGCCCTCGTGGTCTTCGCACGCGTCGAGGGCAACTTCGCCGAGGAGCTCTGAGCCGTGCACGACGACGAGATCGACGAGCCGACGGGCATGAACGTGGCGGCACCCGAGGGTGTGATCGCCGTCGACGTCCAGCACGTGGCCAAGCGGTTCCGGCTGTATCACGAGCGTGGCACCTCGCTCAAGGAGCGCCTCGTCAAGACTCGGACCTCGCGCTATGAGGACCTCTGGGCGCTCAAGGACGTCAGCTTCCAGGTCGCCGAGGGGGAGACG
>Ga0164297_10004133_pt1 | contig 13169 bp, 15 predicted proteins | sample GEODES058metaG_FD_113539 | JGI IMG/M metagenome (GOLD analysis project Ga0164297, IMG submission 113539) | Dystrophic lake water microbial communities from Trout Bog Lake, Wisconsin, USA - GEODES058 metaG | ecosystem: Environmental > Aquatic > Freshwater > Lake | place: USA: Trout Bog Lake... | reverse complement strand
TATGCCAAGCGCTATAAACCCAAAGCGGTGATTGATATTGCTACTCTAACAGGGGCTTGTGTCATAGCTTTGGGACACTTGAGGAGTGGCCTGTTCTCGAACAATGACGAACTTGCAGACGCGTTAGAAAAAGCCGGTGACGCCTCGCTAGATATTTGCTGGCGCATGCCCTTGGATGATGAGTATGCTGAGGGTCTTAAGTCAAATTTTGCTGATGTCGCTAATGTTGGCGATAGGTCCGCGGGAAGTGTTACGGCTGCAAAGTTTCTACAACGCTTTGCCAATGAATTTGCCTGGGCGCATTTGGATATAGCGGGTACCGCTTGGAATAGTGGCGCAGCGAAGGGCTCTACCGGTAGACCGGTTGCACTTTTAATGGAGTATTTACTGAATCATTCCCAAGGTACCCCCAAAGCGGCTAAAACGGCCAAGCCACAAAAGAGTTCAAGCACAGCTGCCAAGACAAGTGCGCGCACACCGCGCGGGGCTAAGACCGTTAAAGTAAGTCGCCGCGCTGGTTAATTTCGTACCTTTAGCGAGGGTGGGCCACTCGTAACTAGTGACTAGGCACTAGTTATGAGGCGTCAGAGAAAGAAATTGCTAAAATCGAGTTCAATGACTGAAATCACATTCCATTTAAACGCCAACAACAAAATGGACTACTGTTGCCGCTTGTTACGCAAAGCCTACACCTCACAAGCAAAAGTCGTTGTCAAAGGATCTGCCGATTTACTCCAGCAACTTGATCAAGCGTTGTGGAGTATTTCAACCACTGATTTCATCCCTCACTGCAACTCAGACGCTGAGTCTGAGCTTTTGAATGCTAGTCCGATAGTTCTAACTTCCAATATAGACTCTTTCGATCTTTTGCCGCATCACCAAGTGTTACTTAATATGGATGATGAGATTGCCTCTGGATATGAGAAGTTTGAGCGGGTGATTGAAGTTGTTGGCAATGAAGACCAAGACAAATCAAAAGCAAGGGTTCGTTGGCGACATTACTCGCAAAGGGGTTATCCCATCTCAACGCATGAAATTAAGTAAATTGTGATGAATTCAAAAGTCCCAGATCAACTTATTCCAACTCTAAGTGAGGTGGTCCCTCTAGACGGTGCAAGAAGCATTAGCGTTGAGGAGTTGATCGATGAATCAGCACCTTTGTTGGATGAATTACGGGATGTTTCGACTCCAATTCGCCCTGCACAAGTTGAAGATTTAGCCGACGCTGTGCTTCAGATCGTCCACGCGAGATTGGTGAATATATTGCCAGATTTGATGCGTGAAGCAGTTGATGAAGTTTTAAGTCAAGAGGGTTTTCTGGGGTCACAGAGAAATAGGTGAGTTTGTTATTTTTAATTGTCATTTCAAAAAGGATGCATATGAAGAAATCGAAATTGTTTTCAACCTCAACCGTAAGTGCGTGTATAGCGACAGCCTTTGCCTGTTCCGCTGCTTCAGCTCAAGAAGTGCAAATTGTTAAAATTGGCCACGTAGCCCCTCTAAGTGGTGCCCAGGCCCACTACGGCAAAGACAATGAGAACGGTGTGCGCATGGCTATTGAAGATATCAATGCACAAAATCCTGTCATTGGTGGAAAGAAAATTAAGTTTGAAATTCAAGCCGAAGACGATGCCGCAGATCCTAAGCAGGGCACCGCGGCGGCTCAAAAGTTGTGTGACTCAAAAGTAGCCGGAGTGGTCGGGCACCTAAATTCTGGAACAACAATTCCTGCTTCGAAAATCTATAACGACTGTGGTATTCCACACGTAACAGGTGCAGCTACAAACCCAGCTCTTACAAAACCAGGCTACAAAACCACCTACCGAATCATCGCCAATGATGATACGCTTGGCAAGCAATTGGCGATGTACGCAGCCAATAACTTGCACCTCAAGAAAGTTGCCATCATTGATGATCGCACTGCTTATGGACAAGGGGTTGCAGAAGTTTTCAAGAAAACAGCCCTTGCCCAAGGCATACAAGTGGTTGATGAGCAATACACCAACGATAAGGCAACTGACTTTATGGCTATATTGACCGCCATCAAGGCAAAAACACCAGACGCTATTTTCTACGGCGGCATGGATCCCCAAGGTGGTCCAATGCTCAGACAAATGGAGCAACTGGGATTAAATAATGTGAAGTATTTTGGGGGTGACGGGATATGTACCGCTGAAGTCGCGAAGCTCTCAGGAGGCGCTAAGACACTGTCGAACGTTGTTTGTGCTGAAGGTGGTGCTGCATTGTCCAAAATGCCAGGAGGCTTGGCATGGAGGAAGAGGTATGATGCAAAATATCCAGGTCAGTTCCAGGTTTACTCACCCTACACCTATGATGCGACATTTGTACTCGTAGACGCTATGAAGCGCGCGAATTCTGTTGACCCTAAGGTGTATACACCTAAGCTGATAGAGACGCACTTGAAGGGAATCACCTCAGAAATTTCGTTCGAGGCCAATGGGGAGATGAAAAACCCTGCCACCACGCTTTATACCTATAAAGACGGCCAAAAGACCCCGCTCTAAACGGATCAGCTTGGCCTCATTAAGCTTGAGGCCAAGCTCAAAATTCAAAGGCTACTCTTTCTTCTCATCAGTAATGGAGGGGAGGTAAGTCATCGGCATCCAATTTTCATAGGGTGTACGTTTCTCCATTTGGTTAATTCGCCAAGTCCGGTCCTCATCTGCAACGCATTCAAAGTAGGCAGGTGTTTGGGATCTATAGCCTACGGACTCACACTTTGGACCAAACCTTTTTTCCGCCCATTCTTTTCTTTGTTCGGTCGTTGTGCAGGCGCAGATTGCGGATATCAAAGCTAGACAAGGGAATAGCTTTAGGATGAATTTAAGGTGATGCATGGTTGTAGTTATATCTCATTTGTACAAATAATAATTCTCAAAAAGCAACTTTGAGATATGCAATTCATTAATCTTACCCGAATTATTTTGAAATGAACAGCTCTATATGGAGCGAATAAGTCAATACAATTGTATTTCTATAATTTTGTTTGGTATTTAAAAGTTTGGTATGACAAATGCGACTCTGAATCAATTTTGCTTATGGCTTGGAGATACGCAGTTCAGCCAACTCATTATGTCCTCTGGATGGCTCGTGCCGAGCGCTCAAATAATCCACATCTTTGCCGTTTCGGCCGCATTGTCTGTGCTGCTTATGATTGCACTTCGATTGCTAGGCTATTTTGCTTCTGAACAACCATTTTCTTCTACATTTGATAGGTGTTGGCCAATTTTTAGAATCTCTTTACTTGTGCTGCTAGGCTCTGGCTTGATACTAATTATCGGGGAGCCTTCACGCGCGTTGGCCAATACTTCATTTCAAATAAAAATGATCCTATTGGTTGTCGTGTTACTCAATCTGCAATTTATAAAAAAACGATTGGTTAATCCTTTGACCGATTGGAGAAGTGGGTACGGTCCAGAAAGAGTCATTCAGACTCAAGGACGTATTCTCTCCATCACCTTGTTGTTACTGTTAATTTGCGTAGTTATTGCTGGGCGGATGATTGCCTACACCTAGGGCCTGTATGTGATGGGCCAAACTGGCGAGATTCTGGGTGAGTTGTTAAAGAGGTATTTATTGTGTTTATGGAATTAGATGGACTTTTGACATGGTTGTATGAGGCCGCACTCTCTACAAACATTCGTGAAATAGAGTGGCTGTTCCCCGTGATTGTGAGCCTGCATGTATTAGCGGTCACTGTTTTCTTGGGTAGTATCGTTTGGGTTGATTTGAGAATTCTGGGTGTAGCGTACAAGGACAGAGATATCAGAAGATTTTCGAAGGAACTTTTACCCATTACTTGGTCAATGTTTGTCATTGCATTTTTCACAGGGCTGGGTTTGTTTACTTCAAACGCTGTAAATTATGCGCACAATATTTATTTCCAGTTCAAAATTCTATTGTTAATCTTGTCTGGTACCAATATGCTCGTTTTTCAATTATGGTTTAGTGGCAGAGCCGAGGCTTATGATCCTTCGCACGCTGCTCGGATCAGCACAGGGAATTTAGCCGGTGTGGGTAAATTTCGGCAAAAATTACATCAAATAAGTTTTTTCTGGTCAGGAAAATGGTCAGCGCTACTTTCTATATTTCTGTGGATGACTGTAGTCGTCCTGGGGCAATGGATTGGTTTATCCATGCTCCCAACCGTATCAAGATAGTGGTCAAGCCTGAAGTGCTTTGAACTCTAAGCATATTTAGTGCAAAGATGGGTAATGCTTAGATCAGTGCTTAGAAAATGCAACGCTTTACTGCTAATTTAGAAAATTAAGAAAAGCGCAGGAACCATCCCTGCTAAAGCTAAGCCCACCATTAAGCGCAAACTAGCTTTAGCTGTCTCTTTGCTTGCTAAGGTGTACGCATAGAAGCCCTTAGCTACGTTATTGGTGGATGTTGCAATCAATATTCCAACCGCCGCAACGGTGCCGGGCGTGAGCGAGGGTACTGTTTGTGTGAGCCCCATGATAAATGGATCAACATCTGCGACACCCATGATCAATCCTAACGTGTAGACCCCGTTATTGCCTAAGTACTCAATGGCTAGATTTGTAGCAATTAACATCACCACAAACAGCATCGCAAATACGAGTCCAGATCTGATCTCAAGTGGGTTACGACCTTTTGAATCATGTTGAACTTCGTGTATTCTGACGTCTCCCATACGAGACCATGCGTACCCACCAACCATAGATAAAAGAGCAAGCGCAACAAAGGGTATCCAAAGCACTTGCATAATGATTGGGTTAAAGAGCGCAAGCAATACGATGATACGCAGGTACATCATCCCCGAGGCCATTAAAATAACACCAGAGATCAGTTTAGGCGCATCCTCCTCCTGAGATTTCCTTGCAAGTGCAATAGTCGTGACTGTTGAAGAATACAACCCCCCAAGTAAGGCCGTGAGAAGCAGGCCCTTGGAGCCCTTGGAGAGTTTTTGTAAAACGTAGCTCCCGTAAGAAACTGCGCTCACTGCAACCACAACAAGCCAGATTTTGAATGGATTTATTTTGTACTGTGTGAACGCCTCGTTGGGTAAAAGAGGCAATATGACGGCAAGTAGCATTAAAAATTTTGCAAAAGTAAGTATCTCACCCTCATCAATTCTTTTGGCCAGCATTTCAAGCCATACTTTAAGCTCAAGCAATAAAACATTGATGACGGCTAAAGTAGCAGCAATCCAAAATAAATCTTTGAATATGCTGACTCCGATAATGTAAGTGGACAAAGCCGCCATATATGTGGTGATACCCGAGTATCCCGCTGTGGACAGTTTGTGCCAAAAAGCCATTAATAAGAAAAGAGAAATAACAACCAGGCCAATAGAGATGAAAAGGAGCTGACCTTCGGCAATCGCTCCAATAGAGAATCCAATAAGTCCAATCAACGGGTAGGTGCGAACGCCTCCAAAAGATAATTTGTCATCGTCTTGTTTTTTTGCCTCACGCTCTAGTCCTATGATAAAAGACAAGAAGAATACAAAAATGATTTGAAGACCTTGGTGGGGAAGCCACGAAATATCATGCATGGTTTTGACTCTCTAGACAGAAGGAATACTATTCAAAACGATAGTTTAAACTAATAAAAAAATTGTTCGCAAAACGCTCAGTTACAAGGGGACTGTTGACAATTGTGGATGCAAGCCATTTGCGCTTTAAAAATGTATTGAGTATCCAGTGCTCGCTCATTGGGACTTCAACGATAAGCGCAGCGTAGGGGGACGTACCATCACTAGGAGTGTAGGAGTTGATTCCTGAGCGCTGTGCTTCAAGAGAAGTTACACCGTAAAAGTAATTCAAATACTGTTTGTCCTTGTAGTCAAAACCAACGAGTGGGTAGATCTTGACTGATAGGGGTAACTCCAATTCTGCAGCGTAGGTGAACTCAGCCATTTTTCCCTTTGAGGCTGCTACATCGCCGTAGGCGTTTAAGAAGAAGGCACCAATAGGTGTTACCTGAAAAGTACCTATACCTAATGGGATGGGTAAATCTCGTTGATTTAAAAGGCTGTAGGAGGTGCCTTTAGGCGTAAATCCTTCAGCGTTGTACTTGCCGCTGAACTCCAGGTATCCATAACCGAGAGGGACCGTTTTGATTCCAAAGGTATCGATTCGTGCAAAGTATCGACCGTAGTCAAAATAAACGTAGGGGAGAGCCTGAGTGGCTGATGAGCCGCCCTGTGTAATTGAGTTCTGAGAGAAGACAGCAAGCCCTACGTCTCCAGAGAATCCCTCTGGTGGAGGTCCTTGGGTCAATTCAGCGTATGATTTGCTTGTAAAGCAGGAAATAAATAAGATCAAATAAAAGACTATTTTTTGCATGCCGGATAATATATCACGCATACAAGATGACTTTATCAGAGGGCGGGTGAATTTTTCACAAATATCCAAGTGAAAGGGGACCACTCGGTTGCTGTAAATCAATGAGCATTGATTAGTCCCGGTTAGCCAAGACGGTGTATTTTAAAAATTCACGGAAAACTTTGCGCTGACGTGTTGGTGAGCATTGACCGATAAGGTTAAATCCCCCCCATGAATTTTGGCTATCTCCTTGCAAAGACTAAGTCCCAGTCCCGTGCCCTCTATTTTTCTCGTGTGCGATTCTTCGCCTCTATAAAACCGATCGAAGGCTTTTTTGGGAAGATCGACTGATACGTTGTCAGATGAGTTCAATATCTCAAATGTTAAGAGGTTACTCGATTGACTGAGTGCGAAGTGAATCCATCCATTTTTTGTATTGTATTTAGAAGCGTTGGAATATAAGTTATATATGAGTTGGTGGATGAGCTGATGGTCGCATTCCCAAAGAACCTTTTTTTGAATATTTGTGGAGATTCGCAAGTCTGGATTGATGATCTCGGCATCAAGCGCAAGTTGCTCAAAGATGTCGGTAAGGTTTACTAAAGAGGGGGAAAGCTCTAAATGCCCTGCATCCGAGCGGGCAAGTATCAAAAGTTTATCTGTAATATTGATAAGCCGGTCTATTTCCTCGGCCATGAGGATAAATTGAATCTGCTCGTTCGAGTTTTCATCTGAGTTCTTTATTCCCCTTTCAGCGTATCCCCGCAAAATAGTGAGTGGTGTTCTGAGTTCATGTGATGCTTCAGCTGAAAATCTTGAGGCCTGATCAAAACTTGCTTTAAGTCGAATTCTCAGATCGTTGAAAACGTCAATAAATGGTTGAAATTCATAGTGAACTGAAACGGATTGATTTTCTATGTTGAGATTCTTGATGTCGGTATTGCTGATAATTGTTTTTATTTTATTGATGATGTTGACGATATGAGTAGATAGGTAGTAACTAACCAATATCAACAAAAAAGCCATTAGCGGTAAGACTCGGCTTTGGACATAGTCCCTTATTTCCCAGGTGCTTGATAGAACAAAATTAATTTCAGATTCATCAATTGCGAGGTAATCATCTCGAGGCTTATTTTTCTTACGGATTACGTGCCACACCACACCACTTAGCGAGAGTTTGCCAAATTCAAAAGTCTTTGAGTCTTGCGCTTGAATAACACTCCAGTCAATTGGGCTTTGTTCAAACCGTCCACATAGCTCATTTTTTGACTCATGGGTTGCAGAACATTTAACTAGAGAATTAAATTTAGTATTGGAGAAAAAACTTGTCTTAGATTCAACATTATCCGCCGTGAATATTCGTTCATCCTCAATAAGTTGAACCAATTCGGCATTAACTTTGTCTTGAATGAATTCAAATGCAAGGTATTGAGAAAAAACTCTGTTTATGTAAATGTAAATGCATAAAAGTACGATGAGTTGCAAAATAATATGCAATTTGAAGGACTTTATCATCAGTCACTTTTTTTAATTTTGTACCCAATGCCTCTTATTGATTCAATAGGGAATTCGCTAAGGTCATTTTTTTCAGTATTTATTAGTTTACGCCTGATCCTTTGAATGCACACGTCAACAATATTGGTTTGCGTATTGAAGTCAATTCCCCATACGAATTGCATAATTTGTTGCCTGGAGAAAACATTACCCGGTGAGCGCATTAAATACTCTAAAAGGGTAAATTCTCTTTGACTGAGAATCATTGACCGCCCACGCCAGTTTACGCGTCGAACAATTTTATCCAACGTTAACTCACCAACTGAAATTATGTCAGTATTTGTATTTTGATTTCTATTTAAGAGTGCTTTGCACCTTGCTATTAATTCTTCCATAAAGAAAGGTTTGGCAAGGTAGTCATCCGCCCCTAATTGGAACCCTAGCAATTTATCTGATAACTCCGATTTTGCAGTCAGCATAATGACTGGTGTTTTTATTTCCTTCTCTCTCATGCTTTGTATGACTTCGGTACCCGGTTTACCGGGCAGCATAATGTCGAGTAGTACTAAATCAAACTCTTTGTGAAGGACAGTCTCAAGTCCCATCAATCCGTCACATTCGTGCACTACATCAAACCCCTCACTTTGCAATCCATGTATTACAAAATCAGCAATCTTTTGTTCGTCCTCAACCAGTAGCACGCGAGTCATATTTTTTTGAGATAGCTAGGTTAGATGTTGATTCATTCTAAATACATAATGAATTTAGGCTATAAGTTCATTAGACTGCAGTTTAAAGAGGATTGAAATTGTGAAAAATGACAATACTGTCATTTTTCTAGCTTGCGTTAGATTTTTTGATTTTATTCCAATAGCAAGGAAAACTTGTTTCCTGTGTGATCGGCTTAGGTATCCAAGTTGAGTTCGCTGGAATGCCATTCACCTAACGCAATACGAGTCAACCAAGTCATGAACATGAATAAAAAGATCCCTGTAAGCGAGATTAAAAAAAGTGCCGCGAACATTCTGGGGATGTTAAGTTGAAATCCCGCTTGCAATATTTGATAAGCTAGTCCTGAGCCGCTTCCACCGGTACCCGCTACAAATTCAGCCACAACTGCTCCTATGAGAGCTAGACCGCTTGAAATGCGAAGACCTCCAAAGAAATAAGGCAGTGCACTGGGAATACGCAGCCTAATCAATACCTGTAAACGGGTTGCCTTTTGTAGCTTAAAAAAACTCATTAAATCAGGATCAACACTCTTAAGACCGGTTGTTGTATTGCTAATAATTGGAAACAATGCGGCTAATGAGGCGCAAAGTATTAGTGATAAGTTCGTGTCTTTAACCCAAATAATGATGAGAGGGGCGACAGCGACAATAGGTGTTACTTGGAGGAGTACAGCATATGGAAAGAGAGCTCGCTCTAGTATGGGACTTTGTATGAAAACAAATGATATCAGCACGCCCAGAGTAACAGCTAATAAGAACGAAAGAACTGTAATTTGAGTAGTTACCCATAGAGCTGATCCTAGTAAAGACCAGTCCTTTATCAGGGTGAATCCGATGAGAGTGGGACTGGGCAATAAATAAGGTGCTATGTCCAGGTAATAAACTATCCCTTGCCAGGAAGCGACTATCGCTAAGCCCAGTAGTATGGGAATTAGCAATTTTTCAACTATTTCCTTGGATACAGAACGGTCATTCATTTTCTTAATTGTTCATAAATTTGTATGGCTGGCATTTTGAAGGCTCTCCTGTAGTTGACGGGCATATTCCATAAACTGAGACGTCAACATAAAGTCCTGGCTTCTGGGGTAGCCAGCTTCAATCATAAATTCATTTGTAATTCTGCCTGGCCTGGATGCCATCATAATTACTCTACTTGACAAGAATACGGCCTCATGAATAGAGTGGGTTACGAATATTACAGTTAAGTTCTCCTTTTTCCATAAAGCCAGTAAATCAGCGTCGAGCTTATGTCTGGTAATCTCATCTAGAGCGCCGAAGGGCTCATCCATTAAAAGAATATCTGGTTGTGTAATCAATCCGCGCGCAATAGAGACTCTCATTTGCATTCCCCCTGATAGCTTTCGCGGGAGTGAATCGGCAAAATCACTCAATCCAACTTTAGCAAGTATGTCGTTGACTCTTGCGTTGCTAACTCCTTTAGGAATACCCGCTAAATCAAGGGGAAGACGAACATTCGCCCTAACGTTTGCCCATGGCATTAACGTTGGAGATTGAAATACAAACGAGAGTCGAGGTAAGGTGGATGAACTGACGCCCGAGTTAACGTGCAGCTTTTCTGATTTTTCACTGTCCCGTTGCTCAATTCGTATGTTCCCACTGCTTGGCTTAGTCAGGCCCGCAATCATTTTTAATAAAGTACTTTTTCCGCAACCCGCTGGCCCCAGTAAACTGACGAACTCCCCCTTTTTGATCTGCAAATCAACGGGCAAAAGCGCTTGAGTGCCATCGGTGTATATCTTGCTGGCCGAGTCTATATCAACGGCAAGCCTAGTTGGATGTGATGAAGTAGGTTGGACCTGGTCCATTTAGGATGAAGTTTTGAGTGTGAAGTGGGACTCTAAATTATGTAGGGTAGACTTTTGGGTAGAAACACCGTTAGGGGAGTATGTGTAGATTCTTAACAAATTCAGTTGTGTAAGTGTCTGTAACTTTCACCTTGGTTGGGTCAATAATTTTCTGGCTAACCATCATATCGAAGCTTGCTTTTGCGCGCTGATCTGTAATGATACCAATTCCTAGTTTGCCAGCATCGCCGCTGGTAACAATGCCCTTTTCCTTCAGCTTTGTAAGGCTATAACCCAGTTGGGCGGAGGTCATGTCCGGATTTTCTTTCTGTATGAGTGTGTTTCCGGGGGTTGGATTATCCAGGTAACTTTTCCAGCCTTCAATGGAAGCCTTTACGAACGCGGCTACAGCAGATTTCCTAACAGTTAAAGTTTTATCAAGACAAGTTATCGTAGTTGAATAGGCCGGGTATCCTAAGTCGCTCAATAAGAATACGTTTGCTTTTACCCCTGCCTTTTGAATGGAATAGGGCTCAGAGGTTAAATAACCTTGTTGAGCGACGTTTTTATCCGCAATAAATGGTTGAATGTTGAAGGTATAGGGCCTTGTTTGTTCATCCTTAAGATCAAAAGTGTTCTTCATCCATGGCCAAAAACCTTGCCGAGCAAATGGAACAATCAGCAATGTCTTTGTTTTTAGTTGTTTAAGGTTAGTAACATCTTCGTGGGTGATAATGACTTGAGGATCTTTTTGAAAAATCGCTGCTACGTTAACAACAGGCACTCCCGACTCCCTTACTTGAATCATTTGGAGATCGCTCCCGCCCATGATGCAGTCGGCTTGCCCGGCAGCCATTATTTGAATAATGTTGACACTAGGGCCTCCCATCTTGATGGTTACATCGAGTCCATTTTTTTTGTAAAGGTCCGTTGCCAGCGCTTGGTAAAAGCCTCCGTGCTCTGCCTCAGGGAACCAATTTGTCATGAAGACAAATTTTTCAGTTCCTGTTTTCTCGTCTGCTTGAACATGTGAGGGTGTGTTCAGTAATGCTAAAGCGAGAAGCAGAAGATAAAATAGTTTTTTAAATTTGTATCCAGATGGCGTCAAGAATGTAGATTTCATCGGTGGGTATTTCTCGGGCAAAATAAAGCAAAATTATAGGACTAGTGAGTTTTAGCTAAAGGCGCTTAAAATAGGGGCTCACCGCAGATCTTGCGCTTAAAGTGAAACGCTTCAATTATAGGTGCCTGGATCTTGCTGGACGCCTATAACCCTATGGTGTGCAAGATATTGGTAGGTCTAATTTTGAGATTACCTAATTGCCTAGGTGGTTTTTGTAATTTCAAGTGCTGGTGTGTTGCATATTTCACAGTGTTTGAATTTGGGCTGCCATCCCTGCCCGAGCCCCCCAAGACGCGTGAGTAGGGTTGCCAGCTCAGCGCACCACAGTTATTAGACGATGTAAGAAAATGGAGTACTCATCAACTTATTACGCCAGTTGTGTTAGGGGCGGAATACCATTTTTGACCAGTAGAACTAGAGATGCCGTAAGGCAATTAACTTGGATTTTCGATATGAAATTAAACCTTTACTCAGTATTATTCATTGGACTCAATCTTTTCAATTGTGGCTATGGAACGGATGCTCTAGCTAAGGAGGAAGTGCCACTAGAAATTGCCAAGCCTGCATTAGCGGTCTCAGACCTAAAGGAAGCATTACAGGAACGTACTCAGTCAGAGGGCTCCAAAGAGGGCGGCACTGAACCTCAAAAGCAGTTGCCCCTATGCAAAGGCAGTTACAGCAAGGTGCGCTGGACCGATTGTCGCGGCGTTAAGCGCGAATACAACGGACCGCATTTTATTGGTCAAAGCTACGAGGGAGATTTCAAGGAGGGTCGTCCACATGGACACGGCGATATGCGCTATCACGACGGTACAAGATTTGTCGGTGTGTTTGAAATGGGCGTTCGAGACGGGGCGGGCACAGAATATGCCAAAAATGGAGATCTTATTCGTGAGGGGTACTGGCGTGCTGGAGTTTTAGTAAAAACTACAAAAACAGGACCTGTCGTTAGCCAAGGCGGCAAGGAATAAAAATAAAGGGGAAAGGTTTGCGTCAATGATTTAAGTACGGCACATCATTATTCACTCCAAATTTTTATTTGTTTAATCAAGTGATGAAGTTTATTTTTTTGACTCTGTTTTTTAGCGCTAGTATCAGTCTAGCTCAAGATGCAGACCGTATGTACCAAAATACTGACAGAGATCGACAAATCTACAACTCCATCCAACAAGATAACAAGGAGGCAATGCAAAGTATCCTAAACGTTGCATTGACTAAGGGGAAGTTATGGAAGTGCCCACAAAATACATACTTGTTTTATGATGGCTGGGTTTTTGTTGGATCCAAAGAAGACGGTAGCGATATCGGACGAGTCCCTTACAACATTGTTGGCAGTTTTTATTCATATCGTGAATTCATGAAGTTCACTTTTCAGGGACTTTCCTACGAAAATATTTTTGAACTCAATACCCGAACAAGCCAGCTGTTTTCATACAAACACACCTTAAACAAGATCGAAAAAGTAGACTGTAAGTTCATTCGCTAATAATTGAGCTTTAACGTATTTGAGTCGCAGCTCAGTGTTAACGACATGTAAAAACAGTGCAAGAAAGGTTTTCGTCTAATGCAATGTCTGATATCCTTTGTTTGTTAGATATCAATCAGTAGGTTAAATAATTTATTTAGACCTTAGTGCTCGTTAGACTACGATTTTTATGAATAAATATTTGATCTTTAGTAAATGCCGCACCGCTTTAGG
>Ga0164297_10004129_pt1 | contig 13183 bp, 12 predicted proteins | sample GEODES058metaG_FD_113539 | JGI IMG/M metagenome (GOLD analysis project Ga0164297, IMG submission 113539) | Dystrophic lake water microbial communities from Trout Bog Lake, Wisconsin, USA - GEODES058 metaG | ecosystem: Environmental > Aquatic > Freshwater > Lake | place: USA: Trout Bog Lake... | reverse complement strand
GAGACTGTCGCGAACGCTGTCAATGCGGAGAAAGGCATAGAATGCCCCGTCCGGCGCGCGGTATTGCACGCCGTTAAGACCGGTGAGCGCCTGTGAGGCGATCGCTCGCCCCTGCGCGCAATGCGCGCGGAACTGCGCCACCGTGTCGACATCGGCGATCGCCGCCAGACCGGCGCGTTGGGTGAACGGCGCAACGCCCGAGTGAATCGCTTCGGTAATGTCGGCAAATTGGGTCTCGAGACCCGCCGGCAACACGAGCCAGCCCAGGCGCCATCCGGTCATGACCCAGGTTTTGGAAAAGCTGTTGCAGACAATCACCCGATCATCCGCGGTCGCGACATCCAACATCGATGGCGCCGCCGCCGCGCCGTTGTAGACGAGGCGGGAATACACCTCATCGGAAATCACCCACGTGCCGTGCCGGCGCGCTATCGACAGGATCGTCGCCATTTCCTCGGCTGTTGCGGTCCAACCCGTCGGGTTATTGGGAGAATTGAGGATAAACGCCCGTGCTCCGGCCATCATTGTATCCAGGCGGTCCAGGTCCAGCTTGAACCCGCCGTCGGGCAGGGGATCGAGACCAATCGTGTCCACCATGGCGCCGCGAAGCAGCGCGGCGTTCGCAGGATTGGGCCACGCCGGACCATGGACGATAACACGGTGCCCAGGCCGCACGATCCCGGCCAGCGCGACCGTCAGCGCCGCCATGCCAGAGGCCGTCACCTGGATCCGCGATGCTTGAACCGGGTGGGCATGCAGGTTGCTCAGATAGGTGGCAAGTGCGTCGCGCAGCGCGGGAAGGCCGCGCACATCCGGATAGCGCGTGTCGCTTGCCCGCAGCGCCTCGATCGCTGCGTCGCGGGCGCCTGCGGGGCTTGGCTGATCGGATTCGCCAAAACAGAGAAAATCGACATCAGGCGTCGCAAAGGCGAGCCGAGCGACCTCAACGATGCGGGAGCCGGGGATTGGGGTTATGTCCATAAAGGCTCCTGCTTCAGCATGCCGCACCACCAACATGTGGGCTCCATCCACTGGTAGGGTGAATGGACCGTGTCCTTGCCACCGATGTCGGCATCCTCACGGTGTCTGACCATGCGATGCGTATGCACCGTCTTTTACTGCCGCGGGTGCTGGGCACAAGGGGCGTCCGCCTGTCGAAGGGGGAGCGCCCGTGGCCCTAGAAGCGGCGGGAGCGCCGACGTTGATACCGGCTGAGTTGGATCAACAAAGCAATCCCGCCGATGGTTGCGACGACGAGGCCAACCACAGGGATCAGTGCGTCCGAAGCCCAAAAGCTGACATGCGATTGCTCCTTATGCAGCATGTCGATCCCCATGGCCGCTGCGAGCCCGCCGGGAGCTATCGGATCTCCCACCTGGAAATCTTGATAGGTTCGGCCAGGCTGGAAACTGACGCCCTGCAGAAATAAATCGACCATGCGTTCGGCCTCGGGTGCGTCTTCGACGCTGGTCGGGATGGCAACCTGGATATATCCATCGCGCCCGAAGGCGATACCATTGAAAACGACCTCTCCGTTGCTGTTGCGCGGGGCTACCTTGGGCACCACCAAAACGGCCCAGGTTAACAGATGCAGTTCCGGATTGTAGGTTGGAGGATGGATCCAACGCCGTGCCTCGCGCTCTAACGCGCCTCTTTTCAGGCGGAGGGCGTTGTCCTGTTCGATGGTATCGCGCAGGCTGTCCAGAATATCGTCTGCTCGCCATGGCAGGATGGCATTGGCGTCGATAAACCCCGCTGGCACGAAGCGGACTGTGCCGGTAAGGGTCATCCCCTGGCCGATCGTCAGCAACCCGATGAAATCGCTGGGTATCGCTCGCCGGTAGGCTTGCAAGAGTTCTTGCGCCTGTTCGTGTGGCGTAAAAACCAGATCGGCGCTCAGCCGCACTCTGGCCGCCGTCCCCAGATCGGCGCGTAAAGGCGCACCGATCGAGAGGCTGAGGGCGCGTGCATAAACGTCACCCGGGGAGTCCAACGCAATAGCGCCCTGGGTCGTTTCATCCTGCTCGGCCTGAGCAGGCGCGCAACAGATGATGAGGATCAGAACGGCCAGGACACGACGGATCACGGTGTAGCCTCTTTCGATAAAGGCAGAGGTATTCGCAGCGCAATGAGGACCGCGTTCGGCGGATTTAACGGCAAGCCAACCCCTTGTCACCTGACTGTCGGGGGAGGTTAGGAACATCAGAAACGATTTCGCTGAAATCGCCGCAGCCTCGTCGGCAATATCGTTGTGTGTGCCGTTGGTTATGCCGAAGGCCGCACAACTGGCGATGCCGTTCGGCTCCTGGCCCCTCGGATGCGGCTTGCTTGATGGCGATGCCATTCTGACCGGTTTGCCGCGTGGAGGGAGCCTCGCAGCGAGGATCCGGCGCAGCGAGCGATCATCGGGGCGTGGCGTTCGCACCGGCCCCTTCCAACAGCGGCACCATGCGGGGAAGCCGCCGCCATGTGTGCAGCCAGACGATGGCGCAGATCGCCGTGCCGATCAGCACCGGGATGTGCAAGCCGAGATACTCGGATGCGATTCCATAGCAAAGCGCACCCATGGCGGGCGCGGCGCGGGTGATCATGCCCCAGGTGCTGAGGACTCGGCCGATCATGCCGGGTTCGGCGGCATTTTGTAGCAGTGTCTGGCAGGAGATTCCGTGCATCGTGGTGGCGGCACCGATGGCGGCGATGCAGACAAGGCCCATGGGGAACCAGGACGTCGCGACGAAGCCGGCGGTGAAAAGTATCAGGATGCCGCCGAAACCGACGGCGATGCGTGTCAGTCCGCTCATGCGGCCGCGCAATGCGACCCAAATTCCGCCAAAAAGCGCCGCACAGCCCATGGTGCTGGCCAGTGTCGCCAGTCCTTCCGCGCCCTTGCCGAAACCGGCCACGTAGGGCGGCAGCATTTCCGGGACTGAACGCAGCGTCATGCCGACCGTTGCAGCGAACAGCATCACCGGGCCGATGCCGCGATGTCGCGCAACATAGCGTATGCCGTCCAGCGCGTCGTGGAGCACACTATGTCCGCTGGGCTTGCCTCGACGCACCTCCGGCGGCAAGCGGAGCAAATACATAGTCAGGCTGGCATATAAGAAGGCGCAAGCATTGACGGCGATCGACGGCACCACGCCCCACAGCGCGATCATCGGCCCTGACAGGGCCGGTCCCACGAAGCGGGCGGCGTTGTAGGTTAGTGAATTCAGCGCCACCGCGCCCGGTAGGTGAGAGCGCGGCACGAGACCGGGGATCAGGCATTGGCGCGCGGGCTGGGCGAACGTTTCTGCGGCGCCGTTGCACAGGGTCAGGAAGGCCATGAACTCGATGCGGATATGGCCGGTTGTGATCAGCAGGATGAGAATCAGGGCCTGCATGACGCTGATGAACTGACTTGTCATGGTCAGCCGGACGCGATCCATGCGGTCGGCCACCGCCCCGGCGATGGGCGAGATCACCACCGATGGTGCCAGGTTGCAGAAGGCGATGATCGCCACCCACAAAGCCGAATGCGTCAGTTCCCAAGCGAGCCAATCGGTTGCTACCCGCTGAACCCAGGATCCGGTCCAGCACACGATGCTGCCGGAGTAGAAGATACGGGCGTTACGTTGTGCCAGCACACCGCCGATCGCGGACAGGCTGGCCATCGTCGCGCTTACTGCTTCCCTGGTGCCGGCGGTGGCGTTGGCTCGTTAACAGGCTGCGGTCCCACGTCGTTTTGCGCCGCGCCGGTATTGCGGATGCAGTCGCTGACCATTCTCTCATAGACGAAGCGCTGTGATAGGCCACGGTCCGATTGGCCCGGCGCATACATGCCGGACGACGGCGAATTAATCGCCGCCGGCGCTGCGAAAATGTCGGCGCGGTTCTGCTGAGCATAGATCTGCTCCGCGCGGTTGCGGCAGGCCGCACGGGTTTGTTGATCGGCCAGCGCTTGGCCGCTGAGCGTGCTACCGCCCGAGAACCCCGCGGACGAGCAGGCGGCCAGGGTCATGGCGCAGAGCAGCGCGGAAAGCTGAGGCGAGATCATGTCTGGGCTCCTGAAAAGGCGGTGCCGCGGATCGACGGGGCTTCCACTTGGAAGCCTGTGCCAAACCGCGCCAAGCAAAGGCGAAATTGCAATTCGTCGAAACGGGCATCGCTGGTCAAGGGCTGGCTCGCCGCGGCGCGCAAGAGCGCTGGATGAAACTCGGTCCCGTCACGCGCCAAGCGATACAGCGGGCTGATCCAAGGCGCACGGGCCAACAGGTCGACCAACGCCAGCAGCCGCAGGCAGAGAGATAGGCCGAGCGTGCTGCGCAGCCCGATGCTGCGATCGACCGCGCCGGCCCAGCAGATCGCATCTCGGTCGGACAATGCCAGATCGGTATGATTGCCGTCGGGGCGCTGGAAGCGGAAGACGCGGACAGACCCCGAATGCTCTGCCAAGGCCGCCTCGCGCGCTGCATACCACGCTTGTTCCAAGTCGCGTTTGGCGACGCTGGGCAGGTCCTCGGGGGCCAGGTCGACAAGATAGGTAACGGCACCGCCGGGCCCGTCTCCAATCCTGATGATCGGACCTGGCGGCGGTCCCATGCCCTGTTCACCTTGCATTGCGGTAGGATGGACCCGCCAGCGCCCCGGCGCCAGAGCTAGCGCGGCCCTTGTGAACGGATTTTTCAGTGGCTTCGGCAACTGGCGGTCGGGCGGTGTCGTGCGGCGTTGCTGCTCCGCCGGCTTGGCGAGATCGCCACCCCACGCGCGCCCGTACGCGCCGACGCATTTGCCCCAACACATTGACCCCAGGGCACCCCATGCCTTTGTTCCGACCGGCCTCGCGCGACACGCTTCACGCGCTCAGCCGTTTTGAATACCCAACCATACCGCGCGCGGGTGATCAGTGGCGATGCGGCACCTCTGCCAGGAAGGCTGCCAACCGGTCAGCGTAAAATGCGGCGTTGGCGGTTGTGCCATGGCCCGCCGTTTTTTCGCTGGCCGGAATCAGGAATAACGCGGCTTCATGCACCGTCGCCAGCGCGCGCAGGGTTACACCCGTATCGGGCGGGTTGCGTTCATCATCGGCGGAATTGATCGCTAAAACCGGCGCGGTGATCCGGCCCAGCAATGGTTCCGGGTCGTAATCGGCCGAAGCCTCCCACTGGTAAAGGAAATCGTTGGCGTCCGCCGGCGGCGCGGCCGCAAGCAGCGCCCCGACGGCCGCGTCCGCCTTGGCATGGGTCGGCGCCTTGGCCTGCCACGCCAGCGTGCCGCCATTGGTGCCGACCGAAAACAGCGCGTTGGCCAGGCGCAGCGAGGGCGGTTGCGTGCTGTAATTGCCGTTATCGTATGCGGGGTCCTGGCGGATCGATTCGATCAGCAGCCGGCGCATCATCCAATTGCGCGCCGCCATCGCCGTGGGTTGAGAGGCCATCGGAACTAGCGCGTCCATGAAATCCGGATAGGTCTCGCCCCAGACCCAGGTTTCCATTCCACCCATGGAGTTGCCGATGATCAGGCGCAGGTGATGGATATGCAGACCTTCGGTCAGCAGCCGGTATTGTGCCTGGACCATGTCGGCGTAGTCATAGTGCGGAAACGCGGCGCGAAGCCCCAATGACGGGCGCGCCGACTGGCCGGCGCCAAGCGCGTCGGGAATGATGATGTAATAGCGCGTCGCATCCAGCGGCTGGCCGGGTCCGAACAGCCTGCCGGCAAAGGCTGGCGTCAGCATGGATGCCGCGCTGCCACCCGTGCCGTGTAGCACCAATATCGGTTCGCCGGTGGGCGCGCCGACGGTGGTATAGTGCAGTTTTGCCGTTGGCAGCGTTTGCCCGTCGTGCAAGCGGAGGTCTTGGGCGACCCAGTCTCCGTGTATTGGTGCGGGATAGGTCGACGGCTGCGCGCCGGTTGCATTGGGTTCTGTGGCGTGGGGTTCTGTGCCGTGGGTTTCTGCCGCTTGGGGCTCTACTGGCATCAAGCACACAGCGGTCAGCAGCGCGACAAGCAGTCGCACGAAGCGTTGCAGGGTCAGCAGGCGCATGGCGTCTCCTCATTTGTTTAGAGCCACTCCGTGGCAGCAGCAGGGTAGCATCGCTGTGGCTGTGGCCGTTCAGCATCCGGCGAAGCAATAACACGGGTTTTCGGTACTCTCCCCGTTATCCACAGGGCAAGCCCGCCATAGGCCGATGCGTCCGACGCCAGGGTCAGCTAGACTGCCGCGGATGAATAGCATTGATTCCCCTCTGATCGGCTTGTCTCAGCGTCTGCCGCCTTCCAACGTTCAGGCTGAACAGGCCTTGCTGGGCGCGCTGCTGACAAACAACCGGGCTTATGAGCGGGTGTCCGAATTCCTGGCGCCGCACCATTTCGCCGACGCGATCCACGCTCGCATCTATCAAGCAATTTCCCGCCGTATCGAAGCGGGGCAACTGGCTGACGCCGTGACGCTGAAGGCGGAGTTTGAGCATGCCGGTGTCCTCGATGAGGTCGGCGGCACCGCATATCTCACCCAGTTGATGTCGGCGATGGTCGGCATCATCAACGCCGGCGAGTATGGCCGCACGATCCACGACACTTGGCTGCGCCGCCAGCTGATCGACGTGGGCGAGGTCGTCGTCAACAACGCCTTCGGTGCCGATCCAGAATTGGATGGCATCAAGCAGATCGAAACGGCGGAACAATTCCTGTTCGACCTTGCCGCCAATGGCGGCCAGACCGGCGGCTTCATCTCCTTCGAACGCGCGCTAACAGATGCCATTCTGGGCGCCGAAAAGGCGTTTCGTCGGCCAGGCGGGGTGTCCGGCCTGACCACCGGCCTCCGCGATCTGGATAGCAAGATGGGCGGTCTGCACCCGTCGGATTTGCTGATCCTGGCCGGCCGCCCCGGTATGGGTAAGACGGCGTTGGCGACAAAAATCGCCTTCGGCGCCGCCAAGGCTTTGCTGGCGGAAGCGCGCGCCATGGGTCCCAACGTCGTGCCCAAGCAGCAGGTCGCCATCTTCTCTCTGGAAATGAGTGCAGAGCAACTTGCCAACCGTCTGCTATCCGAAGAATCGCGCATTTCCGGCGACCGCATCCGTCGTGGCGAAATCGGCCAGAAGGACTTCGATCGCTTCGTGCAGGTCTCGCGGGAGATTTCCGCTCTGCCGATTCAGATTGATGACACGCCGGCGATCACCATGTCGGCGCTGCGCACGCGATGCCGACGGTTGAAGCGCACCGGCGGGCTGGCGCTGGTGGTGGTGGACTATCTCCAACTGATGCGTCCGGCGGCGGGGACAAGGCCAGAAAGCCGCGTGCTGGAAATCAGCCAGATCACCCAAGGCCTCAAGGCACTGGCGAAGGAACTCGTGGTGCCGGTCATCGCCTTGTCTCAGCTCTCGCGCCAGGTGGAAAGCCGCGATGACAAGCGGCCGCAGCTTTCGGATCTGCGCGAATCTGGTTCGATCGAGCAGGACGCCGACGCGGTGATGTTCGTCTATCGTGACGAATACTACCTGGAACAGCGCATGCCCAAGGAAGTTGCCTTCGACGGCAATAGTGAGAAATTCCACACCGCGATGGAGGAGTGGAAACTGAAGATTGAAAAGGCCCATAATCGCGCCGACCTGATCATCGCCAAGCAGCGTCACGGTCCCACTGGCTCGATCCCGCTGTTGTTCGAAGCCGAGTTCACCCGCTTCGGTGACCTTGACGTCATTCATTCAGACTATGGGGAATAGTCGCCGGCAAGCCAGCACCGGCTCCGACCGCGCAGCGTCCGAGACGGCACCGGCCATCGCCGCCGCGCCCGTGGCCGGCGCTGCACCGATCATGCCGGCAGACGACCGTCTTGGACCACCGCCAAGCGTCCGGTCGGACACCATAGCGCCCGCTGTCCTGACCATCGATCTGGCCGCCATTGTTGCCAATTGGCGCTCGCTGCATCGTCCGGGTGGACCGGCGGTGGCCGGGGTGGTGAAGGCCGATGGCTACGGCCTGGGCGCGCGGGCCGTCGCGGCGGCGCTGTATGCGGCCGGTTGTCGGCATTTTTTCGTCGCGTGGCTGGAGGAGGCTCTGGCGATCCGCGACCTGCTCCCCGATGCCTTGCTGGTTGTTCTGGGCGGCTTGATCCCGGGAAGTGAAGCAAGCTTTGCAGCCCATGGCATCGTCCCCGCGCTCGGCTCTTTGGATGAGATTGATCGCTGGCGCCGGTTTGGCAACACCGCGCCGGTGCTCCATGTCGATACCGGGATGTCCCGCCTTGGCTTGGACGCGCGGGAACTTGACGTGTTGGCCGCGGATCACGGCCGGATCGGCTGGACGCCGCGCTACGTCATGTCCCACTTCGTCTCCTCCGAGGTCGCGGACGACCCGCTGAACGCAGCCCAGCAGGCGCGGTTTCTGCTGGCCCGGTCGCGCTTGCCTGCCGCGCCGGCCAGCCTGGCCAACTCATCCGGCATCTTTCTTGGTCCCCAGCATGGCTTCGATCTGGTTCGTCCGGGTGCCGCGTTGTATGGCATCAACCCGACGCCAGACCGGCCCAATCCGATGCGCCCGGTTGTGCGCCTGTCGATCCGCGTTTTGGCGGTGCGAGAAATTCCCCCAGGCGCAACGGCCGGTTACAACGCCATCTGGACGGCCGCTCGGCCATCCCGCATCGCGACCGCAGCCTTGGGTTACGCGGACGGTTTCATGCGTGCGTTGTCGGGAAAAGCCCAGGCGATCTTTGACGGCAGCACCGTTCCGCTGGTAGGCCGCGTGTCTATGGACCTGACCACCTTCGATGTAACCGATCATCCCGCCATCCAGCCCGGATGCTGGCTGGAGATTATCGGGCCATCTCGTTCGGTAGACGATCTGGCCGCTGCCGCGGGCACGAACGGTTACGAGATCCTGACATCCCTGGGACGCCGCTTCCAGCGCGTCTATCTGCCGGCGTGACGATCCTTCTGTCCCTGGTGGCCGCGATCGGGCGGCCGGTGATTGGCGCTTGCCGAGCGACTGGGTCGTTGGCGGTGTTCGCGGTGGAAGGGGTTTCGCATGTTGTGCGGCCACCCTTTTACGGCCGGTTATTCCTGCGCGCGCTGCTGGAGATCGGTTATTTCAGCCTGCCCGTGGTGGCACTGACGGCGGTGTTCACCGGTATGGTGCTGGCGTTGCAATCCTATACCGGGTTCGCCCGCTTCTCGGCGCAGGGGGCGGTGGCCAATCTTGTGGTCCTATCGGTTACGCGCGAACTGGGGCCGGTGTTGGCCGGCTTGATGGTGGCTGGACGAGTCGGCGCGGCGATGGCAGCGGAACTGGGCACGATGCGGGTCACGGACCAGATCGACGCCTTGTCGACACTCTCCACCCATCCGATGAAATACCTCGTGGCACCGCGGCTGCTAGCCGGGGTGATCGCGTTGCCGTTGTTGGTGCTGGTTGCCGACGTGCTCGGCGTGCTGGGCGGTTTCATCGTCTCCACGGTCAAACTCGGCTTCAATGTCGGCACCTATTTGTCGAACACGATCAACTTCGTGCAGACGCAGGATGTCATGTCGGGCTTGGTGAAGGCCGCGGTGTTCGGTTTTTTGATCGCCCTGATGGGCTGCTATCAGGGCTATCGGAGCAAGGGTGGGGCACAGGGCGTTGGCGCAGCGACGACCGCGGCGGTGGTGACTGCGTCAATCCTCATTTTGGCCTTCGACTACGTGTTGACCGAGATGTTTTTCGCCCAATAAGGCGGCACTGGTAGCGGGTTTCTGCGGATTTCGTGGTGTCGATGATCGTCGGCGGTCGCAGCGATGGTCCCCCGCCGAACCCGTCGCCTGTCCAGCCGGACGTCACGGCGCGGGTGTTTTTGTCACCGCCTATGACGCTGATAACGGCAGCGACGGCGCTTTGGAACCGCAGACAGCGCCATGCAAACAGTCGCCCCTTCCTTGACAGTCCCCGCACCCGCCGCTACCCCCCGCGCCAATCTGTCCATTTCTTAACCCGATACCCCGGAAGCACCCCCTCATGGCGGTCCACGCGTTCGTATTCCCAGGCCAGGGCAGTCAAGCCGTTGGCATGGGTCGTGACCTTGCTGCGGCCTTCCCCGCGGCCCGCGAACTCTTCCAGGAAGTTGATGACACGCTTCAGCAGAAGCTGTCCCGTCTGATGTTCGAAGGTCCCGGTGAGGAACTGACGCTGACGGAGAACACGCAGCCAGCGCTTATGGCCCACTCCCTCGCGGTGCTGCGGGTGTTGGAGAAGGAAGCCGGTGTGACGATCGCCAACCGCGCCTTCGTCGTCGCCGGGCATTCCTTGGGCGAATATACCGCCCTGGCCGCGGCTGGTGCCTTCACCGTGGCCGAGGCCGCCCGTCTGTTGAAACTGCGGGGCCAAGCCATGCAGAAGGCGACGCCGGCTGGCGTGGGTGCCATGGCTGCCCTGCTGGGGGCTGAGATGGACTTGGCACTGGCGATCTGTGCCGAGGCTGCTCCCGTGCCGGGCACAACCGACGTCGACGTTATTCAACCGGCCAATGACAACGGTGCCGGGCAGGTCGTTATCTCCGGTCATCGCGGTGCCGTGGAGCGTGCGATCGAGATCGCCAAGGCAAAGGGCGTCAAGCGCGCCATGCTGCTGCCTGTCTCCGCCCCGTTCCACTGTGCGCTTATGGCGCCAGCCGCCGATGCGATGGCGGAAGCGCTGCATAAGACGGCGCCGCGCGAACCGATCGTGCCGGTGGTCGCGAATGTCTCCGCCGCGCGCGAATCGGACCCTGCGCGCATCCGCGATCTGCTGGTCGAGCAGGTCACGGCCACCGTGCGCTGGCGGGAATGCATCGGCGCCATGACCGGCTTCGGCGTCGACAGTTTCATCGAACTCGGCGCTGGGAAGGTGCTGACCGGTCTGGTCAGGCGAATCGCCCCTGACGCGGCTGGTATGTCTGCCGGCACGCCATCCGAAATCGAAGCGCTTCTGAAGATCCTGTAGGAAGGAAGGAACCATGTTCCGACTCGACGGCAAGACTGCCCTCGTCACGGGGGCTTCTGGTGGTATCGGTGCCGCCATTGCGCGCAGCTTGCACGCGCAGGGCGCCATCGTCGCCTTGTCCGGCACGCGCCGGGACGCGCTGGATACCCTGGCCGCCACGTTGGGGGAGCGGGTGCATGTTTGCCCCGCCGATCTGCGCGATGCCGCCGCGGCGGAGGCGTTGATCGAAACGGTCGAACAAGCGATCGGCCCGCTGCATATCCTGGTCAACAACGCCGGGATGACGCGCGATATGCTGGCGTTGCGCATGGCCGATGAGGATTGGCAAGCCGTTCTGGATGTCGATTTGACGGCGCCGTTCCGTCTGACGCGCGCGGTGCTGCGCGGGATGCTGCGCCGGCGCGCTGGGCGTGTGATCAATATCGGCTCCATCGTCGGTAGCACGGGTAATGCCGGCCAAGCCAATTATGCCGCCGCCAAGGCTGGCCTTGTCGGTATGACCAAGGCCCTGGCCCAGGAAGTGGCACCACGCGGTGTCACCATTAACGCTGTCGCACCGGGCTTTGTTGTCACTGCCATGACCGATGTCCTGGGGGAGGCGCAGCGGACAAAGTTGACCGACTCGATCCCTCTGAAGCGACTCGGCCAGCCGGACGACATCGCCAGCGCCGTTGTTTACCTGGCATCGGACGAAGCAGGCTGGGTGACCGGCACGACGCTGCACGTGAACGGAGGCATGGCAATGTTCTGACGGCCGATTGCGCTGGTAGACGCCATTTTACGGCGGCCAACCGCGCAAAGGCCCGAAAATTCATTGCATACTTAAGGAGAGTTTGAAGTTCGATTGCGGATTTGGCTGGAAGATGGTTCGACGGTGACCTTTGCAAAAGGCGCTGGCGCTGGTGTCCGATGCAGTGACCGTTCAGGCCACAAAGCGGACGTTATGCGGGTTTTTTGACTGAAGGCCCGCGATCACCGTCTGTCAGCCTTTTCCCCCCGCGCGAAACCATGCTAAGCGGCCCGACGCTTCGTCTGGTGCGGGCATGCTTCGTGAACCGGGACAAGGCGCCGGACCAGATCGGTCAGGCCGGACAATGCGTTTTACCAAGGTATCAGGTCAGGAGTTGCGGAGCCGATGAGCGAGGTTGCAGAAAAGATCACCCAGATCGTTGTAGAGCATCTGGGTGTGGACGAGTCCAAGGTGACGCCGGAAGCGTCGTTCATCGACGATCTGGGCGCGGACAGCCTCGATACGGTGGAACTCGTGATGGCGTTTGAAGAAGCCTTCAACGTAGAAATCCCCGAAGACGCGGCGGAAAAGATCGCGACCGTGAAGGACGCCATCAGTTACATCGAGAGCCACAGCAAGTAAGATCAGTTCGAGACTGACGGGAAAGGGCGCCAGATCATGCGGCGAGTCGTAGTGACAGGCATGGGTATTGCCTGCCCGCTTGGAGTCGGCGTGGAACACGTCTGGCGCCGCATGCTCAATGGCGAATCCGGCATCGGCGCCATTGAGCGCTTCGATACCAAGGATCTGCCCTGCAAGGTGGCCGGGGTTATCCCGGCAGGCCCGTTGGCAGAGGGTGGTCTTACGGTTGACGAGTGGGTCCCCGTCAAGGACCAGAAGAAGATGGATCGGTTCATCCATCTCGCCATGGCCGCCGGCACCTTGGCGGTGCAGGATTCCGGTTGGGTGCCGGAAACCGAGGAAGATCGCTGCGCGACAGGCGTGATGATCGGCTCTGGCATCGGCGGGTTGGAGACGATCTACGAAGCGTCCCTGCTCGTGCATTCCGGCAAGGCGCGGCGTCTGTCGCCGTTCTTCATCCCGTCCGCCCTAGGCAATCTGGCGTCCGGCCATCTGTCCATCCGCTTTGGATTCAAAGGCCCCAATCATTCCGTGGTGACGGCCTGCGCGACCGGCGTGCATGCGCTGGGCGATGCGTCACGCATCATTGCGTTGGGTGATGCCGATGTGATGCTGGCAGGTGGATCGGAAGCAACGGTCTGCGAAATCGGCATTGCCGGTTTCTGTGCCTCTCGTGCCCTGTCGACCGGTTTCAACGACCACCCGCAGGCGGCGTCCCGCCCGTGGGACAAGGACCGCGACGGCTTCGTGATGGGCGAAGGATCCGGGTGCGTTATTCTGGAAGAATACGAACACGCCAAGAAGCGTGGCGCGAAAATCTACGCCGAAATCACCGGTTACGGCATGTCGGGTGACGCCTATCACATCACTGCCCCGGCG
>Ga0164297_10004128_pt1 | contig 13189 bp, 12 predicted proteins | sample GEODES058metaG_FD_113539 | JGI IMG/M metagenome (GOLD analysis project Ga0164297, IMG submission 113539) | Dystrophic lake water microbial communities from Trout Bog Lake, Wisconsin, USA - GEODES058 metaG | ecosystem: Environmental > Aquatic > Freshwater > Lake | place: USA: Trout Bog Lake... | reverse complement strand
CATGCAGACGCCGGCGATCGCTGCGACGGTCGGCTTCCGCGAACACTCCAGAATGCCGATCACGGTGCGTAGGTCGGGTTCAAGCGAGGCCTTCGGCGTGCCGAATTCCTTGATGTCGGCACCGCCGGAAAACGCCCGATCGGAGCCGGTGATGACGAGGCCAGCGACCGCCGGATCCGCGTTGGCGCGATCGAGTGCCTCGACCAGTGCGCTCCGAAGCTCGTGTCCAAGGCTGTTGACCGGCGGCTGGTTGAGCCGGATCAAGGCGATTGCCCCGTGCAGTGTGGTGTCGATACAGCTCATGAGGGCTCCTGACGGTGGCATGCTAGCGAGTGTGCAGCGCGTGATAGCCGAGGGTCGGCCACCTTGCGGCCGGTGAATTAGAGTCGATCGGCCATGGCGGCGCAATAGCGTAGTTGCCGAAGGAGTGCAGTCAACGACATGGACACGCCGCCTCAACCTCCGGCCGCGATCTGGGTGGACGCCGACGCCTGTCCGCGCGTGATCAAGGAGGTCCTTTTTCGTGCGGCGGAGCGCTCCCGGGTGCCGGTCACGCTCGTCGCCAACCAGCCGCTGGCGATCCCTAGAGTGCCGTCGCTTCGCATGCTCACGGTGTCGAGCGGCTTCGATGTGGCCGATCATTTGATCGTCGAGCGCGCGAGCAGGGGTGATCTGGTCATCACCAGCGATATTCCGCTCGCGGCGGAGGTGCTCGCGAAGGGTGCGGCCGCCTTGAGTCCGCGTGGCGTTCCGTTCTCGAAGGACACGATCGGTGCTCAACTCAACATGCGTGATTTTCTAGAGACCATGCGCTCTAGTGTCGTTGTGGGCGGAGGCCCGCCGCCGCTGTCGCAAGCCGATCGCAACGCGTTCGCGAGCCACTTGGACCGTTGGCTTGCGCATCGCGATCGCTGACGGTCGGGCATCGCGATCGCTATACTGTGAGCCTGCGCTTAGGCAGACCCGATTCGCGTCACGTTGGAGAGCGCCCATTGGCTTTGAAGCTGGTCGGATCCGAGGCTTGGTCCATGACGGGTACGGGTCGCTGGATCATTGCCGTCAGTGGCGTCGTCCTGGCCGTTCCGGCGATGTTCGGGCTATACAGCATTGTGGATATCAGCCTGAGGTATTCCCGCATTCTGGAGGGCGGGAGCACGCGCCTGTCGGGCGCCGGAGGCATTGAGATCACTCGATGGGTCGCGCGAGTCGGCGCGCCGGGTGGGCTCAGCTTATTTCCGTTTGAGTGCCTCGGTGTGCTTTTGCACTTTGTCGCCTTCGTTGTGCTGCTTGCACAGTTCGTTCGTCAGACCACCCTGAGTGTGGCGCTGCAGATTTACTGTCTTTTGGTCGTTGACCTCGCGGTACTCGAATTGTTGCGACGAGAGTGGTGTGCCGAGGACACGTTCTACTGGTTCGGGCCGTTGAGCGGCGTTCACGCAGCGTTCCTGGTCTTCTGGTTGGGGTCGCTGGCGCTCATCGAGCGCCGGCGCGGCAAGCGCGCGAGAGTCTGAGGCCGGGTGGACAACTTCAGTCATCTCGATCTGTCACGACTGCCCTCGCTCGGCACGAAGGCCGTGCGAGCCCACCGTGTACCGAGAGTGATCGCGACGGACGAGACGCTGGCGGGCTACGGGCATCGCGTGGCTTGCTTCGCGGAGTGTCCCGTGACGATTGTGACCTGGCCCGCGAGCGGTTGGCGCTCGATCGTCGACGGGACCGGCAATGAGGGTGGGATCGTCGAGGATGCCTTTCTGATGTCGCGGCGCGGCGAGGTGCAGCACGCGACCAATCTGGCGGTCGGGCGTCGCTACATCACCGGTTGGTACGCCGATCCTGCGACCGCCTCCGAGCAGCGGGATGCGACCGACACCACGCGCATTTACACCCACGAGGCCAATTACCATCCCGATGGTGGACAGGTGTTTTTCCCTCGCGACGGCACGCCGTTCGTTGCGCTCCTGGCCAAGCCCGGCGATGACGTCAGGCCGGAGGACTTCGTGGCCTTCCATTGTGACGGGTCGTTCGGTATCCATATCAACCCTGGTGTCTGGCATCAGCCGGTATTTGCGCTCGCGGCCGACGCACGCTTCGATAACAAGCAGGGTAGGGTGCATGCCTGTGTCGCGGTCGACTTCGTGACTGAGTTCGGCTGTTACCTGGAAGTGCCGCTAGTCGCCTGACCGTTGTTGTGGCGATGGATCGCATTGGCGAGCTCGCCCTAGCTGTGCTTTGCCGACTAAGTGTTTCCCGATACGCGGCGCGGTGAGCCGGTGTGTAGCCTTGGTGACCGTAGGTCTCGCATCGAGACGACTCCTCACGAAGGCATGCGGCGGTGAACTCACGAGGCGCCCTCAAGCCGCGCAGTGGCGCGTGCTTCCGCACGATGGTTGGTGCGTTGATTCTTGCAGCGTGGGTGGACTCTCCGGCGCTGGCCGTGACCATGGGCGTCGGCATGACACCGACGATGTGTCGGTCGGCGCGCGCTGGGACTGGCCTGGGCTCGTGGATGATTGGTCGAAAGGCGTCCACGCACTGGGACGCGTCGAGTTTGACATCACCAACTTCCAGGGCGAACGGAACGCCCCGCGGCATGACAATGTGCGCGCGCTTGCCGTGATCCCGGAAGTGCGCCTCAGCCCCGAGCGCGGTTCAAACGTGCCGTTTGTGGATCTCGGCCTCGGTCTTGGCGGCGTCTCGGAAGTGACGATCAATGGCGATCGACATTTCGCGAGTACCTTCCAATTCACGGAGCTCCTGCGAGTCGGTCTGAGGGCCGGCCTCGGCGGTCGATGGGAGGTGGCTCTCAGTGCACAGCATTTTTCAAACGCGGGCCTCAAGAAACCGAACGACGGGATCACCTATGGCGGAGTGTCGCTCGCATGGCGCTTTTGATGCCACGCAACAGCCAGCGTCTTCGCTGATCAGTCACATCCCACAGTAATTTAACATAATATACATTATGCGAAGCAATAAACCTCTGCAGTGCGAGGCGTCAATATTGGCCTCGCTGCGCCTATGGCGGCGGGGTCCGGTGCCAGTCCAGGTCTGCAAACGCAGGCCCGCGCGTCGCTTCTGAAAACACGATGGACGGATAACCGCCATTCCATTCGATCAGCGCGATCTGGTCATCCTGCGTCGTGATGACGTCCCAGCCAATAATCCCGAATTGCGGTACCCCCTGATGCAGAGCGACGCAGAAATCGACGGCGCGTTGGTACTCCGGGATCGCGCGCGCGGCGAACGGTACGTGAGTATCTGGATGCTCGCTGTACCGCTCCCAGGTTTCGCTGTAGCCGACATCCGCCAGTGTTCCAATGGCATCGGTAACCCCAATGCGGATGCTTCTGTCCGCGCGTACCCACCGGGTGTCGCTTCGGCCTAAGCGTAACCACGACGCACGCGCGCTGATCTTCCCATCGGCATCTTTTACGGTCGTGATGCGTATCGTCGCTACCGACCCCGAGACGAACTGTTCAAAAAAGCGATGTTGACGGATGGGTGACTGGATCACTGCATCGTCGATACGCGCGAACGTGTCGCTTGAAAACTCGTCGGGTGTGAGTATGCGGATGCTTGAACCGCCGCCATAGGAGCGATCGGCCTTGACGAATACCGTATCGTGAACACCCTGCACCATCTGCCTTAAGGTGTCGACGCCAATCGGCTTGTACTGCCGGTCATACAGGCGGCCGTCAATGACGTAAGCCAGATCCGGCAATGCGCCGGATCTGAGGATTTTCTCCGAAAGGGTCTTGCAGTCCGTGGTGCGACCAAGGTCCTTGTTTAGGAGATGTACGATGCTCCCGTAGAAATTGTCGGGTATCCAGCCGCGTTTAAAATCACCATGGATGACGGTGTAGACATAAAGCCATGGCGCATATTCCACGCGACCGAAGCGTCGTATGGCCTCTTCGTCCGCCATCGCTTTGTGCTGTCTTGAGAGTCGACGTCCGAACGATGCCTCGACTTCTGCAAGAGTTTTGAGCGCAATGTTTACGCCGAATCGGTCGCCGCGTGTGTAATCACGCGTGATCCTCAGGCCGCAAAGGCGTGCCAGCACATCATTCAGTCGCTTCGCGCTTCTGGTGACTATCCTTGTCATGCATGGGGTATATCACAGGTGGCCCTTGTCAGTCATCTCGGCGCGGACCCAAACCAGTGTAATTGTGGTGCGAGGGAGGTCACCGAACCCACAATAAGTAAAGCCGGCGACTGCACGCGATGTTCGTTCGCGACACGGTGTGCGCTCGCCAATGTGCCAAGCACAACGCGCTGATTGGGCCTGCTGCCATTTTCGATGAATGCGATCGGCGTGTCCTTCGAGCGGCCACGCGCCATTAGTTCGCGCTGCAGACGCTCGAGCGTGGCGACCGCCATATAGATCGCAAGCGTCTCGCGTTGATCACTAAGGCCCTGCCAGTCGACGGCGTCGATCGCTGCCGCCGAGTGCGCGGTCAGCAGCCTGAGACTTGCCGAATGCTCGCGGTGCGTCAGGGGTATACCCGCATAGGCGCCGCAGGCGAGCGCCGCCGTGACGCCGGGGACGATCTCAAAGGCGATCTGGTGGCTTTTGAGAAACTCCGCCTCCTCGCCTCCCCGGCCAAAGACGAACGGATCGCCGCCTTTGAGGCGCACCACCCGGCGGCCGCGTGTGGCATGCGCCAGCAGTAGGGCGTGTATTTCGTCCTGGGTCACGCTGTGGCGGCCCGCCGATTTGCCGACCTCGATGACTTCGGCTTCCCTGCGGATGAGGCGCAGTATCTCAGGGCTCACCAGGCGATCGTGTAGCACGACATCGGCGCCTTGCAGCGCGCGAAGGGCGTTCAAGGTCAGAAGGCCGGGATCGCCAGGTCCGGCGCCAACGATCTGGACGACGCCCGGCGTACTGCCCTCCTTGCCCGTGTTCGCGAGCAAGGCGGCGAGCGCTTCATCGGCTTCCGGCTCACGCGCCCGTTTGATGAGGTCTGCGACCTCCCCGTGAATCAGTCGGTCATAGAGACGGCGTCGGGTGTCCAGATCCGTCACGGCGGTCTTGATTCGTGCGCGCCAGCGGGCGAGGAAGCCTGCCAGCGCGCCGAGTGATTCATCGAGTAGGGCTTCGATGCGTGCGCGGACGTATCGAGCTAAGGCTGGCGCGCTGCCTTCGGTGCCAATGGCGATGATCAGTGGTGAGCGGTCGACAATCGCTGGCAGGATGCCGGTGGAGAGTTCCGCATTGTCGACGATGTTGGCCGGAATGCCACGGACCTCTGCTGCTTCGGCGACCGCGCGATTGACGAGCGGCGCGTCGGTCGCGGCAAGCACCAGTCGGGCGCCGTCCAGATCGGTTGCTTGAAACTCGCGCGGTTCGTGCGTGATCTCACCGGCATCGACCCTCGCACGGAGGCGTGCCGTCAGGCTCGGCGCGATCACCGTGAGATTGGGTTTGGCCTCGAGCAGCAAATCGATCTTGCGCTCGGCGATGCCTCCACCGCCGACGACCACGACCCGGCGGTTCCGGAGGTCCAGAAATATCGGAAACCAGCGCATGGTGAGTGTGTTAGGCGGCGGCGGTTGCCGTCACGCGGCCCGTGCGCCAGAGGAAATCACCGAAACGCTCGGCGCCCTTGCGCTCCCGGGCCCAGTCGCCGAACAACACATCGATCTCGGCCAGGAAAGCGGCTTCATCGATGTTTTCGCGATGCAGGACATTGAGGCGCGACCCCTGTCCGTCGCCACCGAGATGCAGGTTGTAGCGACCCGGCGCTTTGCCGACGAGCGCCAGTTCCGCGACATACGGACGCGCGCAGCCGTTCGGGCAGCCGGTGATGCGAAGGATCAGCGGTTCTTTTCCAAGGCCATGCCGACTCAGTGCCGCTTCGACGTGGCCCAGCAAATCCGGAAGATAGCGCTCGGCCTCTGCCATCGCGAGCGCGCAGGTCGGCAGTGCCACACACGCGAGCGCGTCGCGTCTGACGAGGGACTTACCCTCGACGGCATCCAGCCGATGGGCTGCAATCAAGGCGTCGATCTCGGCTCGGCGCGCGGTCTCGACGCCCGCAATCGTGACGTTCTGGTTTGGCGTTACCCGAAAGTCGCCGGTGTGCACCTTGGCAATTTCCCGAAGTCCGGTCAGCCACGGCAAGTCGCCACGATCGACGATGCGACCCGCTGGGATGCGCAAGGTGCGATGCCAGCGGCCGTCGAGCGCCTGCCGCCACCCAAAGCGATCGCCGTTGGTGTCAAAGTGAAAAGCTTTGGCAGGCGCGAGCTTCAATCCCGCGCGCGCTTCGACCTCGCCGACAAACCAGGCAAGTCCACGGTCTTCTATGGTGTACTTGAGGCGGGCGTGCTTGCGGTTCGTTCGATCACCGAAGTCTCGTTGCGTCGTGACCACGGCTTCCGCCACCGCAAGCAGGGCATCCTTGGGAAGAAACCCGGCCACATCCGCCAAGCGCGGATGCGTGGCGGCATCGCCATGAGTGGCACCCATGCCACCACCCACCGTTAGATTGAAGCCGATCAGTCGACCCTCTTCGACGATGGCGATGAAGCCTAGATCCTGAGTAAAGATGTCGACATCGTTGCTCGGGGGCAGCGCGATCCCTGCCTTGAACTTCCTCGGTAGGAACGTTTGACCATAGACCGGTTCGACTTCCGGAGTGCCGACCAGCTTATCGCCGTCGAGCCAGATCTCATGGTAGGCACGCGTCTTCGGCAGCAGGTGCTCCGACAGGCGAGTGGCCCACTCCGCCACCTCCGCGTGCGCCGGTGATTCGACCGGATCGGCGCTGGCCATCACATTGCGGTTGACGTCGCCGCAGGTGGCGATGGTATCCATCAGCGCGGCATTGATCCGCTGCATCGTCGACTTGAGCTTGTGCTTGATGATGCCGTGGAACTGGAAGGTCTGACGAGTGGTCAAACGCAGACTACCGTTGGCGTGCTCGGTTGCAAGTGCATCGAGAGCGAGCCACTGCGCCGGCGTGCAGACGCCGCCCGGAAGACGAATGCGCACCATGAAGCGCCATTGCGGCTCAAGCTTCTGCTGACGCCGCTCTTCCCTAAGGTCCCGGTCGTCCTGCTGGTAGCTGCCGTGCAGCCGGAGCAGTTGCTGGTCGTCGTCGCGCAATGATCCGGTGGGTGCATCCAACAAGCTGTCGGAAAGCGTGCCGCGGAGCCCGCGACTGTTGGCCTTGATGTGCTCGACGGGGGTGAGCTTGCTCATGTTTCAGTACACGTCCCGGGCATAGCGGCGTTCCGCCGTGAGGTTGGCGAGGTACTCGCTGGCGGCCTCGTGGGAGCGCTGTCCGTGGCGCATGATGACCTCGAGCAGGGCCTGATGGACGTCGGGTGCCATCTGTTCGGCATCACCGCAGACGTAGAGATGAGCGCCCTCCTCCAGCCAGCGGAAGAGCTCGCCACCCTGCTCTCGCAGTCGATCCTGAACGTAGATCTTGTGATCCTGATCGCGCGAGAACGCCACATCCAGCCGCGTGAGTTGGTTCTTCTTTAGCGCGGCCAGCCATTCGGTCTGATATAGAAAGTCGGTTTCACGGTGGCGTCCGCCGAACACCAGCCAGTGTCGACCGCGTGCGCCGTCAGCGATGCGCGCCTGCAAGAAGCCGCGGAAAGGTGCGACGCCGGTGCCTGGGCCGATCATGATCACATCGCGCTGTCCGTCGGTCGGCAGCCGGAACCGCGTGTTGGGTTCGATAAAGGCACGCACGGTCGTGCCGATGGCCTGCTCGGCGAGTTGCCACGAGGCCGCGCCGTGCCGCCGCTCGCCGTCACGGGTGTAATCGACCACCGCGACGGTCAGGTGGGCTTCGTCACCCACCTCGCGACGACTGGAGGCAATCGAGTAGAGCCGAGGCGAGATCGGGTGCAGGGCACGAACGAGCGCTTCCGGCGACCACTCGATCGGATAGGACTTCAGGAGATCGGTCACCTGCCAGGTCTTGAAGACTTCGCGCAGCGTGGACGCATTCGCAGGCTCGAGCCAGCGCTTCAGGTCGCCGCTGGGACTTGCCGCGGCGAGTTGTTCGATCAGCGGTCGGGCCAGTCGTGTGACCTCCCGGCGCTGGGTCAGCCACTCGCCGAGGGTATGACTCGTACCCTCGAGCGTGACCGTGCTACTGCCGTCGAGCTTCGTGAGTTCCAGAACACGGTCGACGGTATCCGCCGGATTGTCGGTCCAGACGCCAAGCGCATCGCCGGGCTCGTAGTCCAGTCGGTGCTCCGGCAACTCGAGTTCCAGATGGCGGACGTCGCGCTCGGACTCGCGCGCCGTGATCCGCTGGTTGGTGAGGAGTTCGACCTCGACCGGTTGTTCGCGCGTCGCGGCTTGCGTCGTCGCAGGCCGCAGCGGAGTCACGATCGTGAGGCGCGGCGTCGAGGCGCCCGTTTCCGTACGGGTCAGGGCCACGACCTGCTCGAGCCACGCATTGGCCTTGGCGTCGACGTCGACGTCACAGTCGACGCGGGGGCAGAGTCGACGGGCGCCGAGCTCGGCCAGCCGCTCATCCAAGGCGCGGCCCGTCGCGCAGAACTTGGGATAGCTCGAGTCACCGAGCGCGAGCACCGCGAATGCGAGCTGCTCGAGGCGCGGTGCCTTGCGGCCGAACAGATGATCCATCAATGCCTTGGCGTCGTCCGGCGCCTCGCCGTCCCCATGGGTGCTTGCGACCAACACGGCGAAGCGCTCCTGAGCGAGTTGCTTCGGCGAGTAATCACCTGCGGCCACGAGGGTCGGGTGCATGCCGGCGGCTTCGAGACTGCGCCCCAGTCGTTCGGCGACCCGGCGGCCGTTGCCCGTTTGTGACGCGTACAGCACGAGAATTCGCGCGTGTGCCTCCTGGGCGCCTTTTGCGGTGGCCGAGGAGACCTCGCGCGGCCCGCCACGTGCGCGTTCCGAGGCGAGGCCGGCCATGAAGCCGCTGACCCAGTGGAGGTCGGTCGGATCGAGATCCGCGACCAGAGCCGCGAGCGCTTCCGTCCGGGCAGCATCCAGCGGGTGTCGAGGGGTGGTTTGAACGGCATCCATGAAGCGGCTTCCTGCAGGTCGATGCCGCCATGGTAGTGAGCCGGTCGATGCGGCGATAACGATCTGTGGTTATCGCGTCATAACCTTTGAGCGTCGTGGGCACACGTCCCGCTTGACCTTCGGCGCGGTGGCGTTGATGCTAGTTGTCTATACAGCCTGGTGACCGACTCAGGGCGGGTGCCAGGACGCCTCTCAACGACTCTCGAGGACTGTCATGGCGAAACGCACGAAGACTTCCGAAAAGACCCGGGCACGGCTGCGGATTGGCACGGACGACCTGACCTTGGCGACCCTTCGCGAGGTGTGGACTGCGCCGGTGAGCATCGACTTCTCGCGGAGTGCGGTCGGCGCGATGCGCAAGAGTGCGGCGATCGTCGCTAGTGTGGTCGCCGGAGAGAAAAGCGCCTACGGGATCAACACCGGTTTCGGTCTCCTGGCGCATACCCGAATTCCGCGCGCCGAGTTGAAGGCACTGCAACGGAACATCGTGCTCTCGCACGCGACCGGTACCGGCGAACTGCTGTCCGATCAGGTCGTCCGGCTCTCGATGGTGCTGAAGATCGCCAGTCTCGCGCAGGGCTACTCCGGTGTGCGCGTCGCGACGGTCGAGGCGCTCGCCGCGCTGCTGGCGCATGACATTTATCCCTGCATCCCGTCACAGGGCTCGGTCGGCGCCTCGGGTGATCTTGCACCCCTCGCCCACATGACGGCCGCATTGATGGGCATTGGCGACGTCCGGGTGGACGGCAAGGTGATGTCCGCGAGCCGCGCGCTCGCGCGCGCCGGTCTCAAACCGGTTGAACTCGGCCCCAAGGAGGGTCTCGCGCTCTTGAACGGTACCCAGGTGTCGACCGCGCTCGCGATCGGCGGACTGATTGAGATCGAGAACGTCTTCGCTGCGGCGGTGGTCTCCGGTGCCTTGTCGGTCGATGCGCTCAAAGGCTCCGATGTCCCCTTCGATGCGCGTATTCACGCCGTGCGGCGCCAGCCCGGGCAACAACAGGTTGCGAGTCTCTATCGGAAGCTGCTGGCGGGTAGTGCGATTCGTGCAAGCCACGCCGACTGTGATCGTGTCCAGGACCCCTACTCGCTACGCTGTCAGCCTCAGGTGATGGGCGCCTGCCTCGATGTGATGAGATTCGCAGCCGCGACGCTGGTGCGCGAGGCGAACGCGGTGACCGACAACCCGTTGGTGCTGCCGGATGACGGCTCGGTGTGCTCCGGCGGCAACTTTCACGCCGAACCGGTGGCCCTCGCGGCCGACCAGCTGGCGCTGGTGGTTGCGGAAGTCGCCTCGATCGCCGAGCGTCGTCTCGCATTGCTCGTTGACCCCAAAATGAGCGGCCTGCCGCCCTTTCTGGTCGATCGCAGTGGCGTGAACTCAGGCTTCATGATGGCGCAGGTCACGGCGGCGGCATTGGTCTCCGAGAACAAGTGTCTCGCCCACCCGGCGAGCGTCGACAGCATTCCGACGTCAGCCAACCAGGAAGACCACGTGTCGATGGCAACCCACGCGGCCCGCCGGTTGCATCTGATGGCGGCGAACTCGGCTGCGGTCATCGGGATCGAGTTGCTGGCGGCGACCCAGGGCATCGAGTTCCATCGTCCGCACAAGAGTTCGGCCGTCCTCGAGGAGGCGATTGCGCTGGTTCGCAGTGTTGTTCGTCCCTACGATCAGGATCGCTTCTTCGCACCCGATATCGCTGCGGCAAAAGCGTTGGTTGAGTCGGGCGTGTTCCGCAGTGCGCTCGGCATTCTGGCGCTCGATGGTGGCGCAGGCTGAGTCGACGCGGATGAAGGGTAGCCACACCACCGCTGCCGAGACGCCGCGATACCAGCAGGTCAAGGACCATATACTCGCGCGCATTCGTTCCGGCGACTGGCGAGCGAATGCGCGGGTGCCCTCGGAGCACGAGCTGATGCGCGCGCTGGGTGTGGCGCGGATGACGGCCAATCGAGCGCTCAGGGAACTTGCCCAGATGGGTGTGCTGCGACGGGTGGCGGGACTGGGCACCTTCGTCGCGGACCTGAAGTCCGTCGGCCATCCGCTCAGCATTCGCAACATTGCCGAGGAGATTCGAGCGCGTGGGCATGCGCATCACGCCGAGGTACGCGTTCTTGAAGCGATCGATGCGCCCCCAGCGATCGTGGAGCGTCTTGAACTGTCGGCGCGACAACGGCGCGTGTTTCATTCCGTGATCGTGCACTTTGAGGGAAGTCTGCCGATACAGCTCGAGGATCGTTGGGTGAATCCGCGGATCGCGCCGGCGTATCTCAAGATCGATTTTTCGCGGGTGACGCCGCATGAGCATTTGATCGAGGTGGCGCCTTTGGAGCGTATCGAGCACCGCGTGAGTGCAGTGGCTCCGGTGCCGTCGGTCAAGGAGGCGCTGTCGCTCGGACCGAATGAGCCGGCATTGTTGATCGAGCGTGTGACCTGGTCGCGAGGCATCGCGGCGTCGTTCGCGCGTCTGCATCACCCCGGCAGTCGCTATGAACTGTGCGGTAGCTTCAATCCATGACGGTGCCGTCATGAGAGTTTCCGTCGCGACGAGCGGCTCGTCTAAAATGTTGGGGGTTCATCCGAGGTGCGCCTCGGGCCGCTCACAGTGAGGCTGTCGATGCCTGGTTTCCTGTTATCGCTGATCCTTCAGGTGGCGTTGATCGTGCATGTCCTGAAAACGGGCCGAAACACCCTCTGGATCTGGGCGCTGCTCTTCTTGCCGCTCGCCGGACCGCTTGCCTACCTGGTGGTGGAGATCCTTCCACAATGGCTGGGCTCAGGACCGGCGCACCAGGCGATGCGTCGGCTCAAGCGAACCGTGGATCCCAATCAGGATCTGAGGCGAGCGGTCACGCAGGCTGCCGTGACCGATTCGGTCGCCGCGAAGCTGGCGCTCGGTGGCGAGCGACGTGCCCGGGGTCAGTATCGTGAGGCGATCGAGGTGTATCGATCCGGTCTGAAGGGGCTTTACGAGTTCGATCCGACCTTGCTGCTGGGGCTTGCCGAGGCGGAATTCGCGCTCGGTGAGTCGGCGAGTGCGCGTCAGCATCTCGAGCAGCTTCGCGAGCACAACCCGGACTTCAAGTCGCCGGATGCGCATCTGCTGTATGCGCGCGCACTCGAGGCGGAAGGCGATCTGGTGCGTGCCGAGAAGGAGTATCAGGCGGTTGCCGCGTACTACCCGGGTGTGGAGGCGCAAGTGCGCTACGGCGAGCTATTGAAGCGAATCGGCAAGCTTGCCGAAGCCAGTAGCGTGTTCCGCGAGGTCACTCGCACGGCGGCGATTGCGCCCCGGCACGTGCAGCGAGCGCAGGCCGAATGGCTCGCCAAGGCGCGGCGTGAGGGTTGAGTAGGCTCTGCAGCGCGCAGAGTGACGCGCACTCACCAAGGCCCTCGGATCATCGGATGGCGATGATCTCGCCACGCGCCTGACCTATGGACACGGGGTCACCGACTTCGGCGCCGATCATCAACGTGGCGACCGGTGAAACATAGCTGATCTTGCCGACCGTCGGATCCGCCTCATCCTCACCAACGATCATGTAGTCACGTTGCGTGTCATCGTCGAATGCGACCGTTACCGTGGTGCCGAACCGCACTTTCGTGGGAAGGGTCGGCGCGACCACGAGTTCCGCAGTGGCACGGCGCTGCGACCAGTATCGGAGGTCACGTTGGAGCACCGCCATCGTGGCCTTGTCGTCGGCGTTCCTTGCGGTCGATAGCCGCGTGTCGAGTTCGCGTAACTGAGCCTCCATTTGACGCAAGCCTTCCGGCGTCACGAGATTGCGATGGGGGCTCACCGTGCGCTCGGCAAGCTCGCCATCGAGGCCATCATCGGATTCCTTGACGAAGGCGCGACTCATCGGGCGGGCTGCTCGATGAAGGTGAATTCTATAAAAACATATAAAAACATATGGTTAAAAGCAAAAATTAATTTCAATTATTGAATAGGCAGTGGCGCCAGTCTGTCAGGCCTTGGACGTGAACAAAAGGTGTTCAAGGACCACAATTAAGGTGCGCACGGGTATTTATTTTAATCCGGGTCTTTTATAGTATTAGTTAAGTTGCTGTCAGAGCGAGAGTTCTGAACATTCCGCGGCCGACGGCCAAGACCAACGACGATCGTTCGAACGCAAGACGCAGTTTAAGGACGCAACGAT
>Ga0164297_10004124_pt1 | contig 13198 bp, 19 predicted proteins | sample GEODES058metaG_FD_113539 | JGI IMG/M metagenome (GOLD analysis project Ga0164297, IMG submission 113539) | Dystrophic lake water microbial communities from Trout Bog Lake, Wisconsin, USA - GEODES058 metaG | ecosystem: Environmental > Aquatic > Freshwater > Lake | place: USA: Trout Bog Lake... | reverse complement strand
GCGCCTTCAAGCCCCTCAACGCCAGCAAGCACTCGCCGAGCAGCACCCGCAGTGGCAGCGGCAGCGTCACCGTTGCGAGTGCAGCACAGCGCGGAGCTGGATGCGCTGCGCGCTGAAAACGCAGCGCTGAGGCACCGGTTGTCCGTCTCGGACGCAGCTGTGGCGTCTCTGCGTGGCGCAGCCGCTGCCGCTACAGCAGCAGGTCGGTTGACGGATGAACTGGCTGCGTTGCGTGCTGCGGGACAAGAAGCGACGACAGCAGCTGCGCAGGAGTTGCGGCTCTTACAAGCTCAAGCGACAGCGTTGCGTGCGGATGTGCATGACAGCGAGCAGCGCTGCGAATCACTCGTCGCGGCGCTCGATGTAGCAGCTGCCGAGGCGGAAGCTGCGCGTGGCGCAGCGGCAGCAGCTGAGGCGGAAGCGGTGGACTCCAAAGCGGCAGCGGCGGCGGCCAATGCCACACTGCATTCTGAGCGCAAGCGGTTCGAGGACGCGCTGGCTGCATCCAAAGAGCAGCTGGCTTCGTTGAAGACGCAGCTCACAGCCACCCAGAGCGAGCTTGCATCCACTCAAGGCGAGCTGGCACGGTTGAAACAAGGAATGGCCGCGAGCGACACACTGTTCACAGCCGCGTTGGAACGCGCACTGGAACTTGCGCTAGATAGAGCTATGGCGGACGTGCATGCGCAATTAGCAGATGCGAAACGTGCGGCAGATGCTGCCAAGGCTGAGTCCGCAGGCTTGAGAGCTCAACTTGCCGCAGCTGCAGCGACCGCGATGCATGCGACTGCATCTTCACAGCTCGCAGCAACTGCATCGTCGACGCCTGCATGGGCGGCGGCCATGTCTGCAGGCCCCGGGGCGACGCCGTCGTGGATGACCCAGCATCAAACGCCGGCAGCTGCGGGGGCGGCAGTGTCATCGGCTGCCCGGCATGCCAGTGCAATGTCGGATGCTGTAGCTGCGGCGCACGCAACCACAGCGCGACTGAATGCTGCTGCGGAGAGGTTGAGGAAATGGGGCGTTCCGGTCGGGAGTGATGGAACGAGCGCTGGTGCTGCCGCTGTTGGGCAGCCGCCGTCTGCTCAGCCGTCCTCTTCATCCTGGTCTACGAACAGTACGCCGAGAGATAGCGACCGGGCGTGGGCGAAGAGCTTCCTGGGTGGAGCTGGCACCCAATAGAGAGAGATGTGTCCATTTGCGTTTTGCTTGTCGCCAACGTCATTGTGGACACCTCATTTGGTCTGACCCCCGCCAAATCAGTCAATCGCATGGGTCGCGGAGCGCGTCCACAGGGAAACAGAGTTCGCGGCGCGTTGGACGAGGATAGGGGCGCCAGTGACTGGCGGCGCAACGGCCATGAGGCAGCAGAGCCAAGCGCAGCCGAGAATCCAGACGACGACGAGCGGCGACCAAAGACGACCGTGCCGCTTGCCATGTGGGAGGTATGACCTGCTTTCGTGGTGTCTGCGCCTGCATGCACGACTCTCTCTGTGTCGTCGTCGAAAACGGAGTGACTCACGCTCACGCTGTGTGTGACTCCTTTCTGTCGAGTTCCGCAGCTGAACCAAACAGACGCGAAGCGCGACACAGGCAGCAAGCTGTGTCGACTCAGACTCGCTCGACAGCTCCGTGTCGGGGCTCGCTGGGTGCGTTTGCCTCCGCTTCCCTCACTGCTGTCCTCTGACCAGCACACACTACCGACACGGGGCCAGGCTGGCGTGTGTTTATCACCAGCAGCGACTCACGTCGTGAGTCCCACAGACAGGGAACTCGTCGCTCGCGCGGGCTGCGCAGTCGTCAACTGCAGCTGGGCGAGACTGGATGACGTCCCTTTCAGACGTCTCAGTTCCGGCGGGGACCGCTTGCTCCCGTTCCTTGTGGCGTCCAACCCGACGAAATACGGGCAGTGGTACACACTGAGCAGCGCTGAAGCGCTCGCAGCTGCGCTGTACATCACGGGGTTCAAGGCTGATGCACTTGCAGTGATGGCCTGCTTTACGTGGGGAGACTCCTTCTGGCAACTCAACACGCGCTATTTAGACGCCTACGCTGCTTGTGCGGATGCACCTGCTGTGCTGGCAGCGCAGCAGCGATTCATGGATGACATCGAACGGGAAAGAGAGAACCGTGCCAAGGAGGACCGGTCGCTCGATTTCCCGACAAGTAGCAGTGATGGCAGCGATGGTAGCGGCGATAGCGAGGATGATGGGCACGCATGCAGTGGTGCGTTCAGAGTCCGCAATCCTAATGCGGGGAGGGGCCCCGGAGGAAGTGAAGGGGGCAGTGCGGAGGAGGAGAGCAGCGGCGATGAGTCAGAGGATGAGGGTCTGGACGCAGCATTCGAGAGGACACATGTGGGGGAAGACACGTGATGAAATGAGTGTGTGGTTGGTATTGCGCAATTGCGAGTCACACAGGCTGGTCTACAGCGCGCCAGGAGGGCAGCCGCCAATGTGGCGAGACGCCCGGATGTTAGCACAGCAGGTCTACAGGTCGGCAATGGCGCCAAGAGAGTCTAAGTAGTCGTACAACGCCCCCCCCCAAAATAAGAGCTCTTGCGACAGTGGCAGCATCGAAAAAGAGGGGAGGCAAAAGCAGCGCGCGTGTGTGGCACACAGCGAGCTGCGCGTCACTCACCACAAGGCTGAGCCGAACATGGCATCATCCCTGGCGGAGGCCTTGGACATATCGTCTCCGTCAAGGTCGTCTTCCTCCTCAGTGTATAGGTCGTCATCATCGTCACGCCCGAACCCAGGTCCACGCAGAGCCTCCATGTCCTCGATTTCAGACGCGAATAGCTGCTTGAGGTTGATGTAAGACACCGCATCCAAGCTGGACACCACCAAGTCAGCTGCACTCAGCTCGTACTGCGGCGCGCTGGGACCAGCCACCGCGACAGCACGCATGCCCGCATCCCGGGCAGCTTCGATGGAGGAGTTGCGGCTGCAGAGGACGACGCAGCGCACAGGCGGCCTTCCCAGCTGCTGAGCAGCAGCAAGGAACACCTCTGGGTCTGGTGGCCCTCTGGCGACGTCATCAGCGGTGAGAACCATGTCCAGGAGAGGAGCCAGGCCGGTGCTCTCCAGCCCCGCGTTCACGATGGCTGCGGGAGACGCGCACGCCAAGGCTGTTGGCACCTGTGTCCGGCGCAGCATCTGGAGCAGAGACCGAACGCCCGGCTGCTCCACACGCGGACGACCAGCCTGGGAAGTGGACGTGAGTAAGAACATGCACGCGTGAGTCGACAGTATGGGCCATGGAAGAAGAGAGTAGAGGCGGTCGCAGCGGTCAAAGCCGGCTTCGTGTCGTACCAGGAGGTTCGTGAAGAGCTCGTCCTTGCGCTGTGCGAGCTTGCGCACCGCCATGGACTCACGCGCCCAGCAGAACACCTCGGAGACGGCCTGGGGGTGGTGAGCGGGGGGTGTGGCGCGTCAGAGCAGGCTGCAGCGACCTTTCCAACAAAGTGTCTACAGCTTTCAAACCACCGTGCCTGAGCGCTCTTGACGCCTGCTGAGCGACGCAGCTGGAACGCGGGCGGCGGGGATTTGCCAAGCTCGGCCGCGAGCGCGAGCCAGGCCTGGAGAGGAGGAGGCGTCGGCGTGAGACGGGACACTCAGTTTTGGGCACACCGGGCCGTCCCACCGGCACGCGGGCACGCGCCTCGGTGTGTACTGCACTGCAGTCGTCCACGAGGACGCCCTCCCAGTCGAAGACGCACGCGAGCCAGCCGGTGCCGAGGCGTTCGAGTCGCTCCTGCACGTGTCCCACTGAATCAGAGAAACCTGAAGCCAAGAAGGAAAGACGAGCGAGGGGTACGCGCCCGTGGGTTGTGCACTCGCGGGTCATCTGCTATGCCCTCCGGCGGCAGCGGCATCTCCTTCAAGTGTTGCCCGCCGTCTGGGGAGCGCCGCCAGTCATAGGTGGAAGGCACCAGCGCCGGCTCCACGCCCGCTTCTTGGCCGCCGGACTGTGGCAGACCGCCGCGACGCGACGCGCCAGTGCCGTCCGACGTGAACGCAGCGGGCCCGACGGACGGGCCGGCCGCGCAGTGCCAGGTGTCTGGCTGGGCAGCGTTGCACTCGCGGGGCGCCTCCAGCACCACACTGCAGCCACCGCCACGGCCTTGGAGCGCCCCAGCTGGGTGGCTGCACACCCGCTGTTTGGGTGCGGTGCGTCGCACACGCGCTGTGTGCTGGGGCGCAGCCGCAGGCACCCGGTTGCTGGTCGCCCCAAGCAGGTGCGAGAAGGACCCCATCACAGGTAGGTGGTCACACACCCCAAGTGGAGGACAGGCCAGAGACAGCTGTGTGCGGCACCTGTCCACCCACGGTCGCTCGCCTCTGCGAAGGAACGACGCTTTTCTGCTTGCTGCCACGTCGGATCAGAGGTCGCATTGAGGCGCAGTCGCAGTCCAAATGCCCTGTGCTGCACCACACGCGTTGCCTGGCCTCATACGCCACCGGCGTGTGGCGTGTCAACGGCGGGTAGGGGTGAGCAGCAGACGAGGCAGCGTCAACGCCACTGTTCTCGGCCCTCAGCGCGCTCACGGACGGCCACAACGCAGCCTCGTCCGCGTCCATGCAGCTGCAGCCGCGGGTGCACCGTTAGACGACCCGTATGCGGTGCGTGCTCCCTGTGCGTGCGCTGGAAATGCTCGATCTAGGAAGACTGCACTATCCACCATCTTCACCTAGCGTGTGCCGCCTCGCTCTCCTCGTCTCCCTATACGGAAACTGTCATACTGACTTGTTTCTGCACGTGTTCCTGGCCTTGTTCCAGGTCTTGGGCGTCCATCCACTGGCAGGCGCAGACGAGGTGAGTGCAGCTGCTTGCGCAGTCGCGGTGGCTGAACCAGCTTCTCACAACGCTCTGTGTTGGGCTCCTCTCCCCCAGTTCTCTCGTGCACGTAGTCGCAAGGTGACTGCCGCTGGCGACGATGCCGCAGCGGTAGCGAAAGTGGAGGCTGCATATGAAGCCATCATGATGCGTCAGCTGGCGCTGCGCATGAAGGGCCAGGGCCCCATCGGCGGTATCGGCGTGTCGAAGGAGGTTGCTTTCGCAGACAAGGCGGTGCGTAAATGTTCAACGCCTTGACATCCGGAGGCAGAGCGTCTCACCTATTCTCTTTTGATCTGCAGTCTTTCCTTCCGCCATGGGCGCCCAAGAAGGCCGCATCATCCCGGTCAGACGTGATGATCAACGCTGCGCTGGCGGCAGCCCTGGCGGCGTGGGCAATCATACATCCCCTGCCAGGCCTGCAGCCCATGTACGTGGCCGTCACCGCCTTCTTCTTCCGCGTCAACGCCAAGATGGTGTCACTCTTCCCATCGCCGTCGGAGCGGGAAGCGAAGAACGCGCACGAGCAGAAGCGCATGGCCAGAACAATGGGCCTCACTCTGGGTGCCACAGCTGCGGGCATCTTCCTCGCCGTCGCCCTACCTAGCGCAGCGGTGCAAGCCCTGGGGCTTCCGCTGCCGGGCTGGGTGTTCCTTCGCCAGGACATGCTGGTGAACTGCGCAGTTGCTGCGGTGCTGTTCGCAATCACAAGCTTCTACCGGTGACCGGACACACGACTGGAAAGCACTTGCGTGTGTCCAAAACACTGTCCAATTCACATGGCAATAGAGTCGCTGCACCACGCGCGTGTGGTGCAGCTCAACAACAACTGGGGTGTGGAGGCTGCCCTCAGCCCCCAAGGATTTCATGTGCTGCGTCCTTTGCAGCCTTATTGCTCTTTTCACGCGGTGACAGGCCCACTCCCTGCTGCCACGTGTGTCCCAACCTACGAAGTCTATGAAGCGAGTCTGAGAAGCACAGAAAGCAAACGACGAGTTTGTCAGTGCCGGGCTGTGAGACGTTCGTCTGCATTTCTCGAGCGTTCCAGCGCTCCAGCTTGCGTGCAAAGCAGCTCGACAGCGGGCAATGGTGACACAGGCCCCAAAAGCAGCGTGTCTGTGACGCACCGGCACCAAGCGTTGCGTGCACAGGAGGAGGCGAAAACCAACCCTAGACTGCAAGCCTCTACAAGCGCGCCGGTTCTGCCCGCGCTGGCGTCCCCTCTATGCCGTCTCGCTGGGCAGCGGTGCGTCCATGTGGAATGCCGCCTTGAGGACCTCTGTGACGGTGAAGCGCTTACGCGCGGACAGCGGCCGGCACTGTGTGATGCGGACCACATCCCCGACTTGGCACGCCGCCGCCTCGTCGTGCGCCATGTACTTCTTGCTCAGGTACACGCGCTTGAAGTACTTGGGGTGAGCCACCTGGCGCTGCACGTTCACCACCACCGACTTGGAGCCAGCGACGGACACAACACTGCCCACCAAGTTCTGCTCAGCACGCACGCTCAGCAACGCGCTCCGCCCAATAGCGACGCCGCAACGCCCAGCAGCAACAAGCGGCGCGGACGCATACGCAGCGGACGCCCCGAGCGCAGCTGACAACGCCATTTGCGAGGCGAGCTAATTCTGCGCCACCTCACTGCGCTGTGACTGGTCAGCCGCCACCGCACAGACGATGTCGCGCGTCACGCTCTCGACAGAGGCGTATGTGACAGCCACATTGCACGCGGCTGCATACCCCAGCTGCGCGGTGAATGGCTTGCTTCTGGGCACGCAGAGCAGCGGCGTGGCTGCCTCCACAGTCGTCACTTCCGCAGTGCCTCTGTTCCACAGCAACCTTGGCCTCGCGCCGCTCTACGATGTCGCCTTCGCGCTGGTGGAGGCGCACGCGCAGGCCACAGGCGTGGCTGTGGTTGGGTATTACCACGCCAACGCGGCTGCCTCAGAGACCGACCTGACGCCTGTGGCGCGTCGAGTGGCTGACGCCGTAGCTGCCGCGCACCCGGGGAGTGTCGTGTTGCTGGTGCGTGCAACGCTGGCGAGCTGCAAGCGCCATGTGCTCGGTGTTTGTGACCAGAGAGAGATCTGACCAAAATCTGTTCTTCTGGCCCCCCGCCCACAGGCGGACGCGCACGCATGGGCACAGCGAGAAGCCGCGCTGCCTCCAGTAGCGTGGCAGGTGCGAGCAGACCACCGGCTGCGCACGCAACAGCTGCACGTGCACTCAAGGACTGACCAGTGCTACCGCCGTTGTTCGTAGCTCTTTGTTCGCGACGGCGCCAAGGGTGGCTGGTGCCGGCCAGCAGATGGCGCTGGGTACGTCCCGATGCATGGAGGCCACACACATGTCATTTTGCGTGGACTGACTTGCATCTCTCCTTCCATCGCAGTTCCGTGGGTGTTGCTCCGGATGCGCTGCAGAAGTGCGCATCGTTGAGCGGGGCTGGGGCAGAGGCGAAGCTGAGCGATGTCGAAGACCATTTGGACGATTGCATGCGAAATTTCCTCAGTACCAGCTGGATGCGATGATCCTCCGTGAATGTATTGCACAACAACTCAGCAACAACTCGTCAACTACTGCGCTCTGCTGCGCCTGCCCCAGCGCTTCATGCCGCGCTCTTGCTGAAGCCCAGACCTGCAGCCCGCAAGTCACGCATGTGTCAGTCACAGTCACCTCGTGTTGAGCGGCCCTGACACACATAACGTCGTGCACGACACACGCACCATGGTCCTCTGCGTAACGCTCCATGAATCTCATGAAGCGGTCCCACTCGAAAGCGCTCTTCATGGTGTACCGCGCCTCGATGCCCTTCGGCTTGCCGTTGACGAACTTGGCGCTGACATCCACCGTCGACAAGGTGCCCTCCTCATCCACCAGATACAGGCCGGTGATGTCCCCGCCAGCCTGCTCCGCGAAGCCAGCCTCGAAGACATCAGGAGACTCAAAGAAAAAGACCGCGGTGCCGCTGCTCCCGTCCCGGGCGCGGGTAAGCTTCACGTCCGGCACGCACGACTCGGCGTTACCCTTGATGAACTGCATGCTCGTCTTTGCGGCGGCGGTGGCGGCGACAACACTGCACCGGGCGGCTGCGCAGCTGCCAGCCTCCCGGCGGCTGCCCAGCACTCTACTCACAGTCTGCACGCGACCGACCTGGCCACGACCTCCTGGTTGTCCACTGCGGGCAGCTGCCCCGACGGCGTTGCCGCACCGGGCGCCTGTAAGGAGGGTAAAGTGTCAGCCACAGGGTTCTGTCCAGGGGGCACTCTCCGATAGGAACTCTCCACCGCGCTCTCGCCACGGGAACGGTGACGAAACACGGCAGCGTGACGCACCAATGGTGGGGCAGGACGTCAACATGTGTCTTGCGAGCGGCGTAGCAACACGGAGAGGGGCTCGGCGAGGTGATGCCGACTCGTCCCTGCCACGCTGGATTGCGGGGCCACAATTTCCCTCCGTTGCCGGAGCGCTACATCCTCAGCATCTGCATACTTTCCACACATGGGCTGCGGCGGCTCAAAAGAGGCGGAGGCCGACAAGCATCAAGCAGCAGTGGTGGCAGCACCTGCGCCCCGACCGCCTCCGCCACCGGACGTCCCGTCTGAAGAGGAACTCGCGCGACGCGCAGAAGCAGCCGCTGCAGCGCAGGCTGCGGCGCAGGCAGCGGCTGACGCAGAGGTGCAGGCGGCGCAGGAGGCTGCGGCCGCACAGGCAGCGGCGGCGGCGGAGGCGGCGGCGCATTCAAAAGCGGGTCACGGTGGCCAGAGAAATACACGGCGGTCAGGTGGGACACGAGTGAGCAATAGTTCGGTGCGTGCGCTCCCGTGGAATCGGCTGCTGCGTGGTGACTCTGCTGCTATTTCAGTTGGGTTGGTCCCAGCGCACGGCGCCGCTTGGCGGGGCGCTCCCTGACTGCTGTCTTTCCGACTCCGCGTGCTCGCGTCGCGCGTTGTGTGCTGCCCTCGCTCGTTCTTGAGGGCAACAGCTCTTGAGTTTTACACGGAATGTTTTCGTTGACTCGTCCTGTATCTCACCGCACCCCTCCAACTGCAACCAGCATGCTGGCTGTTTCGAAGGTCATGCCTCCTTGAGCTCTGTGTTCATGACATACGTGAAGCGCAGTGCGACACCCGGCTGCGTGTTCAACAAGCAGATTGACTTGCCAGCCTTCCGCTCCTGGTGTGTCGCCGCCGGCTTGACGCACAGCCAGCATGGCGCTGCGAGTGGTGCCACGACAGGCGCAGTGCAGGCGCTGAGTAGCATGCAGCTGGACGCGACGTTCAAGCAGTGCTGCAAATACCTCGACTTTGTGCAGAACCCGGGACTCGTCATGCACGCGCTCACATTCGATGCTTTCCTGGCGGCTTGTGACAAGCTCGCGTTCTTGAGGGGCGTCACGAAGGACGAGCTGATGTTTTGTCTGGCCGCCGTCGAATATGGCAATGCAGAAGGCAGTGGCAGCCCAGGGCTCATCACAGCAAACAGACTGTTCACACGACGCACATAAGTGAGACACGGCATGACGAAGACTCCTGTAATGCATGTGCACACGTGCATCACTGTGCATTCTCATGGTGTCGCTGTTGAGGGCGCCGAGTCGAAGGCTTTGCACAGGTCGCTCGCCGCGAAGAAAGGCAGGCCACATTCAACTGGTCTACTGTACCCGAGCTTCTGGCGGTCTGCCTCCGTAGTCGGCACGTAGCTGCTCGTAGCCTTGAGCACGTCGAAGTAGCTGCTGTATTGCTTGCTGTAGTCCTTCCTTGCCGCGTCGTTCACCTCTTTGTTCTCACGGCTACGTTGCAGAAGGCGCTGAACCAGTGCGCTGCTCTCTGGGTCGTCCACAGGGTCTGCGCTGGCTGGAAGAGCTACAAGCAGAGAAACGCTAGCAGCAGCGGCAAGAGCCACCACCCATCGCGTCAACTCATGCTGCTCTTGTCGTCGAGCTCCTGCGTGCTGCGGCGTTGCGATGGACGTCACCAACCGGGGGCGAACTGCTCTGCAGACTAGGCTACGGTGCCCGCGAGACACATCACTCAGGCGCGTGAGATGAGCAGCGCATGCGTGCATTGAAGACAAACGCGCTCGCCGACTCGGAGGGCGGGCGTGAAGCTCTTGCAATTGACACGTGGCGGGAGGAGGGGGCCTTGCCCGGTCATTGCTCCGCCGAGAACATCTTGACGTACTCTGCCAGCGGCTGTGCGTTCTCGTAGCTGTAATCCGGACCGCCGCTAAACTTGGCGACCAGCAGGACCAGCACCAAGGTCATAAATGCGCCAGTGGCCACATAACGCTGCGCAACCCCCGTGTCTGTGGTGTCGTTCTCGCTACCCTGCACATACGTCTTCGGCTCGACGGCAAAGATGTTGCTCTGCCCCGCGCTGTCACCCGCCTGAGAGGAGGCAACGAGACTGGGAGTGTCAGTTGCAGCTTGTGTCAGGGGCGATAATGACTTCGGCACACCACCCCCGTGGTTGAGTCGAAAACACGGCCTCGCAGCACGAAGCGCGTGGCCAGGCACACGTATGGTAGCCTTAGAGCAAGGCCCAGGTCGCTGGAGCAGTGCAGACGATGCAAGCGAGTGCAGGGCGGCCCCAGTTGTGGCTGGCCCTACGTCTGTTGCCTTAGCCTGGCTGCTCCCCTGCGCCCCCCAGGCGCCTGCGCCCCAGGTATGGCTGCAGAGCACTCGTACCGTGTAACCCCTGGACGAGCGGTTATTCGGCGCAAAAGATAGCGTACGCGGCTCGTCGTCGTCGTTGGCAGCTGCGCGAGGCTTCAGCGTGTGGCTGCGTCCACGGCTGCTGCTCGTGCGCCGCCGGCTGTTTGTTGCTAGCCCCGCGCCTAGCGCACTTGTGCTCGCCAACGCGTTCATATCTGCAAAGTCTTTGCGGAGGAAAGACCCGGAGAGCGGAGGAGCCGTGACAGCGTGTCACAATGCCCTCCAAAAGCGGGGCCCTGCTCATAGCACGAGCGCATCTCGTGCACGCACAGAACGCCGGTGGATGGAGACGCAGGCGAGAGACGCTCTGGCCCAGGCCGACAGATGGTGCGTGTACTCCTTAAAGCCTGCCTACCACCTCAGGCCCGCTCACTTTTCCGCATGGTGACAGCTTGTGTGCCGCAGGCGCGACAGACAATGCGCGCGACCGCCATGCCGCGCTAGAGGAAGCTGAGGTGCACATGGACGGTGCGCCGAAACATCCACCCCTTTGTCCTCTCTTGTCTTCCGCCTCTCGTCCACACGACGCAGCAACACGCTGAACATAAACCGGGGCACTGCATTATCGCAGAGTCGCAGACGTTGATTGACGCGTTGAGGAGGCAGCAGCCCACGGCAGCAGCTGCACTGGATGCCCGACTCCGTGTTCTGCGACAGAGCCACGCGCGGGTGACGCAGCCGTCGCTTAGACCGACGCCTGATGCCGCTGGAGGACGGGCGCCCGGCGTGGGTGTGACTCCGTCGGCGTCGGGGCAGCGGGAAGCGTTGTTAGCAGGAACTGCAGTTCTTCAAGGCACAACAGCAAGGTTGGAAGACGCTCACCGTGTCGCTCTTGCAGCTGAATCCACTGGTGCGGATGTCCTTGCGGCGCTAGCGCAGCAGCGGGGGCATCTGCAGCGCATTCGGGCGCAGCAGGAGGAGACACGAGAAGAGGTTGACGCGAGCACCGCCATCCTGAATCGGATGAACCGATGGTACAATCGCTTTCTAGGCGTGTGATGAGATGCATATACACATCGAGCGCATTCGAGATCGTCATCATCACTCATCCTTTTTCAGCATCCGGTCGACGGTGAAGCGCCCCGGCCCCGTGGATGCAAGCATGAGGAGGCCGCCCGCGACAGCAAGGTTGGTGGCGAAATGGCTGCGCGCGTGGATGTACTTCCCCAAAGCCCAGGCTGATTGCCTCTTGACGTCCGCCGCATAACGCCAGTACTGCCAACAGGTGAGGCATTCTGCAACACAGGCTACGGCCAGGACAACGCATACAGTGCGCGTTTTGTATCCGGCGGCAAATGGAAGCGACAGCGCGAACTGGAGCAGTAGCCAGGTATTATCATGTCCGTCAGAGGGGTCAGATCGGTGGGTCCAACTCTGCGAGCGCTGTCGTATTCTAGCTACTTGGCCTGTGCCGACATACATGAATAGCAACGCGAGTAGAAGGCGGCCGATAAGCAAGGCTGCCGACGCTCGCTTGCCCGCCAGTTTCTGTAGGATTAGGTCAGTCAGTGATGGTGTTGAGCTCAGTGATGATGTTGAGCACAGACAGACATCAATCAGCGAGTAACGCACCGCGTGGCTGTCTTCCAGGAGACCCACCCAGTCGCGGGTGCGTCCACGCCCTGCAGCTGCTCCCCGGCTGTCCCTCAGTGCAATGGTGAGCACCATGACGATGCAGCCCAAGATGGCCGCCTTTTTGACCTGCAACTCGTTCGGCCTTGAGCCTGCGATGAACCAGCCCGCCAGTGCGCCGGACACGACGCGGCCCTCTTCTCTCAACATGTCGATGGTCAACAGAAGCGCAGTGAATACAACCCTGTAGCCAAATGCACATGAAAGAGCTGTAGGCACAACCACCAACACCTGTAGGTACGGGTACGGCGGAACTTGGGGCTTGTGGCGCGGCGGGGCGGTGCGTGCTGCATACGCATAGTAGCGATGCAAGTCCAAAGCCTCCTGCGCCTGGTTCAAGAAGAACACACAGACCAGGACTCGACCCAGGGTCGTCACATAGCCGCTGGCGAGCTCGCCAAGGAGACGACGCAGCTTGTGCCACGCTTCCAGCAACGACTTGCTGCTCGCAATGTCAGCAGCTGCGTCCTTTGCACCGCGCCAACGTCGTCTGGCGAGCGCTGCTTGCGCATGAGCAGCCGCCCTGGTCTGTTCCGCAAGCTTGCCCGGCTCCGACAAGGAGCGGCTCACCGTCCTGATCGTAGGCTGCACGTTCTCGGCCCACGCTTCGAGAGCAGCCTGCACGGCAGCATCAAGTTTGGGCTGTTTGGGAGCCCTCATCTGCCACGCTTCATAGCATGAACCCACGCGCGTGTCATGCGAGCGGAGGAACAGTACAGCCCACGGCCCCTCCTCGGGCCTTACGCCCACCCCTTCGCCTGGGCGTCTGCGAGCGTGAAGCGCAGAGGAGTCATTCGTGGAACAACAGACGAGCACATAGAGCGCCGCTGGCAACGCACCGCGATGCCGTACGAGATTGAAGAGAGTCCTGTAGTGAAGAGCGGAACCGGGGGCCGCCCAAGTGCACTGCGACGTGCGCTCCACGTCGCCACGAAGCTGCTGTTCGCCACTGGCCGCGCCGCCTGGGTGACGGGTACCACGTTGCTGGTGCTGGGCGTGCCGCTGATCATC
>Ga0164297_10004123_pt1 | contig 13201 bp, 14 predicted proteins | sample GEODES058metaG_FD_113539 | JGI IMG/M metagenome (GOLD analysis project Ga0164297, IMG submission 113539) | Dystrophic lake water microbial communities from Trout Bog Lake, Wisconsin, USA - GEODES058 metaG | ecosystem: Environmental > Aquatic > Freshwater > Lake | place: USA: Trout Bog Lake... | reverse complement strand
ATTCAATATGGCGATACAATCCAGATGAAACAACGTCTCGTTGCGTGTACCGTGAAATCCCATTGTGGTCGCTGTCAAAAAGAGATAGGACCACATATTGTACATAGCAGAAGTCCTGTAGGCCAGATAGGCTGGAAAGAGATAGGCTGTACCAGAGAGCACCAATATGGGCTCGGGTATGGTATGCGGGTCGTGTAGCATATTCTAGGTCTAAAACAATGGGCCAGCTTAAATAGGCTTAAACTTGGGGCTCTCTTCAAGAGATATTATGATTAAGACTCTTGTTACCCTTCTTGTATTTTCAGTAGCCGCCATACCGCACGAGAATTATACTCAAGTCGGTATCACTCCAATTAATAATTGTATCCAGTTCACAGTCGCAGCCGGTACGGGTTGTGCTTGGATGTGTTCCTACTGTTCAAATCAACTCGGTACTTTCAACTACTATTTCCCAGATGGGGTCTGTACATATCAGACGGGTGGATGTGTAGGAGATCCGCAGGCGGGTAAGACCTATTCGTGTTGCTCAGTCTAAACGAGCACGCTTTGTCGGACTCGGGATATCTGAACCACCATACAGTTCATAACGCTCACGATTATAGAGATGTACGTCAGCGGTCTTGTAAGCGGATATTTCGGCAATATAGGTACGCTCTGGAAACCACATATTCAGGTCGACTAACGTCCGTGTCCAATCGACAATGGGGGTTCCGTCTACATCGCCATGTGGACCTGTGAAGAGCACCACATCTAGCTCCGAAATCAGTTCAGCAATTGTCATTTTTCGTGTTGCGTACGTTGTAGGCTCAGCAGTTCCATCGGAGCGATAGATCCGACAAGCCACTGTTGCCATTTTGATAAGACGATCGTGAAAATCCTCTTATCAAATTTACCGCGTCTTGTACAGAATTTTAGCCTACGCGGACAAGATTGACTTCATCCAGGTTTGTTGGCGTAGCATTGTTTCCGAACGAACAGAATGTGGTTGTGTATCCAACTGTCTCATTGAGTGATTGTCCGTATACGCCAAATGCAAGAGGTGGATTTCGCTGGGGTGTCAGTTGTTTCACTAGACGCCAGAGCACCACTACTTCACCTCCAGTCAGACAAAATCGCAATTCACGCCCCATGTCCTGAAGCAGTGTACCGACACCCACGGTATACCCAGGATTAGTACCGCCAGGATTCGATACAGCTGTCTGATAGTAGATGTCGTAATAGACGCCGATCAACGATGTCATATCAGGGCATGTAATAAAATCTCCGTCGTAGGTGTGGGGGTGTGTTGTGGTAGCCAGACCCGCATTTACATCAACCTGTGGGTAGAGCCAGACTGTATTACCAACGGTGATAAAGAGATTATTCCGAGGCCTGGTCTGTGAAATGGTGTGTCTCATCTCTGATATTAGCCTACAAACTTAACCAACGCGGCTAACAGTGATGATCACGGGGACATACGAAGAGGCCCAGACCTGAACGTAGGCGTTCAATGTAGCATAGTTAAAAGGGACACCCTCTGTTTCCGGGCCTCGTTGCGGTTGGACAAGAGTATAGATCGCCACTTCGGCATTATTTGTATCATACGTAATAACGCGTTTCCCCATATCTCTGAAAAGAGTGCCGGGTGGGTAGGTGATGGAGGATGTGGTAGAGGCAGTAAACGTAGCCACAGGGATGTTGGAAGCAATAGCCTTTATTGGGGTATAGACAGTGGTTGTAGCAAGGGCTCGTAAAAATCGCCCTGCTGCATCAACCTGTGAGAACGAAGTAAGTAAAGAGGACATCTCTGTCTATTTAGTTGAATTTAATCCACCTCCTCCACAATAGGGGCCTTTGGTGGCTCCTCCGTTGGAGTAGACGCCGCCGCCGTCATAATAGGAGCAATGACACCTTCCCACGCCTTCTGCTTCTCCTCCACCTCCTCTGCACTCGCATCACGATTCGACTCCAGCCACTCCAGGCCCTCCTTGACCAGGGCTTCGACCCTCTCAACCGACTCGGCACCAATTGCCGTCTTCAGCTGCTCCTCACCGACAGCTGCACGTGCCTGATAGAGGTAGGCCTCGGCCTTATTACGGCTCTCCACACGGGCCATCTGAGCCTTATCCTCCGCCTCGTACTTGGAGGCCTCCTGGACCATCGCCTCGATCTCCTCCTTGGAGCGGACGCGATCGTTCTTGATCGTGATCTTCTCGGCCTTCCCCGTGCTCTTCTCCACAGCCGAGACATTTAGGATGCCGTTGGCATCAACGTCGTACGTGATCTCGATCTGCGGTACGCCACGCGGCATGGGCGGTAGACCCGTAAGATCGAACTCGCCCAGCATGTCACAATCCTTCACCATTGCCCGCTCGCCCTGGAAGACACGGATACGGACCTGTGGCTGGTTGTCGCTGTAGGTCGAGAACGTCTGCGTCTTCTTCGTGGGGATGGTCGTATTCCGCTTGATCATCGGCGTCATTACACCACCCGCCGTATCGATGCCAAGCGTTAGCGGTGCGACGTCCAGGAGGATCAGGTCGTTCACCTTGGCGGAATCAACACCCGCCAGGACCGCTCCCTGTACAGCAGCACCGTAGGCTACGGCCTCATCGGGGTTGATGCTCTGGCAGAGCTCCTTTCCGCCGAAGTACTCGCGAAGAAGCTGCTGTACACGGGGAATACGTGATGAGCCACCCACCAGCACAATGTTATCGATCTCCGTCTTGGAGACCTTCGCATCACGGATCACCTGCTCCACGGGTGCCAGACACTTCTTGAATAGATGCTCGCAGAGCTGCTCGAACTTCGCCCGCGTAACGGGAAGGTTGAGGTCCACGCCCTCAGCCACCGAATCCACCTCAATCGTTGCCTGCGTACTTGTGGAGAGGACACGCTTCGCCCGCTCCGCCGAGTTACGGATACGGCGAAGGGCACGGTGGTTTGTCTTGATGTCAATCTTGGACTTACGGCGGAACTCCTCTACGGCCCAGTCCACTAGGAGTGAGTCGAAGTCCTCACCACCCAGATGCGTATCACCCGCCGTTGCCTTCACCTCGAAGACACCCTCGTCGATGGTGAGCAGTGATACATCGAACGTACCGCCACCCAGGTCGAAGATCAGAACCTTCTGCTCGCCGCCCTTCTGCTTGTCCAGACCGTAGGCCAGAGCCGCCGCCGTCGGCTCATTGATAATGCGAAGCACATTGAGACCGGCGATCCGACCGGCGTCCTTGGTCGCCTGACGCTGAGCATCGTTGAAGTAGGCCGGTACAGTTACGACCGCGTCAGTCACCGTATCACCAAGGTAGCTCTCAGCAATGGATCGCATCTTCTGAAGGACCATGGCACTGATCTCCTCAGGGTAGAACTGCTTAGTCTCCCCCTTGAACTCGGCCTCGATCTGGGGGCGATTCTTGCCGTCGTCCTTGACAGTAAAGGGGTAATGCTTCAGCTCACGCTGAACCGCGGGATCGTCGAAGGGGCGACCGATGATCCGCTTCGCATCAAAGATCGTGTTCTTAACGTTGGCCGCCGCCACCGACTTAGCCGCCTCACCGACCAGCCGCTCCTCGGCCGTAAACGAGACCCAGCTGGGAACAGTGCGGCTTCCCGTATCGGACGCAATAATCTCCACGCGATCATTCTGCCAGACCCCCACACAGGAGAAGGTCGTACCAAGGTCAATGCCAATAACGTTCTTCTTTGCTGACTTAGCCATATTCTATGCCAGCAATTCAGACTCACGCTAAACCTTCAAATTTAGGCCACTAAGGTGGAAAAAACGTTCAATCGTTCTAGCATCTCTCTGTTCTATCAGATTTTTCATAGGATGATAGAGATGTATCTTGTCAAGATCCTGAATAGCCCAGTCGTGTTGGTACCTGACAGTGGAGAGTTCTGTTGGTTCAACACAACGCAATCCGTGGTATTTGGCCACAGTTGGAAAGAGAGCCTCTAGAAAAAAGAGCGTATTGTACCGCTCAGCATATCTAGCCAAAGATGAGAGCAGATTTCGTGAAACGCGAATAGCACACATCATTGCTCTGTAATGCGGCTCAGGAAGACTGATCTGAATTTGCGGCCAGTGCCAGAACCAAGGTGATTCTCTGTCGTGATCTTTTGAGGTTATGGGACTACAGAGAAGATCCACCGCATCATACTGTCGGTCTATATCGAGAATTGTCTTTTCGTCATGGAAATAGACGTCCTCCTCTATGAACCAGACATGTCCATACGTCTGATCTCTGCTGAAATAGTAGACTGCCTTATCCCAGGCATTGACTATCTGGCTGGGTGAAACAGCTGTAGAGAGATTTGAGAAGCCGGCATCCGCGGCAACAGAGGCAGGAATCTGAATAAATCGGATTTTGGGATAGGAGATACGCCAGACAGTATGATAATCGTATTTGTTACAATCACATACAATAAAGAGATCGTATTCAGTAAAAGTACTGAGAAAATCCATCCATATCACGGAGGGCCTAACAGTCAGAATTACCACTGCACGCCTCATCTGATTTATAGACCACGTCCGTGGTTTATATGATCTTTAGGACTGGTCTGCTTACTAATGTATCGCAAATCTAAGAACATCGACGGCTTTAGTGGTAAATTTGAATGAGATTATCATCCATCTATAGAGTAAAAAGGATGCCATACGCCTCTTATCTAGAGGCACATGAGCGACTCAATCTCCCTGGGTCCTACCAGCAGGAGATTAACGGTTCTAAGGAGGAGGGTCTCACCTCTCTGAAGTTGACAGACCACAAGGGTTCATATAATCGGTATACACATTCTGGACGCGTGATCTATTATGTTGGTGAGGGACGTAGAAAGTCACCGGGTCATCCGGCAGGTAATCAGATGGAGAACAACCAGGAGCTCTTCCGTCAGAGCTGGAATCTACAGAATCTCATTCCAATGCTACACAAGAGGTCTGACGATACGATCGTACTTCTTGGATATTATCGCGTTAGTGGTATGTGTAAACGGATGGGTCACGAGGGCTTCACGTATTTCGAATTTGAGCTGAAACAGGAGACAGACCCTCTATTAAATCCAAAGAGCCCTACTGTCCCTCCTAAGACAAGGGATCTACAGATATTGTGTCTGCCGCCGAGTCCTACGCTGATCTCCACCCCTGCTGTACCTGAGCCTACGCCTGCTGTGTCTGTTACGGCTTGTCTGCCTACCACCAGTAGACTTGCGTGCTACCGTTGCAACATAATAAAGAACCTCTTTGATGAGAGTTCTGTCAAAGGGGTTACGCTTGGGGAGATCAAGTGATCTGAAAGTATTGAATGTGTAGTATCGGTTATGCTCGCGTTCATTCGAAAAATCTACCATTTTCATACCATTATAGATCAGCTTATTTGTGATGGCATCTCTCGATCCGTAAGGGACCACAAGCGGTGTATTCGCTGTTTTTACTACTATAGTAGATTCTGGTGCGAACCATTCATCGTCCGACTCAGTAGACTGGTATGTGGTAACCGAAGCAGCATTAGCCGCCATCTCTATGGTATAACATGATTATTTGTCAAACATACCGACCAGAGCTGCTATAGCAACCGGCCAAGAGAAGAATACGGGGAGCCAGAATATTGGCACATAACTCCAAGTGACATTTGACCATTTACCCTTCGCAATACGGGTGATCAAGATCCCTAGACCGCCTGTCCAGGAGATCAATATCGCAAAGACTATATTCCAGAGTATTGCTTTCCAATCCATCCCTACTCCTACTCTATTAAATAGTCCGGAGATCTCAATCAACGGGTACAACAATGGCCCACGGTGGATACATATCTGCTTTTTCGGCGTTGTCATTGCTCCATTTTGAGGGCATGTAGATCTGGGTCCTAACGGGCAGACTGAATGATCCAATCCAACTGAAAGAGGAGTTTGCACAGATAGCACCGACACAAGATGACATCTCTAATAGGGTTTCGTATGCGTTTGTAGTGGTAGACATTCTATAGGATACGTGAAGCTCGCTCATAACCCTTTCCGCATACGTCTTGTCATCTGTAAATACTAAGAACGCGGCATTTGGATTATGATTATAGACCTTTTCGATAGAACGTCTGTAGTATTTACGTAGATCGACAAAATGACGTGGATTCGTCAGATAGTCACCCCCACGTATATGGATAAAATAGGTATCTTTCAGCACAGGGCGTTTACGAATTGGTGGCGAATCCTGGATCGATTTTGGTATGTATCTAACGTTCTGAAAGTAACCCTTAATTACAATGGATTTTGGAGTGTAAGGGAGCTCCTTGTATTCCCAAGAACTCTTAGAGAAGTCGACAAACTCATGGTCTTCGACCTTGTCAACTGTCCGTATCTCTGGAAAAACTCGCCGCAATTCCTCTAAGCTCTCCTCCTCATTGGGGTTCTGTTCAATGAAGTTTTTACAGAAAACCACCTCGTGTCCATATCTCTCACCGTATAATTTTGCAGCAAAGACCTGAAAGATACGATTCCCAAGACGCCCCATCAGTAGAGGAACAACATACGGGCGGGGCCTCATGTTATGAATAAGGAGTATGAGACCCAAACAGAGAAGCGTTCCTAGTAATATAAGGGTTACGTTGATCTTCATCTCCTCTATCGCTCTGTATAGAAGTTTAGCACCCCGCGGGGTGCTAAACTTTGGTACTTGGCTATATACAGTCCCGCTTACTGGCCACCACGAAGGCGGAGCACAAGGTGAAGCGTGCTCTCCTTCTGGATGTTGTAGTCGGCCAGAGTGCGACCGTCCTCCAATTGCTTACCGGCAAAGATCAACCGCTGCTGATCGGGAGGGATCCCCTCCTTGTCCTGGATCTTCTGCTTCACGTTATCAATCGTATCGCTGGGCTCCACATCCAGAGTGATCGTCTTGCCAGTCAGTGTCTTGATAAATACCTGCATCCTATACTCTCTATACATGCCACCGAGGTTTAAACTGGAAATAGCGAAATTGAAACTGGTGAAACACGTTTCAGAATAGTGATTTCGCCCAAGGTCTGCTCCTCACGCCATTCTGGATGCGTAGCCATAAATCGTCGCAGTCCCTCCTTCAGTCCCAGTTTCACCCCGTCCTCGGAAATCCGTAATTCTTTTGCCACTGTACTAGTCGAGAGCCCGCGTGAAATCGCCTCTGACGTCGTGCCATATGATCGCATACCCAATATGAAGATCGTCTTTTTCACATAAGGAGTCACCCTCACAAGATCCTCGAAGAGTCCACCGCCACAATGAAATATATCCCAGCAGAACCCGTCGGTCTCATGTAACGGATAGGTCTTTGTGTGCCCTCGCCAGAATTCAAAGGAGAGACCGGTTTTTGAAGCCAATTCACGTAGATTTTTTACCGATTCGTCCTCAACTAGATCGACCCCCACATACCGTCGTGGCCACGATGACTTGGTATCTAGAAGACCCTGGAGGAGTAACAGACCGCTCATGCCACCTCGACAGCCAAATTCTAATATAGTCTCACAGTCCTTCATATGGCTGCGAACAAGTTTGACGGTTGTACGTGCCTCCTCTGTAGAGAAAAACCGTTCAATCAGAGGTTGTAGAGCCATTGTCTCTTAACGATCGGTGCAAATTTTAAGTAGTAGTTACAGACATCTTCGCAGCCTGTTCGTCGAGACGCCGTTTCTGCTCACCCGTGTCATTCACAACAAGTTTGCTCTTCTTCAGAGTCTTATTCTGAAGAGCAATAGTGTTCACCATTATCTGGAGAGCCGAGACCAGGTTCTTTACATCTCTTTCCAGGATTACAAGCCGATCGGCTATTTTCGGTAACCGGATATTCGGTTCAGCTGTAGGATCGGTCGCAGCGGGCTTGGGCGGCGTAAATGTCAGGACGGGCCCTCCATCATCGAAACCCTCAGTAGCGGATGCCTGTACCTTCAGCATGGTTGTAATGTTCTTATCTGTGAACGCAAGACTCGTGTAATAGATTGCTAGTTGTTTATCGGAGACGTCGGCACGGAGTGTAGCAAAGGCCTTTTCGGCTGCCCCCATAGATCCCTCTAAATCGTTCAGGCTACTCAACAGATCCGCACGCTGTGTATCCAATTCCTCCTGTTCGTCTGGTGTGATCGCATCAAAACACTCTATCAGAGGCGTGTTGTCATACCCAGCACTGAATCGTGTTTTCAGGTCTGCCAGATATGTCGCAGCACTAGCTTGCCTCTTCACCTTACGACTGGCCTGTTGATCAGCCGGTAATTTGTACTCCTCTTCGCTAACGTTCCCCACATAATTTCCAGTAATACCATCGTCGACTTGCGTCATCACATTACATATGTCGTTGTGCATCCCGTCATAGAGAGCCTGGGCATTCGCTATAGCTATATTGACTGCCTCTAGGCGTGTATTATAAGCCGCGACAGTCTCTACAGAAGAATCGAAGTAGCGTTTGGCAGAATCACCGTCGCTGCTGAATCGTTCGAGTACTAGACCTGGGCGATGTTTGCCACAACCGTAGACCATAAGCGAGGAGATCTGTCTTATCAATAAGTAGGCTGTAAGCACTATCAGAAGGATATAGACTATACTAAAATAAGGGAATGACGCAGACAGGTTCTTTGCCATTCGCTATCGGTTACTAGGAAAATTATAGAGGAGGTCGGTACAATGGTTTAGGAAAATTCATATACATCCGTAGAGATGTCCTCTTTAGTGTTCAATAGGCTCAAGGGCAGAGCCAAGTTAAACTGCTCATGTCCTACATCGCCCCGACCGCAAGGCGGAGCGATACCAGAATCAGCACGGATAGCGTCGCTTGGATGTCTCTATACAATTATTGATAATCAGGTCGTTCCCACGAACGGGCCGGCTGATCCTGTGTCTAATGCTACACAACCCAGTTCCACCACAACGGCACAGCAACGGGATGCAGTATTGACCCAATCCAATAATCCGTATGATCCAGCAACCCGTTTCAGTGAATTCTTTCAGCCACCTGTCCCTCCACCCCAATTTCTACAGGTCGCGCGTGAACAGGTCTCGTATGAGCCCTATGCTAGAGTGGTCCCATGTATAGTTGTCGGGATACCTAAATTACCAATTGTACCGTTCGTATTGACGAGTCCCGACGCACCACTCCTTGCAGGTGTCCCAAGTGATCAGAGTCTTATACTGTTATGGACAATTCCTGCCGCTAATGGAAGTCCAATTACTGATTACGAATACACTATAGATAATGGAGAGCATTTCCATTCGTTGAACACTACAAAAAAATATGCTAGTATCGGTGGTCTTCTAAACGGAACCGTCTACAATCTCTATATTCATGCTGTCAACCGTATTGGAGCCGGAGCCCCCAGTAATGTCCTACAATTGCGACCGGGTCGCGTCCCTGATACGCCGGCACCCTTCTCAGCCTATGCTGGCAATCACCTTATCAATCTTAAATGGACTATTCCCTATGACGGCGGTTCCGATATTATTAGATACGAATATACTACAGATTCTAAGACATATAGACCTATAATCCCATATATCAGTACACGGGCTAATATCAACCTCTATTCAGCTAGCATGAGTTATCTGGAGAATGGTACTCAATACATGATCTCAATGCGGGCTGTGAACGATATAGGTGCTAGTCTCTCGACAATTACATGGCGAGCTACACCCCACGAAGACTACAATGTGATCTATATATCGGATATAGCTACTGAGAATCCACCCAGTCTCTGGACACTTTCATACGATTATGAGGTTCAGATTGGCTTTCAACTTACGATTGACATGGGATTGACTCTATTGATTCCGCCTAATACCACGCTGACTAACAAGGGTATAATTATAATTGATGGTACGCTGACAATTAATGGCGAGTTCGACAATTATGGTGTTGTACAGAACAACACCGACGGAACTGTAGAGCTCCAGGCCATTGCCATCGAAGATCCTCCAGGGACGTGGACAATCTGCGGAAATTATACAATCGATCCTACACAGACTCTTACCGTACCAGTCGATACGGTTCTAGTCTTACCGGTCAGTTACACACTTATCAATCTGGGCACAATTATGATCGACGGATTATTCGAAATTTATGGCGACCTTGTCAACAGTGGTTCTATAATCAACCATGGTGCTAACGTAATTAATTTAGGGGATATAGCGACTGAATATCCTCCAAGTGTCTGGACGCTTAACTCTGATACTACAATACCACTCGGGTCAATTCTGACTATCCCCGCCCTCAACAACCTGATCATCCCTCCAACGGATACCCTCTTGGTGTTAGGACAGATTACGATTGACGGGACATTAACTAATAACGGACAACTTGATAACCAGGGCATCATACTCAATAACAGCAATACGATCATCAACAATTCGACGTTCACAAATAATGGGTCAGTTGTGAATGTAGGGACCGTTGTTAACAACCCCAGAGGTACAATCAGTAGCAGTGGTCTATTCGATAATAGTAGTACTACCTCCATCCTGACAAATCTTGGTGCCCTGGTCGCTACAACCTCCACTGAGGTATTTAATAACAACGGAAATTTTGACAGTACGAACGGTACTCAGAATTGGACGACTGTTTCATCGGTGCCGGTACTGAACTCAGCAGTGGGTAGTAATATGACGATCACATTGAACTGGACTGCCCCTACTACAAACGGTGGCTATGCTATTAGTGATTACCTCTATACCTTCGATGGAATAACATATACCTCCTTACATACTACAGGGACAACTGCCGTTATCTCTGCCTTGACAAATGGACATACTTACACCGTATATATAATTGCCAAAAATCTAATGGGTAATAGTCCGCACTCTAATTCGCTTACTGCTACACCCGAGAGTGTACCTACGCCTCCCACAGCTGTATTGGCTGTGGCTGGTAACAGAAGCATCGGACTCAGTTGGACCGCACCTACAAACAATGGTGGCTTCCCAATTATCGCCTACAATTACACAACTGACTCTGGGATCACATCCCTTCCATTGGTCGTTACAGGAACGACGGCTACGATTACTACAACATCATCAAATCTCCCTCTCACAAACGGTACCGCCTATACAGTTGCGATACTCGCACAAAACATTGTGGGACCCAGTCTATATGCCGCAGCGTCCCCAGTGACGCCACTATCAGTCTCTGCCCCACCCAATCTTCTCTCGGCCACAGGTAGCAACAAGACTATTATACTCAACTGGTCAGCCCCCACATATACAGGTGGCTCACCTATTACAGACTACAGTTACACCACGGATGGGGGGGCGACCTATCAGTCGATCGGTACGACGAGTACAACCAATATAATTATCACAGCACCATCAGCAACCCCATCGGTTCCTTTTGTCAACGGTACTGCATACACAATTTCAGTCGCTGCAAGAAATTCGGTAGGCCTCAGTCTACACAGTAATTCTCTTACAACTACACCCGCCCTCCCACCGAGTGCCCCCACTCTCGTTTCGGCAACGGGTGGCAATGCCCGTATCGTGCTTGTTTGGTCTGCCCCCTCGTCTACAGGCGGCGACCCAATAACAGACTACATCTACACGACAAACGGATCTACCTACCTCTCATTGGGTACAAGCGGCACAACTGCTACTATCACTACATTATCAACCGGTGGCCCGCTGATCAACGGTACCGGATATACGGTGCTAGTAGCCGCCGTCAACGCAATAGGTGCCGGCACGTCCAGTAATCCGCTGAGTGCGGTCCCCGCCACCGTCCCCACCGCTCCAATACTGACGACCATAGTCGGTGGCAACGGGACACTTACATTAACATGGACACCGCCTACCAGCACGGGCGGTACACCAATTACAGATTACCAGTATACCACAGACGGGGGTCAGACCTATCTCAATCTGGGTACAATTGGTATTACAGCTACAATCAACAAAACCTCTTATGGAGCCCTTCCTCTTGCCGCTCTTGTAAACGGAAACGCCTATACAGTCTATATAAGAGCTAAAAACGTCATTGGTACAGGTGCAGTTAGTAATTTCCTTACAGGGATCCCTGTCCCCACCGCTCCATCGATCCCCACGTTGAATACAGCCGTTGGTGGACCCGAAAGCATTGTCTTGAGCTGGACAGCACCAAGCTCGAATGGTGGTCTACCAATCACCGATTATGAGTATAACACCTCTAATAGTATAGCGTATCTCAGTCTTGCTACAACCGGTACTACAGCAACGATCACAACTGATTCAGGTGGGGTCAATCTGATTGATGGAGTGGCCTATTTTATAGTGATCAGAGCAAGAAACACTGTAGGAGCAGGGCTTCCAAGTAGTCCTCCAGTTCAAGCCACACCGATCACAGTTCCTGGTGTCACCACGCTGACCTCGGCAGTCGGTGGTAACCAGAGTATCAATTTGACATGGACGGGTCCTACTACCGATGGTGGCACACCGATCATCAGATACGAGTATAATACATCTAATACACGGTTCTATCTCCCCCTGACCTATACGGGTACCACTACTAAGACAACAACCATAACAACCGATTCAGGTGGTACCGTTCTTGCGAACGGAACACCGTATACAGTCTCTGTACGGGCGGTAAATGCAATAGGACCTGGACCACAGACGTCTCTTACCGCCACAACCACTTGATTTACAGGTCTTAGACCTTAAAACATTAAAAACGGGCACTTTTAGTAGAGACCGCAAATCTAATAACTCCCTTCGGAGAAGGGAGTTATTAGCCCAAGTACCGAAGTTAAGAACCCCTAGGGGTGTTTAGCTTCAGTATCGTCTGACAATAATCTCTCTAGTAGATAGAAACAGCAATGCCCACCTCGGTACATGACGCCTCATTGACGACCCGTCTCCGCAGACAGCGTGCTCTTGCTGCCTATCGTGCCAGTACCAACTTCCCTGTAAATAATTCAGTGCGCCCGGAACAGCCGAACACCCAGACTGGCGACGTCCCGACGGACGCACGCTTCGGCTGTACTGTAGGATGTACATCAACAGCCTCGTTCAACTCAGCCGGTTACTCGTTCCAGTACGGCTCTCAGTCAAACGGCAATTCCGCAGGTAATTTCTAGACATTCGCAGCCCCTAACGTCTTGTGCCGAATTTAAGAACTCCCTTCGGAGAAGGGAGTTCTTAAGTTTTCGTTACAATAGTAACCAGGCCAGTCCCAATGTTAAGCACCCTTAAGGGTGCTTAACTTCGGTACTTGGCGGTAACTTCGGTACTTGGCCGTATGATTAGAATT
>Ga0164297_10004119_pt1 | contig 13209 bp, 11 predicted proteins | sample GEODES058metaG_FD_113539 | JGI IMG/M metagenome (GOLD analysis project Ga0164297, IMG submission 113539) | Dystrophic lake water microbial communities from Trout Bog Lake, Wisconsin, USA - GEODES058 metaG | ecosystem: Environmental > Aquatic > Freshwater > Lake | place: USA: Trout Bog Lake... | reverse complement strand
CGTAAATACCCAAATACTGAAAAATCCGACCCAATGCAGGTTTACCGGCTCGATAATAATTTTGAAAAGACTTTCACTTCCTATTAAATAAGCCAGGAAGGTGTTGGCAATCAAAAAAGACAACACCACAAAAATGGTATGCTTTGCGGTCTTTTTTAAGAACTTTTCCTGTGTAAGCGGCCCTTCATCAAGCCTGCGGCGGTTTTTTGCATCACCCTCTATCCAAATCTCTATTTTACGGAAAACCATTTCCATAAATATGGTTTGAGGGCATATCCAGCCGCAAAAAACCCGTCCGAAAGCCATTGTAAAAAATACGATGCTTACAATAAAGGCCAGCATCGCTAATACGAACAGGAAGAAGTCCTGCGGCCAGAAGGTCTGGCCGAACAGGACAAAATGCCGTTCTATTACGTTAATTAGCAGCAGCGGTTGACCATTGACCCTGATATAAGGTCCTGCAAAGAATAAAGCCAGGTAGATATAGCTTAACCAGTTACGATAACGGTAAAACTTACCTTTCCGGATAATAGGATACATCCATCTTCGTTTTCCATTTTGCGTCTGCGGCTGATCTGTTGTTTCAAGTTGGAACATCCCTTTAAATTGTTATCAATATATCTCAGAACTTTAGGGTAACAAACTAATGCCAGGGCATTAGTCTGTTACTTTAACACCTTGTGGTGCCTTAGGATTTGGCGGATTTGTGCCATGTATAGATTTGACATAATTTGAAACATCCGAAATTTCCTTTGGTGACAATAACTTTTCCCAACTGGGCATGGTATTTATGCCGTATTTGATGGTTTTAAAAATGTCGGCTATCTTGTTGCCATGCAGCCAGTAATCATCTGTCAGGTTTGGACCTATGATACCCTGGCCTGCCGCACCATGGCAAGGCGAACAACGGCTAACGAATACTTGCTTGCCTGAAGAAAGCACTGTTGGATCTGTAGAGAGCTTAACAGTTTTCTCGTCAACTGCAGCGCCCGTTTTAGCCAGCAATGCGGCCTTTTCTTTTGCAGCCTGGGCTACTTCGATATTGTATTCTTCGTACTGCAATGGCGCAGTTTTAAATACGTGATATACCAGCAAATAGCCAATACCAAAGGCGATAGTTGCATAAAAAAGGTACATGAACCAGGCTGGTGTTGGATTATCCAGTTCTTTGATGCCATCATACTCACCTTCCATGATCAATGTATGTTCTTCAGAAAGTGGTTTAAGTGACCACAGCCTTATCCATTTGTCTTTACGTGCAGCCTTTTTGCGGGCAACCTTTTCTTCAACGGTCAAAGTTGCAGCTGCCGGATCTGCTGCATCAGCGAGCGCAGCCGTTACTAACTTTACCGCTTTAAGTACCAGTAACATCGAAATAATAACCACGATAAGTGCTACGATCACCGTACCATAACCGATATAGTTCATTGTTTCGGGCGATAGTAAACTATCCTCGGCAAAAACCGGTTGAGCACCCAGTACCAGGAATAACAGAATTAATAATCGTAATGGTTTCATGGTTCTAAAATTTTAATGTCGTTTTCGGTACAGTCGTTCAATGGAATATCACTCATGTAATCTACATGCTGCTTGCGCAGGCGCAGAAGTAAAAACGTTACTACGACAAAGAATACAAGGAATATGAATAGAGAGAACATCAGGTAAACCTGGTTACCGTCGATATGTTCTGTAAATTGCTTAAACATCGTTTTATTAATTATTTGCTGTTTTGTTTGCTTTAATGTCGGTACCGAGGCGTTGCAAATAGGCTATGATCGCTACGATCTCTTTATTACTGTTAACCTTGATGTGATCCGTTGCCAGATTGTCGGCTATACCCTGAGCTTGTTTAACCAGGTCCTGATTAGCGATCTTGTCATAACCGGCAGGATACGGTACACCAATTGTTTGCATGGCCCTTATTTTGGCAGCAGTTGTTGAAGTATCTAATTTTTGAGAGATCAACCAACTGTATTCAGGCATGATACTACCCGGCGACATCAGGCGAGGATCCATCAAGTGGTTATAGTGCCATGAGTTGCCATATTTACCGCCTTCACGTTGCAGATCCGGACCGATGCGTTTTGAACCCCAAAGAAATGGGTGATCGTAGACAAATTCACCAGCTTTACTGTATTCGCCATAACGTTCCGTTTCAGACCGGAAAGGCCGGATAGTTTGCGAGTGACAGTTTGCACAACCCTCCCTGATATACAAGTCGCGACCCTGCAATTCAAGTGGCGTATAAGGTTTGACACTGGCTATCGTTGGAATATTTGAAGATATGGTGAGCGTTGGCATCAGTTCCACAAATGTTCCTATCAGGATCACCACAAGGGCTATCACCATAAACAGGATAGGTTTGGTTTCCAGCCTGCGGTGCCAGCGTTCGGTGTTTGCATGTGGATTTAGTTTTTCAAGTGGCATCGCTTCAGCGGCTTCATTTGCAACCAATTTGCCCTGAACGGCGGTTTTGTAAAGATTGACAGCCATTACGATAACACCGGCAAGATACATGGCTCCACCAACCGAACGCATGATATACATTGGTATGATACGCAAGGTGGTTTCGAGGAAATTGGGGTATTTAAGCAGACCTTCCGGAGTAAACTCTTTCCACATCAGGCCCTGAGTAAAACCAGCCCAATACATTGGCACGGCATAAAACAGGATACCCAGTGTGCCGATCCAAAAGTGGAAGGATGCCCATTTCTTTGAATATAGCTCAGTCTTGTAGATACGTGGGATAACCCAGTACAATATGGCGAAGGTTAAGAAGCCGTTCCAGCCCAGTGCACCTACGTGTACGTGAGCAATGATCCAGTCGGTAAAGTGGCCGATAGCATTTACTTGTTTCAATGAAAGCATAGGGCCTTCAAAAGTAGCCATACCGTAGGCGGTCAAGCCTACTACCATAAATTTCAGGGTAACGTCATCACGTACCTTATCCCAGGCACCGCGCAACGTTAACAAGCCATTGATCATACCGCCCCAGCTTGGTGCGATCAGCATTACTGAAAACACAACACCTAATGATTGTGCCCAGCCAGGTAAGGTTGTGTACAACAAATGGTGAGGGCCAGCCCAGATATAAATAAATATAAGTGCCCAGAAATGCAGGATACTTAATTTATAAGAATAGATAGGCCTGTTGGCCATTTTAGGCAGGAAGTAGTACATCATCCCCAGGTATGGCGTAGTAAGGAAAAACGCAACCGCATTGTGCCCGTACCACCATTGCACCAAAGCATCCTGAACACCTGCATAAACCATATAACTTTTCCAGAATGTAACCGGAATCTCGACAGAGTTAACGATATGCAATACAGCGATGGTAACGAAAGTGGCGATATAGAACCAAACTGCTACGTAAATATGACGTTCGCGCCGTTTGATGATGGTACCGAACATATTGATACCAAAAACCACCCATACGATAGTAATCAGGATATCTATCGGCCATTCTAACTCTGCGTATTCGTGCGAAGTAGTAAAGCCCATGGGCAATGTAATTACTGCCGAAACAATGATCAGTTGCCAACCCCAAAAGTGAATTTTTGAAAGCACATCGCTAAACATGCGCGCTTTCATCAATCGCTGCAGCGAATAATAGATACCCATAAAAATGGCGTTACCTACAAATGCAAAGATCACTGCATTGGTGTGCAATGGCCTGATACGTCCGAAAGTAGTGTATTGGTTATGCATATTCACGCCTGGGCTATATAGCTGAACGGCGATCAACAGCCCGACCAGCATACCGATGATACCCCAGATGACAGATGCTATCCCAAAGTTTCGGACGATCTTGTTATCGTAATAAAATTTTTCCGGTTGCATAAAACTTTAATTAGTGTTTAAGATTTTTTATTGCGGTAAAATTATCCATGACAGTTAGATGACAGAATGACGACGGTTTGCTGAAAACATGACCTGCATCACTTTTTCTCTTCATCAACCGGCTCGTCGTCTAATAAAATGCGGACCGAAGGTGTATACAGGTCGTCGTTTTGCCCGCTTTTTTGCGCCCAGAAAAATGCTCCCAGGAATAATAGTGCCAGCAAGACGCTACACCCTATTAAAAAATAAATGATACTCATAATCTCCTCCTTTTTGCTGCAACATGGGTAGCAATACTTGTAAATGAAATAATTGTGACCGTACTCAGCGGCATCAAAATAGCTGCGATCAAAGGTGATAACCTGCCGCTAACGGCAAAGCTTAATCCGACAACATTATATATCAGCGAGATGCCAAACGAACAATAAATTACACTTAAGGCGTTTTTTGAAAACTTAAAAAACTGAGGCAAACGGCTTAGCGCGCTGCCATCGAGAATAGCATCGCTACCGGGTGAAAAATTATTGACATTGTCAGTGATCGCAATACCCAGGTCGCTTTGTTTTAAAGCTCCCGCATCATTTAAACCATCACCAATCATCATAACTTTGCGGCCCCGGGCCTGAAGATTTTTGATAAAGTCAAGCTTATCCTGTGGCGAGCGTTCAAAGAACATCAGATCAGGGTTAAAAATTCCAGAGAGGGCATCGCGTTCGTGTCCGTGATCGCCGGAAAGCAGGAAAATATTATACCTAAAGCTTAGATCTTTTATAATTTCAAGCCCCTCGCGGTATTGCTGACGAATACTAAAATGCCCAATAAACTGATGATCGATCTGCAGGTATACTTCAGTGGCATCGGCGGCAGCTTGAGCTATAAATCCTCCCTTTATAAACAAACGACTACCAATATCGATCTGGTGGTTATCAATTGCCGCACTAATACCCTTGCCTGGGATTTCGGAATAAGAACGCGTTCCCAATCTGGTTGTGCCTTCCCAATACTGACAAATTAACCTGCTTAATGGGTGCGCAGAGTTGGCGCATGTTGAATACAGTAATTGTTTTTGATATTCCGTTACCTGACCATTGAATGTGATCTTGTCAGCACCTGCAACAGTAATGGTACCGGTTTTATCAAACACGATGGTGTCAATGTGCGCGAGTTGTTCAACTACAGCCGTGTTCTTAAGGTAGAACTGGTTTTTATCCAAAATACTTAATGCTGCCGACATCGTGAAGGGGGTGCTTAATGCCAGGGCACATGGGCAGGCTATGATAAGCACTGATGTGAATGCAGCTAATGCGCGGTGAAAATCAGTTGGCAGCCAAAAAAATAATGATCCGAAAGCCACCAATAGCAGCCCAATGGTAAAATACTTACTTACTTTTTCGCTAAAAGTTTTTGTCCGGTTTTCACTGGTGCGCGAAAATGCTTCGTTGTTCCAAAGCCTGGTCAGGTAGCTTTGCGATACTGGTTTTACTACTTCCAGTTCAATGGCTTCACCTGTTTGCCTGCCGCCGGCATAAACCACCTCGCCAAGCACTTTGTTAACGGGCACTGATTCGCCTGTGACAAAGCTGAAATCAACTTTCGCCTCGCCCTGTAATAAAATAGCATCGGCCGGTATGATCTCATTATTTCTGATCAAAATTCTTTGCCCAACTTTTATTTCGGCAAGTGGAACAGCATGTTCTATTCCTTTTTCATCCGTAACCTGCACGGCGACCGGAAAAAACGAACGGTAATCGCGTTCAAATGATAGGTGGTAATAAGTTTTTCGCTGAACAAGTTTTCCGATCAATAGAAAAAAAACCAATCCACAACAGGTATCAGCAAAACCTGAACCGTTTTGTGTTAAAACTTCAAAAGCGGTTCGTAAAAATAGAACTGCGATACCAAGCGCCAGTGGAAAATCGATATTTAGAACTCTATTTTTAAGATTTGCCCATGCTGACCGGAAGTAATCAGTTCCGCAATAAAGCACAATTGGCAAACAAAAAGCCAGGTTTAAAAAGCCAAAAAACTGCCGGAATGTTTGTTCGTATTTCGAGATTCCAAGGTATTCAGGAAAACTTAGCAACATAACGTTACCAAAGCAAAAACCGGCAACGGCTATTTTTTTAATGAGTTTATCTTTTTTCCCGGAGGTCTGCTTTTTAATAACGTCCTGCAGGCTGATCAGGGGTTCGTACCCTATTTTGTCAAGCAATCCAACTACCTTGTATAAACTACTTAGCTTATTGTCAAACCGAATATTCACCTGTTTGCGCAAAAAGTCGACCCTGCTGTAATAAATTGCGGGCTCAAGTCTGTTCAGGTTTTCCAGTAACCATATACAAGAGCTGCAATGAATTGCAGGTATATAAAAAGTGACGATCGTAAACTTGTCATCTGTATAGTCGATAAGGTCCTTTGTTATCGTCGGTTCGTTGAGGTATTCGAAACGCGGGCTAATTTTGTCTTTTGTAGCCCCTGGATGCTGGTTGAAAGCATAATAACTACCAAGTCCGCTTTGCGAAAGTACCGAGTATACTTCTCGGCATCCATTGCAACAAAATACCTTTTCATCCGGTCCTAAATATTCTTCCTCACAGTCGTTGCCGCAATGATAGCAATGCAGCTTTTCGAGAATAGAACTATCTTTCATGCTTTGTTTTATCAGCATCAAAAATGAAGCATGAGAAGAAACTAAAGAATGACGGCAATGCGGTCAAAAAATGATCGTGGTCATTTTTTTTGAAATGCCACCGAATATTGGCCAACCAATGTCTGCCTGGTAATAAAAGATCTATAGCTAGCCAACGCTGCTACAGCTTAGTTTTTTCATTTCAATCCGCCGGAAGGCAAAACTAAAAGTGGAATTGTAATTTGATCGATCATTTTTCGGGAATGGCTACCTTCGAAAACCTGCCTGAGGATCGATTTCTCGCGATGAATCATAACTAAAATATCAACTTCACCAAATTGGCAAAGCCAATTGAGTCCTTTTTCGGGCTTTTCACTTTTTACAATGCGGTAGTAAATGTTAGGATAATTCGCCTTGTTGGATAATTCTGTCAGGAAACCTTCTATACTTTTTTTGAATTTGTCTGGATGATCTGCTTCATCATAAACATGCGTGATCAGCAATTCAGCATTGAGCTTTTTTAAAAGTGACAACAAACTGTAAATGGCCGCAAGATCTTTTTTTGGCTGTACCAGGTCTGTAGCGAAAGCAACCTTTTTGATTGGCTTGTAATCGGCAATACCGGGAACTAACAATAAAGGATAGGTTGCTGAGTCAATCAATCGGTGAGCGTTGTTTCCTTTAATAGCGCCGTTTAACCAACTGCTTCCATGGGCGCCAGCTATGACCAGATCAATGTGCATCTTTTCCACTTGTTCAGCTAACACGTCAGGTACCCTACCATCAACATTGATTCGTTCAATTTCAGGCACAAAATCACCTGAAGTTTGTATCTCACGCAGTTCTGTTTCCAGGGCTTTTAATTCTTTTTCGCTAATTCTTAATAATTCGTCATATTCAAATTTCGGCCAGGCTATCATCGCACCCTCCGGCAATTCGGCCGGAACAATAAAAGCGTTGCACAATACCAGGTTTGCTTTTATTTCGGCAGCAAGTGAATAGCCATATTTAGCGGCGTTCATTGCATTGGCGGAGAGGTCTGTTGCGATCAAAATTTTTTTCATTTTTTCGATCATTTGATGGTTAGCGTTTCATTGTTATGGTAAAGCGCCAATTCGAGGCTTTTATCCATATCGTAGATATCTTTATAGGTGGTCACCTGCCCTTCTTTTACTTCACAGGTTAAATAAGTGATCCTGATAGGAACCGGCTTCCTTAATGAGATATTGCGGGTAAGCTTTTTTCCAATTGCCTTTTTCAAAAGCATAATTTTCGATGCATCGCCATCATATCCTATGATCAAATTGGCCAGCTGCCAGGCTTTTTCAACGCGAACACATGTATGGCTAAAAGAACGCTCAGTATTGTCAAACATTTGCTGTTCGGGCGTATCATGCAAATAAATGTCATACATGTTTTGAAAATGGAAAACTAATTGCCCCATAGCATTGTCGCAACCGAATGATTGACGGGCATAATACAAATTGGGGTTCTTTGCAATTTCAGCAAGGGTTTTACGGTTGATCTTAATGTACCTGTTTAATCTGTCGTATACCGCATAATGATTGTTTTCAAAAAAATCCGAATCGTGTTTTGCCTTTGGCAACAGTTCGCTTACAAATATTTGTTGTGCTATTTTCCATTCAGGGAAGGTAGTAAGATAGGTGATATTACTATTTAAGGTGGGTGTTGGCGCAGTTGACTTTCCAACAACAACTTTGAACACATATGAAGTTTCTGGCCTGACAAAAGTGAGTGTATAGGAAGGAATATTTACCTGAATGTATACGCCAGAATCCAGTGCAGCCCAACGTAAACGTTCCATATTGATAGCTATTTTGGTTACTTCGGCTTCCGGGGTCTCATAACAGTCTTCTTTGTAAACACCCCGTAGTTGCCTCAACTTGTCCTGCATTGCTGCATATTGCTTTGAATGGGGTTGAGCTGCTTCGATAGTTCTAATAAATTCGGTCTGCTGCCTGGCCTTCAACAATTCATTTTCAGCGTGGTAATAGGGCAGTAGCCCATCATCGAGTATATCAGCGGAGTATTGTGGATTAAGTTTGCCATAATGCATATTATTCATTAAGGCAATAAGCGCATCTGTTAATAATATATCGAATCTGGCTTTTTTTGCATTGCTGATCTTGCCAGGTTCTTCGATCATTGTATGCAAAGGATCATACAACAATTCATGTGGGTGATAGTCATTAGGTGTTAACCCATATTGCAAAACGCAATCCAGCAACATCATTGCCTGCCATGTTTGCTTTGTATTGCTTTGACATACCCATGCAGCCTCCATCCCAAAAGTATTATAGAAGCGACGGACAGATTTCGGGTACGCTAATAAAACAACCCGATTTCCATCACCAAGGTATTGCTTAATGAATGAGCCAACCGAAGTGTCGTTTAATTTTTGATTTTTAAAACTGCCAGCGTTTTTAGATACAAAAACGAATATTGAATATTGCATCAAAATTCCAACTAAAAGAATTTTGCCAAGCCAGTTTAAGTGAGGTAGTCTGACGATAGTTTTCATCATACCAAATTTGATAGTTAAAATTGGCGATAATTCGACACCAAAACAATGACCAGGATCACGCTATTTGCTGATGGTAAACATCATCCTGGTTTTAATTTCAAATCAATACATGTAAATGGCGTATAATTCCTTAATGGCGAATTTTTGGGTTTTGCAGGGGGGGCAATTAGGTTTAATGCGAAAGAATAAAACAAAAAATAGCAAGCCAAAATGACCTGCTATTCGTTTTTTTAGTGATCCCATCAGGATTCGAACCTGAGACCGACAGATTAGAAATCTGTTGCTCTATCCAGCTGAGCTATGGGACCAAAATTCGCTGCAAAGATGCATAAATCTCTTCAAAAAATAAACACCTTTCAAACAGAGCTTGCATACGATCATCTGCTATTTTTTGTTTTGCCGCTATAATTTTAAAAATTTATGCTTGCTTCGTTCGAAAGCATGTGTACAGATTTATAATATTTTTATACTTTTAAACTTTCAAATTATTTTTTTACAATTTGTAAAATCATACTTTTAACCAATTTAATATTAGATAATCTTAATTATGATCATTATTGCTGACGGTGGCTCCACCAAAACCAATTGGTGCCTGGTTACTGAAGAGGGTAAGAAAGTGTATTTCAATACAGAGGGTTATAATCCGTATTTTTCAAGTACCGCCTATATTATTCAATCATTGGCAGATAACCTACCAACCGATTTGGAAAAAAATGAAATCACCGAAGTTAATTATTATGGCGCAGGTTGTTCCACCGACGAAATGCGAAATATTGTGGCAGAAGCAATGCGTGCAGTATTTACCAAGGCCCGTGTATACGTTGGCCACGACTTGCTGGCTGCTGCAAGAGCATTATTAGGCACTTCAGAAGGATTTGCCGCCATTTTGGGCACAGGTACCAATAGCTGTATCTACAATGGTAAGGAAGTGGTTCATAATATTGATTCGGGAGCTTATATTTTGGGTGATGAAGGAAGCGGATGTTATATCGGTAAAAAACTGCTGGTTGATTATTTGCGGGGATACATGCCGGAAGCTGTTCGTAAGCTCTTTTGGGACACCTTCAAACTCACCCCGGATGATGTAAACGAACAGGTATACACGCAACCGCGTGCCAATCGTTTTTGTGCAAGCTTCAGCAAATTTGTATATGACAACCCGGTAAATATTGAATATTCGAGAAATATTGTACGCACCTCTTTTGAAGATTTCTTCCGTAACCTGGTAACCCATTATCCAAATTACCAAAACTATACCTTTAACTGTATCGGTTCAGTAGGCTATAATTTCAGAAATGTATTGGAAGAAGTAGTGACCGAAAATGGTATGGTTGTTGGCAACATCATACGTTCACCTATAGATAATCTGGTGAAATATCACCTGGAGTTGGCACCAAGCCAGTTGTAAACCAGTCTTGAGTCGGAAGTCTTAAGTCCAGAGTCGGTTAAAACCAGCTCTTGATTTAAGACTTTCGAATTTATGATGCAAACTAAAAAACCTTTTGCTTATTCTCCAGGTTCAATTCGTTTTGGAATATTTTGGAATATTTACGGCGATCGAATTTATATAACTTGGCGGCACGGTAAGAAACACCCTTTTGCTTTTCATCCAATTCTTTCAAAAAGCCGTAGCTAAGCATCTTCTTTCTGAAATTACGTTTATCCAATTTTTTATTCAATACAGCCTCATAAAGCGATTGCAACTGGGTTAGCGTAAACTTTTCAGGAAGCAATTCAAACGCTATAGGCTGATAGTTTAAACGGCGACGGAGCTTATTAAAACCGGTTTGAAATATTTCACTGTGGTCGAAAGCTAATTTTGGCAACTCATTTACCGGATGCCAAAATGCCTTTCGGGCATATTGAGTTACCGGACGAAGCTCTTTTTGACCATTAATGCGTATCAGCGCATAATAAGCAACTGTGATTACCCTACCCTGCGGGTGTCGATTAACCTCGCCAAAAGTATGGAATTGCTGCATATGCAGGTCGCGCAAGCCAGTAAGTTCATAAAGGATACGTTCGGCTGCATCATCTATACTTTCATCCTGCTCAACAATATAGCCAGGCAATGCAAGCCAATCCTTAAAGGGTTCTTCGTTACGTTCGATCAGGAGTATTTTCAGCTCACCAGCCTCAAATCCAAAAATTACACAGTCGATCGAAAATACTGAATTAAATGTTGGTAACTTTACTTCCAATATATTAGCTATTTAGGTTTAATCGGCTAAAGGTATGTTGTAAAAATTCGAATATAAAAAAAATAAAATAAAATTCAATGGTGTAATTTACACACACTATATTCGTACCGAAAAAATTTTCGCCAAAGATGTATAAAATTACCAAACTTGGCGTACTAACGTCCGGCGGCGATGCACCCGGCATGAACCCTTGCATAAGGGCTGTAGTACGTACAGGCATATATAATGGATTGCAGGTGGTAGGTATCCGTAAAGGGTATCAGGGATTGATCGAAAACGACATGTATGACATGGGTCCCCGTTCTGTCAGCAATATACTAAATCTGGGTGGTACTATACTCAAAACTGCCCGTTGCCTCGAATTCCGCACTGAGGAAGGTATGGAGATCGCTTACCAAAACCTTAAAGCACAAGGCATCGATGCTTTGGTTGTCATAGGCGGAGATGGAACATTTACAGGTGCCTTACGTTTCTCGAAAAAATATCCTGACATTCATGTAATGGGCGTACCGGGCACGATCGACAATGACTTATATGGCTCAACCTATACACTCGGATTTGATACTGCTACCAATACTGTTGTTGAAGCAATAGACAAAATCCGTGATACAGCCGATGCTCATGACCGCTTGTTCTTTATAGAGGTAATGGGACGCGACTCAGGCGCTATTGCCTTGCGTGCTGGCGTTTGTTGTGGCGCTGAAGCCATATTGCTTCCTGAAAAAGCAACCGCTATTGACGAACTTATCGAAAACCTGAAGGCAGGCCAACATAACAAGAAATCTTCCAGTATCGTTATCGTAGCTGAAGGCGACAAAAATGGCGGTGTTTATGATATTGCCCGTCGTGTTCAAAAAGAAGTTAAAGTATACGATATTAAAGTTACTATACTTGGTCACCTGCAGCGCGGGGGAAGTCCATCGGCTTTTGACCGTGTATTGGGTAGCCGCCTGGGATATGCAGCAGTAAAAGCATTGATCAAAGGGCATACCCGTGAAATGGTAGGTCTACAGGCAAACTATATCAAGATCACGAGCCTGGAAGAAGCGTTAACAGAACACGAATTTAAATTGGAAGAAGATTTGATGGAGATGGCCGACATTCTTTCAATCTGATCATGATCGCAGTCGTTTATAGCGGATCAAATTATGCCGACTGGCGCCTTGCCGATAGAGGCCGAACAATTGCCTCATTTAAAACGGCAGGTATAAATCCCTATTTTAACGACGAAAAGCAGATCATACAACTGCTAAGTAAAAACATCAACCTCATCCACCACGCTGAAGTGATCAAGCGTATTTACTTTTACGGTGCCGGTTCATTTTCAAACGATCTTAAAAATATTGTTCATAATGCTTTTTCGGTTTTCTTCAAATACGGAAAAACTACTGTTGAACATGACATTGATGCAGCAGCAATCGCATGTTGCAAAACAAGGCCCGGTATCATATGTATTTGCGAAAGCGGTTCCAATGCCGCCTGGTTCGATGGGCGTAAAGTAAAACCCAATAACTACGGACTAGGATTTATTTTGGCAGATGAAGGGTCGGCTAACTGGCTGGGGCGGCAATTGCTGAAAGCCTATATGAATGAAACCCTGCCGGCTAACATTAAAAAGAAATTTGAGCACCGATATGACCCCGACCGGCGGAGCTTACTTGAAAAGATATATCGCCAAAAACAACCTGCATTTTATTTAAGCTCGTATGCAGATTTTTTTGTTGATAACAAAGAAGATAATTATCTAAAAAACGTCATAATCACTGGTTTTACTAAACTAATCCACACGTATTTATTACCTTTACAAAAGCAACATCCCGGTGCTACTGTACATTTCACTGGCAGCATCGCCGCTGATTTTCAGGATTACCTGATGGAAGCCGCTTCAGAAACCAACATAACGATTGGTAGTATTGTAAAAGAACCTATAAACAATCTCTTAACATATTATTCTAATAAAAATTAAAAAATCATGAAAATAGGAATTAACGGTT